>ENA-UOOI01002982-UOOI01002982.1-fermentation-metagenome-genome-assembly--contig:-NODE-2982-length-13536-cov-2.831244_pt1 | contig 13536 bp, 12 predicted proteins | sample MGYA00245779_ERZ724027 | MGnify/ENA primary metagenome ERZ724027 (study PRJEB28704, sample SAMN03018318) | fermentation metagenome | biome: anthropogenic terrestrial biome; feature: soil; material... | reverse complement strand
ATTGACTGTACGATTGGCAGGCTCCTTGACAGAGTGGCAGAAAAATATCCGGACAGGATCGCCGTCAAGTACAATGACAGGCCCTACTGCAGGACCTGGAGAGAATTCCGCGACGAATGCGACCGCGCGGCAAAGGGTTTTCTTTCCGCCGGGATCCGAAAGGGGGATCATGTGGCCATCTGGGCAGCCAATGTCCCGGAATGGCTTATCACGTTGTTCGCGACGGCCAAAATCGGGGCGGTTCTTGTAACGGTCAACACGAGCTATAAAAAATATGAACTCCGGTATCTGCTGAAGCAGTCCGATTCCAGGGCCCTCGTGCTGACGGATGGGTTTAAGGGTACGGATTACATAGAGATTTTAAACGATCTCTGCCCAAGCCTTCCAAGAAGCAGCCCGGGAAATCTTTCGGAACCGGATCTCCCTTTTCTTAAAACCATTGTTTATGTCGGAAACCGGGACGTCCCGGGGGCGTTCCGGTTCGCGGATTTATTCAGAAAGGGGAATTCCTATAGCGAAGAGGAATACCGGGCCGTCGAAAACTCGCTATCCCCGCAGGACGTCATCAATATGCAGTATACGTCCGGCACTACGGGCTTTCCAAAAGGTGTGATGCTGACCCATTCCAATATTGTGAACAATGGCAAGGCGATCGGCGACTGCATGAAATTCACGGAAGAGGACAGGCTGTGCATCACGGTTCCGTTTTTTCACTGCTTCGGCCTTGTGCTGGGCGTTATGGCCTGCCTGACCCACGCGGCCTCCATGGTGCCGGTGGAGTATTTCCGGCCGACTTCCGTGATGAAGGCGATCGAGGAGGAGGGGTGTACGGCGGTGCACGGAGTTCCCACGATGTTTATCGCCATGCTGGAGCACCCGGATTTTTCCAGCTACCGCTTTCCGAAACTCCGCACGGGCATCATGGCCGGTTCTCCCTGCCCGGAAAAGGTGATGCGGCAGGTGATTGAAAGAATGGGGATGCGGGAAATTACCATCACTTACGGCGAAACGGAGGCTTCCCCGGCGTGCACGATGACGACGGTTCATGATCCTCTGGAACTGCGAATCCGCACCGTCGGGAAGCGGATGCCCGGCGTGGAAGTCAAAATCATTGACCCCGTGACGGGAAAGCGCCAGCCCGTGAACGTTTCCGGTGAATTCTGCTCGCGCGGCTATAACACCATGCGTGGCTACTATAAACAACCGGAAGAGACCCGGAAAGTGATCGACCGGGACGGCTGGCTCCATTCCGGGGATCTCGCGGCGGTCGACGAGAACGGCTATTACCGGATTACCGGGAGAATCAAGGATATGATTATCCGCGGGGGAGAAAATATTTATCCGAAGGAAATTGAGGAATTTCTTTATACGAACCCGGCGATTCAGGACGTTCAGGTCATCGGCGTTCCGGACGAAGAATACGGGGAAGAACTGATGGCGTGCATTATTCTGAAAAAAGGCGCTTCCCTTACGGAAGACGAGGTGCGCGATTATGTGGGAAGTCACCTCGCGAAGCATAAGATCCCGAGATACGTAAAGTTTATGGACTCCTTTCCGACGACGGCAAGCGGGAAAATCCAGAAATACAAGCTTCGGGAAATGGCCGCCAGAATATGCCCGAAAAATTCCCGGAAATTCATGAAAGCGCACAGAAAGCAGAAGGACCGTCCGGTCACGGTCCCGGGGCGCGCTTAAGCTTTCGAGGATGGAACCTTTGAAAAAGCATAGTCAGTCAGAGGGATTCCGGTTTCCCGTGAGGGACGGACCAATGCGGAATCCGGGGGGTGCCATGACTTTTAAAATAATCGGGACCGGGAGCGCGCATCCTGCCTGTTCCAAGACAAACGACGATCTCGCGCGTTTTCTGGATACGACCGACGAATGGATTTACACGAGGACGGGAATTAAAAGCCGTTACGTCTGTACGGATGAGACGATAAGCGACGTGGCGGAATCCGCCGCGAGGAAAGCGCTCGAAAGCGCCGGGACGGACGCTGAGAGCCTGGACGGAATCATCTGCACGACGATTCGCGGGGATTATTTTACGCCGTCGCTCGCGTGCGTCCTCCAGAAGAGGCTGGGGGCGCGCTGCCCCGCCTTTGATCTCAACGCGGCCTGCACGGGATTCCTTTACGCGCTTGACGTGGCAGCCGGCTTTTTCGCGCGAGGACGCGTAAAAAAGATGCTGATCGTTTCCTGTGAAAACATGTCGAAACTGCTCGACTGGAAAGACCGCTCTACCTGCGTTCTGTTTGGGGACGGGGCGGGAGCGGCGGTTCTCGGGGAAGGAGACAACCTCCTTTCCATCCGCGTCGCCGCGAAAGGGGATCCTAATGTGATGTTTATTCCGAATGTCAGCGGGCATTCCCCGTTTAACCGGGCTCCGTGCCCGGATTCCGTCCTGACGATGCACGGAAGAGAGGTCTATAAATTCGCCGTCAGCGAAATGGCGGGGCAGCTTAAGGCGGTCCTTAAGGACGCGGGGATTTCCCAGAGCAGCGTCGACTATGTCCTGCCGCATCAGGCGAACCTGAGAATTATCGAGGCGGCGGCGAAGCGCCTCGATATTCCCGCCGGACGTTACTGCTGCGATATTTCATCGCACGGAAACATTTCCTCGGCGGCGATTCCTACCCTGATGGACGAGATGAACCGCGGGAACAGGTTCCGGAAAGGGGATATTCTTGCCCTGGTGGCGTTCGGAGGGGGACTGACCTCGGGCGCCTGCGTCCTGCGCTGGGGCTGATGGAAACGGGAGGCTTTTGGGATGATAAGAACTTCTCTATGTGATCTGCTGAATCTTGAGTATCCGATTTTCCAGGGGGGCATGGCGTGGGTGTCGGACGCGCCGCTCGCTTCCGCGGTTTCCAACGCGGGAGGACTTGGGATTATCGCCGGGATGAATTCGAACGGAGAGCAGCTCCGGGCGGAGATCCGGAAATGCCGTGAAATGACCCGGAAGCCGTTCGGAGTCAACGTGATGCTGATGAGCCCGTACGTCGACGAAGTCGCGCGGACGGTCATCGAGGAACATGTACCAATTCTGACGACGGGGGCCGGAAATCCCGGAAAATACATGCCGGCGTGGCGGAAGGCGGGAATCCGTGTCATTCCGGTGGTGGCTTCGGCCGGGTTCGCCCGCCTCGCGGAAAAGCGCGGGGCCTGCGCCGTCATCGCCGAAGGGGCTGAGAGCGGGGGCCATATCGGAAGGATCCACACGATGGCGCTGGTGCCACAGGTTGTGGACGCCGTCCATATCCCGGTGCTCGCCGCCGGCGGCATCGCCGACGGCAGGGGCGTCGCGGCGGCTCTGATGCTGGGAGCGCAGGGGGTTCAGGCCGGGACGAGATTCCTTGTCGCGAAGGAATGCACCATCAGCCCGGTTTATAAGCGGAAAGTGCTGAAGGCCGGAGAGCTTGATACCATCGTAACCGGGCAAAAATTCGGCGATCCGGTCCGCTCCCTCAAGACGCCGTTTTCCCGCGCCTTCGCGAAAAAAGAAGCGGAGCTGACCGTGACAAAAGAAGAATTGGAAAAATTCGGGTCCGGCGCTCTCCGGAAGGCAGCCCGCATGGGCGACGCGGAGAACGGTTGTTTTCTCGCGGGTGAGGACGCCGGCATGATCCATAAGGAACAGACTGCCTCGGAGATTATCCGGGAAATCTTCGGGGAAGCGGAACAGATTCTGGACGGCGCGAAGAAATGGATAAAGTAGCGTTTCTTTTTAGCGGCCAGGGCGCTCAGTATCCCGGAATGGGGAAATCCCTCTGCGGGACTTCCGGAGCGGCGGCGGAAATCTTCCGCCTTGCCGACCGGATACGGCCCGGCACTTCCCGCCAGTGCTTTTCCGGAAGCAGAAAGGCCCTGTCCGTTACGGCAAATACCCAGCCGTGCGTCTACAGCGTCGATCTCGCGGCGGCGGAAGCGCTCAGGGAAGCGGGCGCCGTCCCGTCGGCGGCCGCGGGGTTTTCGCTCGGGGAAATCGCCGCGCTTTCCTTTGCGGGCGTATTTTCCCCGGAAGACGGTTTTTCGCTTGTCTGCAGCCGGGGGCGGCTCATGGACGACGCCGCGGGAGAAAGACCGGGATTTATGGCGGCCGTGCTGAAGCTTTCCGACAAAATGGTCGAAGAAATCTGCGGGCGGTTCCGTCATGTCTATCCGGTCAATTATAACTGCCCCGGCCAGATCGCCGTCGCGGGCGGCAGGGAAGAGCGGGAGGAGTTTTTGAAAGCGGCCGCGGACGCGGGCGGAAGGGCTGTGCCCCTTGCGGTAAGCGGAGCGTTTCATTCCCCGTTTATGGATCCGGCCGCCGAAAAACTGAGGGCGGAGTTAAGGACCGTCCCGGTTTCCGCGCCCAGATTTCCGGTCTACTCGGATTATCTTGCGGAGCCGTACGGCGGTCGACCGGAAGAAATCCGGGAAACCGCCGCCCTTCAGGTCAACCATCCGGTGTACTGGAAAAGGATCCTTCAGAAAATGAATCGGGAAGGAATTCACACTTTTATCGAAACGGGGCCGGGAAAAGTCCTGAGCGGCCTGGTGCGCCGGACACTTCCCGGGGCCCGTGTCTTTCATGTGGAAGACGAAAAGACTTTGAGGGAGACGGCCGCCGCCCTCGGACTGGAGGAATCAGAATGAGTCTGAAAAACCGTGTCGCAGTCGTGACGGGGGGATCGCGGGGCATCGGCCGCGCGATTTCCATCAAGCTTGCCTCCATCGGAGCGGACGTTGCCGTGGTTTATGCCGGAAACGAGCAGGCGGCGGAAAAGACCCTGAAAGAAGCGGGGGCTTTCCCCGTGCGGATCCGGGCGTACCGGTGCGATGTTTCCGATTTTTCCGCGACGGGGGAGCTTGTGAAAAGAATTCTTTCCGATTTTGGAAAAATCGATATTTTAGTCAATAACGCGGGCATTACGCGGGACGGGCCTGTCGCCGCCATGAAGGAACAGGATTTTGACGCCGTCGTGTCGACGGACCTCAAAGGCGCCTTTAATATGATCCGCCACGTAAGCCGCAGGTTTCTTCACCAGAAAAGCGGAAGAATCATCAATATCAGTTCCGTCGCGGGAATTCACGGGAACGCGGGACAGTCTAACTACGCGTCTGCGAAGGCGGGCCTTATCGGCCTGACCAAATCGGTGGCGAGGGAGCTCGCGTCGAGGGGCGTGACCTGCAACGCCGTGGCCCCCGGCTTTATCGATACGGATATGACGCGGCAGATGAGGAAGGAAGCGGCGGACGCCGTCATTTCGTCCATTCCGATGAAACGGGCCGGGCAGCCCGGGGACGTAGCGGAGCTTGTCGCCTTTCTCGCGGGGGACGGATCCCGCTATGTGACGGGGGAAGTCATCCGCGTCGACGGAGGGCTCTGCATCTGATTCCTTTCCCGGCCTTTAAAAAAGCCTCTCGGAACGCCGGGAAACTGGACTCTCGGAAAGTGGGGAATGCAAGATGGAAAGACGGGTAGTAGTTACGGGCATGGGGGCTGTCACACCCCTTGGAAACGACGTAAAGACTTTCTGGAATGGGCTGATCTCCGGAAAAAACGGCATCGGGCCCATCACAAAATTTGACGCTTCCGGATATAAGGTCCACTTGGCGGCGGAAGTCAGGGATTTTCATCCGGAAGATTATCTGGAAAAACCCATGCTGCGGAAAACGGATCTTTACTGCCAATATGCCATGGCGGCGGCCGCCGAGGCCATGGAGGACAGCGGAATTGAAGGCAGGGTATCGCCGGATCGGCTGGGAGTCTATGTGGGATCCGGCATCGGCGGCATGAAAACCTTTATCGAGGAATGCACCAAACTGAACGCGGGGGGGCCCCGGAAAGTTTCCCCGTATTTCATCCCGAAGCTTATCGCCAACATCGCGGCCGGAAATATCGCGGTGAGATATCACGCCGAAGGTCCCTCGATGTGCATTGTGACTGCCTGCGCGACGTCCGCCCACTGCGTGGGGGAAGCGTACCGGCTGATAAAGTCCGGCGGAGCGGACGCCGTCATCACCGGCGGGGCGGAGGCGACCATCAATGGCCTCGCCGTGGCGGGCTTTACCAACTGCATGGCTCTGTCGAAGGCTTCGGATCCAAGCCGCGCGTCCATCCCGTTTGACCGGGAGCGGAGCGGGTTCGTGATGGGGGAAGGCGGCGCGATTCTGATTCTGGAGGAATACCGGCACGCCGTAAACCGCGGCGCGAACCTGTATGGTGAAATCTGCGGCTACGGAAATACCAACGACGCCTACCATATGACGGCGCCCCAGCCGGACGGAATCGGGGCGGCAAAGGCAGTTCGCCTGGCCGTCATGGAAGCGGGGATTCCGCCGGACGCGAAGATTTATATCAACGCCCATGGAACCGGAACGCCGCTGAACGACAAGACCGAGACTCTCGCTTTTAAAAGGGCGCTCGGCCCGCAGGCCCGCGCGGCGCTTATCAGTTCGACAAAATCCATGACGGGCCACATGCTCGGCGCGACCGGCGCGGCGGAGGCCATCGCGTGTGTCCTCGCCCTGAAAACCGGCGTCATTCCCCCGACGATCGGATACCGGGTCAAAGATCCGGAATGCGATCTCGACTATGTCCCGAACCGGGCGAGGATGGCGAAAGCCGATTATGCTCTTTCCACCAGTCTCGGGTTCGGAGGGCACAACGCGTGCCTCGCGTTCCGGAACCCGGAGCGGTAGACCTCTTTTTTAAAAAGCGGGAGGCAGAAGATGAAAGTTGAGGAAATCCGTTCTCTTGTGAAGATTATGGAGGAAGCGGGCCTTACCAGTCTGGAAGTCGCGGACAAGGACGAAAAGGTCAAGCTCGAGAAACGCCCGCCCCGGCCCGCGCCCACGGAGGATCCGCCCGGGAGAAGGATCCCGGAAGCCATGGAAGACTGCGGGAAAAAAGATGGAGGCGGGACAGGCGGCCCGGTTTATCAGGAGATCAGAAGCCCGATGGTCGGCGTTTTCTATCTGGCGCCGTCTCCGGGGAGCAAACCGTTTGTCGAAGTGGGAAGCACCATCCGGAAAGGGGATACTGTCTGCGTGATCGAAGCGATGAAGCTGATGAATGAGGTCAGCTCCGACCGGGACGGAAAAGTCGCCGAAATCTGCGCGGAAAGCGGATCCGTCGTGGAATACGGACAGACCCTGTTTAAGATATCCTGAAAGCGTGATTTCCGCGTTCCCGCGCGGCGCGGAAAATAAAAATCCGCGCGGAGAAACGGAGGAATTTTGGATGAACCGGGAAGAACTTATGAAAATCCTTCCGCACCGCGGACCGATGCTCCTTCTGGACGAAGCGGACCGAAAGGGGGAGAATCTCGCGGTTGGAAGCTATACCGTAAAAGGCGGGGAATGGTTTCTTGAGGGCCATTTTCCGGGGATGCCCATCGTACCGGGGGTCATCCTCTGCGAGATGCTGGCTCAGAACTGCTGCATGCTTCTTTCTGACAGGGTAAAAGGGTCGATCCCGCTTTTTGCGGGGCTGGACAGGGTCCGGTTCCGCAGGAAGGTAAAACCGGGAGACACCCTGATAATGGAGTGCAGCCTGCTTCGGAGCCATCCCCCGTTTTATTTTGCGAAAGGGCGCGGAAGCGTGAACGGCCAGACAGCCGTGAGCGCGGAGCTTTCCTTTGCCCTGATGCCGAGAGAAAAGGGGGAGGCGCCTTGTTCTCAAAAATCCTGATAGCGAACCGGGGAGAGATCGCGGTCCGAATTATCCGGGCGTGCAGGGAAATGGGTGTCGCGACGGTGGCGGTGTATTCCGAGGCGGATCGGGATTCTCTCCCGGTCAGCCTCGCGGACGAGAGCATCTGCATCGGACCAGCCAGGGTGAGGGACAGTTACCTTAATATGACGGCGGTTCTTTCGGCGGCCGAAGCGACGGGGGCGGGAGCAGTTCACCCGGGATACGGCCTGCTTTCCGAAAATGCGAGGTTCGCGGAGCTCTGTGAAAAATGCAATCTTGTTTTTATCGGTCCTCCTTCCGGCGTCATCGCCAGAATGGGGGACAAGGATATGGCGAGAAGAACCATGAAGGCCGCGGGAATCCCGGTGATACCGGGAAGCCGCGCGTTCGAAAGCCGGGAGGAAGCGGAAAAAGAAGCCGAAAAAATCGGGTTTCCCCTCCTCATTAAGGCAAGAAGCGGAGGCGGAGGATGCGGAATCCGACTTGTCCGGTCAAAGGAGGAATTTCCGGAGGCGTTTGACATGTCTTCCGCGGAAGCGGGGGTAAATTTCGGGGACAGCGCGGTTTATCTGGAAAAATATCTTTTCCCGGCAAAGCACGTGGAGACGCAGATCCTCTGCGACAGCGGGGGACGCACCGTTGTTCTCGGCGAGCGAGACTGCTCCATCCAGAGAAAGCATCAGAAACTGCTCGAAGAGAGTCCGGCGCCTGCCCTGGATTCCAAAACACGGGAAAAAATAGCCGGATATGCCGTCCGCGCCGCGGAAGCGGTCGGTTATCGGAACGCGGGGACGGTGGAATTTCTGGTGGATGACCGCAATCATATCTATTTTATGGAAATGAATACCCGGCTTCAGGTCGAGCATGCCGTGACGGAAATGGAAACCGGGATCGACCTGGTCAAGTGGCAGATCCGCATTGCCGCCGGGATTCCGCTGAGCTTTGGGCAGAAGGATGTTTCCATCCGCGGAAACGCCATCGAATGCCGCATCAACGCGGAAAATCCGGAAAAGGGATTCCGTCCGAGCTCTGGAAAAGTCACGCTGCTTCATATTCCCGGAGGCCCTTTTGTCCGGTTTGACACCGCGCTGTTTCAGGACTATACCGTGCCGCCCTGTTATGATTCCCTGATCGGAAAACTCATTGTCCACGCCCCGACCAGGGTTGAAGCGATCCGCAAGATGCAGGCCGCGCTCTGCGAGCTGGTGATCGGCGGCGTGGATACCAATGCCGACCTTCAGAGGGAGATTCTCGCAAACCCGGAGTTCCGGTCAGGCCGCTATCATACGGATTTTCTGGATAGGCTGGAGGAGACCAGGAAAAAACATGATGAAAAAAAACCTGTTTAAAAAGCCGGCAAATCCTCTTGAATGGTACGGTATGCTTCGAAATAAAAAGAATAAAGCGGATATCCCGGAAACCATCTGCATCTCCTGCCCGGAATGCAGATCCATTCTTTTTCGAGAGGATTTGGAAAAAAACGCTCTGGTCTGTCCAGAATGCGGTTATCATTTCCGCATGAAAGCCCGGGACCGCATCCGGCTGATTGCGGACGGCGGGTCGTTTCGGGAAAGGGACATAACCCTGTCCTCCGGCAACCCGATCGGGTTCCCGGACTATGAAAAAAAGCTTTGGCACGCAAGGCTCCAGAGCGGGGAAACCGAGGCCGTTGTCTGCGGGACGGCAAAAATCGGAGGATTTCCCGTCTGCCTTTTTTCCATGGAACCGAATTTCATGATGGGAAGCATGGGAACCGTGGTCGGAGAAAAGATAACCCGGCTTTTTGAGTACGCGCTGGAAAAATCACTTCCTGTTGTCGGGTTCACGGCTTCCGGCGGGGCGCGCATGCAGGAGGGGATCCTTTCCCTCATGCAGATGGAAAAAACAAGCGCCGCCGTCTGGCGGCACAGCGGCGCCGGAAACCTGTATGCCGCCGTGCTGACCGACCCCACAACGGGCGGCGTGACGGCCAGTTTTGCCATGGAGGCGGACGTCATCCTGGCGGAACCGGGGGCTCTGATTGGGTTTGCCGGCCCGCGTGTCATTGAGCAGACCATAAGACAGAAGCTTCCTCCCGGCTTTCAGAAGGCGGAGTTTCTCCTGAAAAAAGGTTTTATCGACGATATCGTTCCGCGGGGCAGCCTGAAAGAGTATCTGTCAAAGCTGCTTTCGCTTTCTGCGGGAAGGACTTGATTTACCGATGGAAGCGTATGAAAGACTAAAGGCTGCCCGCGCGAAGGGCAGACCTTCCGGGTTCTGCTATATTCGGAATATCTTTACCAGCTTTATGGAAATGCACGGGGACCGCAGGTTCGGGGACGACCCGGCGATCGTCGCGGGAATCGCCCGCCTTGAGGATATGCCGGTTACCGTCATTGCAAATGAAAAAGGCGGAAGCACCAAAGAGAAAATATTCCGCAATTTCGGCTCCGCGCATCCGGAGGGCTACCGCAAAGCTTTACGCCAGATGAAGCTCGCGGAGAAATTTCACAGACCCGTCGTCTGTTTTGTGGATACGGCGGGGGCTTCCTGCGGGATTTCCGCCGAAGAGCGCGGGGAAGGGGAATCCATCGCCGAAAATCTCATGGCAATGTCCGGGCTCCGGACGCCCATTCTGTCCGTATTTGTCGGAGAAGGCGGAAGCGGAGGCGCCCTGGCGCTCGCCGTTGCCGACGAAGTCTGGATGCTGGAAAACGCCTGCTACTCCGTCATTTCACCGGAGGGGTGCGCCAGCATTTTGTGGAAGGACAGCTCCAGAGTCAGAGAAGCTTCCCGGTGCTTGAAAATCACGGCGGATGATCTCTGGAGGATGAAAGTGATCGAACGCGTGATTCCGGAAACGGGAGGCAGCGAAAACGTGTACCGTGTCTTAAAAAAGGATCTCCATGAAACCCTTTCTCGGAAAATGGAAATGGAGACGGGCGTTCTTCTCCAGAAACGCTATCAAAGATTCCGCAGGATGGGAACAAAGCGGAAAGACTGAACGGGAAAAGACGGTGTGACCCCGATTTCACCTGCTGTTCCTGGTAAACAGGGAACGCCTTTCGCCCGGAACAGAAAGAAAGGATCCTGCCGCGCCGTCCCGGGACGCGGCAGGATCCTCGTTTTCCAGGTACGGAAACAGAATCATTCGTCTTTCTGACTGGTCGCGAGCAGATCGCGGATTTCGGTCAGAAGTTCTTCCGATTTTGACAGGGAAGGTCCCTTTTCCGGATTTTTCCCCGATTCCCGGCCTTTGAGCCGCTTTTTTGTCCGGCTGATAAGCCGGATACTGAGGAAAAGAGAAAACGCGATGACAAAGAAGTTAATGACCGCCTGCAGGAAAAGACCATAAGTGAGCACAATGTCAGCGGATCCCAGAAGACCCGGGATGGTCAGTTTCAGGTCCGCGACATTAATCCTGCCGAGCACAATGCTGAGCGCGGGCATGATAATATCCTTGACAAACGAGGAAATAACCGCGTTAAAAGCTCCGCCAAGCACGACGCCGACGGCAAGCTCCATGACATCCCCTTTCCTTGCAAACGCGCGGAATTCGGCAAACAGTTTCTTCACTTTAAAAATCCCCTTCTCTTTTTAAGAATATGATAATACAGATTATTCTCATAATCAATGCGCAATGTTGCCAAACATCCGCTCTTTTTCCGGAAAGCTGCGGTGAAAAACGCCACGGTACCGGGGAATCAGAATAATGGAAACTTGAATCGATTCTTGTTTATAAGGGGAGACGGTATGGTCCTGTCGCGACAGAAAAAGCTTATGATTTCACTCCCCCCGCGGGGGAAGTGGAATTTAGGAAGGCAGGCTTGATTTAGAAAATTTTGAAAGAAACCTTGACAAATGGAAAGCACCTCTCTATAATTGGGTCAATAGAAAAAATCCTGAGAGCAAAGGCAAGTAGCAGTCATACTGGTGTTCCAGAGAGCCCGGTAACGATGAGAGCCGGGTACACGCGGCGGCTGTGAATGGATTTGTGAGGAGCGCGGAGAAAGGGGTTTCCCCGGTATCTGCCGCCGTGTACGCACGTTACAGCGGAAGGGTATTCATGCGTTGTCACGGCGTACCTGATTGAGATTGACGGTGCAGAGTATCCTTTGTGAGGGGAACATTTGTTGTTCCTGAATGAGGGTGGCACCACGAGTCCATCGTCCCTTAAGGGGGACGGTGGACTTTTTTTATTTTTAAAACGCCGAGGAATCCGCAGAACATGGAAAAAATTATTTCGGATTCTGCCGGAAATCAGTTTGGAAAGAGAGTGAACTTGTGATGTATCCGCCGATTGACACAGCAGAAACCCTGCTTGAAACTTACCAGACAGTGCCCCTGTTCTTTCCTGCCCTGATGGACTTCGGCACGCCGGTTGGGATTTTCTCCGCTTTGAAAGGCAGCTCGGAAAACTGCTTTCTTCTGGAAAGCGTAGAAAGGTCTGAGCGATGGGGACGCTACTCGTTTATCGGGGTACATCCAAAATCGGAAATTGTTGTCCGGAACAGGGTGGTTACGGAAACGTCGGACGGCGTTTCCAGGGCAGAACCCCTTGGGGATCCGACAAAGTTCCTGAATTCCTGTTTATCGAAATACCGGTCGCCGTGTTTTCCCGGATATCCGCGCTTTACGGGCGGCTTTGCGGGATATTTTGGGTATGACATGCTTCGTTTTCTGGAAAAAAAGCTGGGTAATCCGCCATGCGACGATCTTAAAATGCCGGACTGTATCCTTCACAGGTACGATGAGGTGATAGCTTTTGACCATCTCAGCGCGAAAATCTATATTATCCTGCATGTAAACCGAAAATCGGATTTAAGGCGGCAGTATCAAGCCTGCGGGAAACGGGCGGAGGAACTCATTGAGAAAATCAGCCGGGGGGCGGCCCGGGAGTTTCCGACACCAAATCCCGGCGCGCGGCCTGAAAAAAAGAGGGGTGTTTCCGCCGTCCGCTCCAACGTTTCCAAAACGGAATTTATTCGGAAAATTGAGAAAGCAAAGCGGTATATCCGCGCGGGGGACATCTTCCAGGTGGTGCCTTCCCAGCGTTTTGAGGTGGAAAATCCGCCGGACGCGTTTTCCGTATACCGGCTGCTCCGTTCGGAGAATCCTTCTCCCTATCTATATTATTTTCAGGCTCCGGACTATCAGATCGCCGGCGCCTCTCCGGAAATGCTCATTCGCGTGGAGGACGGCGTGGTTACCAACAAGCCCATTGCGGGAACAGCGCCGCGCGGAAAAAGCGAAGAGGAAGACAGAAAGCTGGAACAGGATCTCCTTTCCGACGAAAAGGAACGTGCCGAACACACGATGCTGGTTGACCTTGGGCGGAACGACGTGGGGCGTGTCTGCCGGTTCGGGACGGTCGAGGTCCGTGATTTCATGCATGTCGAACGCGCTTCCAAGGTCATGCATCTGGTAAGCGAGGTAAGGGGAAAACTTCGAAGCGACAAAACCGCCGTGGACGCCCTGTTTTCCGCCCTGCCTGCCGGAACGCTTTCCGGAGCCCCGAAAATCAGGGCAATGCAGATAATCGACGAACTGGAGAATGTGAAACGCGGGGTATACGGCGGGGCCATCGGGTATCTTGGATTTGACGGGAATATCGACACCTGCATCGCGATCCGGACGGCTCTGTTCCGGGGAGGGAAGGTTTACGTGCAGGCGGGAATGGGAATCGTGGCGGACAGCGACCCGGAAAAAGAATTTATGGAATCGGCGAACAAGGCGCGGGCCGTGCTCGACGCCATTCGGGGGGCGGAAAAATTATGATTTTGCTTCTGGACAATTATGACAGCTTTACGTATAACTTAAGCCACCGGGTCGGGGTCTTCTATCCGGATATCCGCGTGGTCCGCAGCGATGAAATC
>ENA-UOOI01002980-UOOI01002980.1-fermentation-metagenome-genome-assembly--contig:-NODE-2980-length-13542-cov-5.690888_pt1 | contig 13542 bp, 10 predicted proteins | sample MGYA00245779_ERZ724027 | MGnify/ENA primary metagenome ERZ724027 (study PRJEB28704, sample SAMN03018318) | fermentation metagenome | biome: anthropogenic terrestrial biome; feature: soil; material... | reverse complement strand
CGGCAGCGGGCTGGTTCACACGATAGAAGTGACTGCCGCCAATGAACATGATGTGTGTTTGTGCTTTAAAACATTTCTTTTGTTCAGAGGTTCCTTATTTTTATATCGCCAACATTGAAAGGGCTCATGCCATTGAAAAACCGTTTGTGCACATCTTTTATCCTATTTTTCGTCAGGATGTTTTCTCGAATCTCCGGATTTGAGTTTATCGATGACAGAGATCCCACCTGTTTCATACGCGGGCCTTTTTTCAGCCCTCGTTATAGAGCTTCTCCAGCTTCCGATAGGTCGCGTAGCGCGCGTCGGCGTCCTTCTGCGCCTCTGCGAACAGCCGCTGTGCCGTCTCGGGATACTTCAGCTTCAGAGCCGAATACCGGACTTCCCCGTCGAAGAAATCCGCAACGGGTCTGGACGGCTTGCCGTAGTCCAGGCTGAACGGCTTTTCGGCCCGGTCGGGGTTGTATCGGTAAAGCGGCCACAGACCGCAGTCCACGGCTTTTTTCATCTCGGCCTGAACGTTGTCCATGCCCGCCTTGATGCCGTGAGAAATACACGGCGCATAGGCGATCACGATCGAGGGCCCTTTGTGCTTCTGGGCTTCCTCCAGCGCCCGGAGGAGTTGGCCCGGGTTGGCTCCCATCGCCACGGAGGCCACATAGGTGTCCCGATAGGTCATCATCAGCCTGCCGAGATCCTTCTTGTGCGTTTTTTTGCCGCCGTCGGCGAATTTGGCGCTGGCGCCGATCGGCGTCGCCTTGGAGGCCTGGCCGCCGGTGTTGGAATAGACCTCGGTGTCCACGACGAGGATGTTGATGTCCTCGCCGGAAGCGATGACATGATCCAGTCCGCCGTAGCCGATGTCGTAGGCCCATCCGTCGCCGCCGAACAGCCAGACGGTTTTTTTGGAGAGCTGGTCGCGGTGAAGCAGGAGCTCCCCCACAAGCTCGCCCGCCCGGCCGGAACGTTTCGCCTTTTCGAGCTCCGCAACCAAGGCGGCGCTGTCGGCGTCCGACTTTTCAAAATCGTCGAAGGTTTCAAGCCACCGGCCGATCGCCTTTTCCAGCGTCGTTCCGGGAACGAGCCGCAGAAGTTCCTGTGCGCGCAGGCGCACGTTGCCGCGCCTCTGTTTCACGGCGAGGCACACGCCGAGGCCGTTTTCCGCCTGATCCTCGAACAGCGTGCCGTAAAACGCCGGCCCGCGGCCCTTTTTGTTCTTCGTGTAGGGCAAAGACGGGAAGGCTCCGGCCCAGGCCAGCGTGCAGCCGACTCCGTTGACCCAGTACGTTCTGTCGCCGTAAAGCTGGGTGAGCAGCTTGGCGTAAGGCGTTTCCCCGCAGCCCGCGCAGGCGCCGCTGAATTCCACCAGCGGCTGGCGGAACTGGCTGCCTTTTACCGTGTTGACGGGGAAAGCGTTGCCCTTGTCGCTGATGCCGAGCGCGTATTCCCAGTCCGCGGTGTCCGTGATCTCCTCCGTCACCGGCCGCATGACGAGGGCCTTGTCTTTTGCCGGGCAGGATGCGGCGCAGTTTCCGCAGCCCGTGCAGTCCATCGTGCTGACCTGCAGGGTGTAGCGCAGCCCCTTGGCTCCTTTGGCGTCCACGGAGACGAAGCCCTTCGGCGCGTTCCTTACCTCTTCCTCATTCATCAGATACGGGCGGATCACGGCGTGTGGGCAGACATAGGAACACATGTTGCACTGCAGGCATTTTTCAGGGTCCCACACCGGCAGCGCCGGGGCGATGCCGCGTTTGTCGTACTTCGACGTGCCCGTGGGATAGGTGCCGTCCTCGTGGCCGAGAAATACGCTGACCGGCAGATCGTCGCCACGCTGGCGGTTGCAGGGGATCACGATCTTCTTCACGAACTCCGGCAGATTCTCATCAATGCTCCGTTCGTCCCTGGCGTCCTTCCACGCGGCGGGGACATGGACCTCGACGGGGCTGTTGATGCCGGCGTCTACGGCGGCCATGTTCATCGCCACGACCTTTTCACCCTTTTTGCCGTAGGTCTTCCGCACGGCCTCTTTCATGTATCGGACGGCGTCTTCCACCGGGATGACGCCGGAAAGCCTGAAGAACGCCGCCTGCAGGATCATGTTGGCGTGATTTCCCAACCCCAGCTCCCGCGCCAGCCGGTTCGCATCCACGATATAAAAATGGACGTCATGGCCGGCGATGTATTTCTTCACGTCGCCGGGCAGCTTTTCCGAGAGCTCCTGTTCGCTCCACGCGCAGTTCAGGAGGAACGTGCCCCCGTCCTTGACCTCGTGGATCATATCGTAACGGCCGATATAGGACTGCACGTGGCAGGCGAGGAAATCCGCCGCCTTGATCAGATAGGTGGAGTGAATGGGAGTTTTGCTGAAACGCAGGTGGGATTTGGTGATGCCGTAGGACTTTTTGGTGTCGTACTCAAAATAGGCCTGCGTATACATCCCCGCGTGGTCGCCGATGATTTTCGCCGAATTCTTGTTGGCGCCCACGGTGCCGTCGGACCCGAGTCCCCAGAATTTGCAGGATACCGTGCCGGCCGGCTCGGTGATCAGGGGCTCCTGTACGTCCAGAGAGCGGAAGGTCACATCGTCCACGACGCCGATGGTGAAGTGGTTCTTGGGTTCGGGCTTGGCCAGATTGTCGAACACGGCCTTGAGTTGGGCGGGGGTCACGTCTTTGGAGGCCAGACCGTACAGGCCGCCGTAGATCTTCGGCGCGCTGTCGGCGTTCGCGTAGACCGCGCAGACGTCCAGATAGACCGGCCCGCCGATGGCCCCGTGCTCCTTGGACCGGTCCATGGCGGCGATCTTCTTCACAGTTTGCGGCATCATGTTCAGGAAGAACGTCATGTCGAACGGGCGGTACAGATGGATCTGCAGAAGGCCCACCTTTTCGCCCCGGGCGTTCAGGTAATCCACCACCTCGCGGGCGGTTTCGCACGCGGAGCCCATCATCACGATGGCCCGCTCCGCGTCCGGCGCGCCGTAGTAGTTGAAGATGTGGTAGTCCCGGCCGGTGATTTTGCTGATCTGCCCCATGTAGCCCTCCACGATGCCGGGGATGGCCTCGTACATGGAGTTGTTGGCTTCCTGCGACTGATAGTAAACATCCGGGCCCTGCACGGTCGTTCTCTGCAGCGGATGCTCGGGGTTCATCGCGATGCGGTGGTACGCCTCAAGCGCATCCTGATCCATCAGGGAAGCGACCTTTTCGAGGTCGATCATTTCAATTTTCTGAATTTCATGGGAGGTGCGGAAGCCGTCGAAAAAATGGATGAACGGCACCCGGCTTTTCACCGTTGTCAGATGCGCGATGGCCGCGAGGTCCATGACCTCCTGCACGCTGCCGGAGGACATCATGCACGCGCCGGTCGCGCGGCAGTCCATCACGTCCTGATGGTCGCCGAAGATGTTGTTCGCGTGGGTGGCCACCGAGCGGGCCGCGACATGGAACACCGCGGGCATTCTGTGCCCCGACATGATATGCAGGTTCGGGATCATCAACAGCAGACCCTGCGACGACGTGAAGGTGGTCGCGAGCGCCCCCGCCTCGGCGGCACCGTGCAACGCGCCGGAAGCGCCGCCCTCGGACTGCATCTCCACCAGCGTGACCGGCTGGCCGAACATATTCAGCCTTCCCGCCGCCGCCCACTCGTCCACCTTCTCCGACATCGGCGAAGACGGCGTGATGGGGAAGATCGTGGAGACCTCCGTAAAATGATAGGCAACGGTCGCGCAGGCTTCATTGCCGTCCATCGTTTTGAATACTCGCTCCTTTGACATGAATCGATTCCTCCTAGTAAGGCCATGGTTTTAATTAAGAATGAAAAGAATGAAGAGCGCGCGAAAGCCGAAGCAGCTTAAAACGTTTTGACGATCGGTCCCCTGCTGTAATTCGACAGGTACTCTCCGCCTTCCGCGGTGATCAGGATCGTGTCCGTGATCCTCGGCCCGCCGAAGCCCGGCAAATAGATGGTGGGCAGCAGCAGGTCGATCACCATGTTCTCCAGAAGGGGCGTTTTGCTCCCCTTCTCAATCACGGGGTAGAATTCCGACTGCCGGATGCCGACGCCATAGCCGGCATATGGAATCCACATGCCGCCGTACCCCAGGCGCTCCAAACGGCCGTAAGCCGCATCGTAGACCTCGCCGCAGAGGACGCCGGGCTTCAGAACGCTCACGGCGGCCTTCTGGGCTTCGCAGAGCGCGGCGTAGATCTTCCGGGTCTCCTCCGGCACAGCGCCGAGAAAGACGGTCCTGCACATTTTCGCCGTATACCCGTCCACCGACGAACCGAGGTGGATCACGACGGGCTCGTCGTTTCCGAGCACATAGTCCCCGGCGTAAGGGTGCATCAACATCTGTCGGTCGTGCCGCAACACCTGCATGCGGAAGGAGGCTCCCTGGGAACCGGCTTTGCGCATGGCGTAATCCGCCTCCGCCAGGACCTCGTACTCCTTGACGCCCGGGCGGACAAACCGCACCGCCGCTTCCATGCCGGCGCCGAGGATTTCGGCCGCCCTGCGGATACGCGCGATCTCCTCCCCGCTTTTGACGGACCGTATCCGATAGCAGTCCGTCGCCAGGTCGCAGACCTGCATCTCGGGTACCTCCTGCCGAAGGCAGAGGTAATCCTTCAGCGTGATAAAATAGCGCGTGAAGCCGACTTTCGGCGCTTTTTTGCCGAGGCTTGCGACCCATTGGGCCGCGCTGACGCTCTCGTTCGCGCAGGGAAAGTCGTACGGCGTGACGGTTTTCACGCCGGTGCTCTCCCGGATGTGACGGGCCTCCATAGCGGGGCAGAGCAGCTCCGCCTCACCGGACGCGGGGATGCAGAGCACGGAGCCTTCGAGGTCGACGGCCCCCGTGAAATAGATCAGGTTTTCATGGTCATAGATCAGCGCGGCGTCCATATCCTTTTCTTTCAGGACCCGCTGCAGCGCGGCGATCCTGTTCCCAATCTGCTCCAGCACGGCCGGATTCCCCCTCTCTGCGGCGGTGCGGACAGGCATCGCCGCCTCTTCCGGAAAACAGGGGCCGCAGAGATTGAGAGGAATCTCTCGCCATCTGCGGCACCGCTGCCGGATCCATTACATATTTCGGGTTACGCCGCCTGTTCTTCCTTGCGGGCGAAATCCTTCTGGTCACAGATCAGCGAGATCACGACGCCGATGACCAGCGCCCAGAAGGCCGAGCCGATTCCCAGTATGGTGACACCGGAAGCGCCGACAACCAGCGCGAAGAAGGCGCCGATCTTGAATTTTCCGGACTTGAACGCGTCGCGGAAGGACTGAATCAACACATTGATCATCGCGAGGCCGGCCAGCACATAAGTCAGCCCGACGGGAATCAGATGGATGAAGCCGACGGCATAGGACGCAATCAGCCCAAAAGCGGCAAAAGTCAGGCCGTTGATAAACGAAGCGGCGTATCTGCCTTCCTTGGGGCCGGCGTCCTCAGACGCGCAGATGGCCGTCATCGGGCCGGCAATGTGAGAACTGTGCGAACCGAAAAAGGCCGAAATGATTCCGCCGACACCGCTCACCACCGTCATCGCGTTGGCCGGGACGTTGTAGCCCTGGGCTTTCAGGACGCCCATCGCCTGCGCGTTTTCAGCGCCGATAATCAAAATTGCGAGCGGAATGGAGCAGGACAGGATCAATTTCGCGTTGAACGCCGGCGCCACCACACGGGGCGCGATATAGGTCAGAGACCCCGTGCTGCCAGAGAACTCGCCGGCCAGCGCCGCTGCGATCACACCGACGATCAGAGCGGCCAGAACGCCCGGGAATTTCTTGATCACGCGCGGGACCAGCACGAACGCCAGCACGGTGACCCCGCACACAACGTAATCCTTCGTCGTATACGTGACGATATTGAGCCCGAACTTCAGCATGCATCCGCCGACCATCGCCATGACGATTTCCACGGGCAGCCATTTCATGATCTTGCCCATCACCCCCGTCACGCCGATCAGCAGCACGACGACGCCGGAAATCAGGAACGCGCCGACGGCCTGCTGAAACGTGTAGCCAGCGAGGGCGGGGCCCAGCAGGGTCGCGCCGGCGATGGTGAACGCGCCGGAAATCGGTATCTTGTAATACAGCGCCATGATCATGCCGAGCAAGCCGCCGAAAAGGTAAATGCTGAAGATCCAGGTGACGGTGTCGGCGGTGCTGAAATGCGCGGTCTGCGCCGCACTCATGACCACCAGCGCGGGGCCGGTACAGCCGAATATGGTCGAGATGAGCCCCGCCGCGATTGTCTGGCCGTTGATATGACTGGGTAGATCCTTCAGACCCGATCGAAAACCCGGGCCCTTTTCAATCAGTTCCATACGTTTCTCTCCTCAATATCAGCCGTCAGGCCCTTTTCAGATTTTTCAGGATGGAAACATCCACGCCGCGCTGGCGGAACCACTTGGGCAGGAGCTCTTTTTCCACGCGCTCGCTGACGGCCGGGGCCTTTTCGATCAGAAGCTCCGCGAGAGACCTCGAACAGTTCAGGCCGCCCATCGCTCCGTCGAAAATGATGACCTTGTCGGTGCCGGTGACTTTGTAGGCGAAGTCCATGGCGCCCTCCGTTGTCTTGGCGATCACGGCGTGATCCATGTACTTGAGGTTCATGGGCTCAGTATCGAACATTTTGGCCTGCTCCGCGCCCACCACCACGGTGGGGATGTGCTCGGAGAAGAACGCCGACGGATACCCGGTCCAGGAGTAGTTGTGCACGCACATTTTAATGGCGGGGTTGAGCGGCGGAATATCGTCGAGCAGCGGCTTGCCGCTCTTGGCGTAAAAGGCCTCCGTGTACCAGGTGTAAGGGGGCAGCGGGGTCCTCTCCATATCGTACAGGTCCGTGTTCGCGCCGCAGAAATTCGCGTAGATCACGCCGGCGGAGAAAACATACGGCACCGGGCACGGGAAGTCGAGCACGGCGATGCACTTGTCGATCTCGCCGAACAGCGTCATGATCTTGCCGTACATCTGGCAGCCGATGAAGGTCGCGCGGTCGTTGACCTTATAGAGGTCGTTGTCCGCGTCGACGCCGATGACGCCGTGGGGGCCGACATTCAGAAACGCGGCAAAGGCGAACTTGCTTTGCACAAACTTGGACTCGAAGATGGCGCGCGCGGTGAAGTTCGCGGCCCGCGGGCCGAGGTTCTGGTGGTAGGTGGAACGCGTCTCGATGCGGGCGTAAGACATGCCGAAAGGCTTGACGGCCTTGTCGACCTGGCGGTGGAAATGGACCTCTCGCACGTCGGTATGATGCGCGTGGATGATCCAGTCCGCGTCATAGACGGCCTTGATGCCGTAGAGGGTCCCCACTTCCGTTTCGATGGGGATGCCCTCGTCCACGGGGGCGACGCCCTTGACCTTGCCTTCGTAGTAGGTGTCCAGGCCGTATCGCTTCATGTACTCCTCCGTCTCCCGGAAGCGCATGCCCACGCCGGCCCGCAGACGGATGTTTTTGCAGCCGGTCTTCTCAATGACAATATCGCGGATCGCTTTCAGCAGAATCGCGTAGGGCTGGCCGCCGAACAGGGTAAAGCCGTGGTGGGAGGCCAGAACGTTAACCGACTGATCCGGCTTGATCATGCTCATGTCCACCTTGCGCAGCTCCGCCTTGGCGACCTCATACAGCTTATCCAGAGACCCCTCGGGCCCCGGATAGATGACGTCCGGCAGGTCGGGGAACAGCTCCTGCAGCCGCACGGAGACCATGCCCGGCAGCTCGGCGACCCTTTTGCGTACCAGAGAGGGGTCGATGCCGTACTGAGAGGGTTTGGGCGCCATCGGCATAATCGGCTCATGTATCAGCTTTTCCATCGTCACCTGACCTCCTTTGCGTCGACCTTGACGATCTTGTCGAGCAGCTCTTTGTCTTCGTCAAAATAGAAACCGTGGGAACCGTACTTTTTTTTGACTGCCTCCGGCAGAGTCCACGCGGTGACGGTTTCCCCGTACCACTGGTATCCGTTGGGATCCGGATGCAGCTCGTTGCCCGCGGCCTTCACCAGGCGGAGCAAAGGCTGGATGCACTCGATCGTGCAGCCGGTGCGCATTCCCGTCATGGCGGAAACCTCCTCCGGCGTTTTCGCCCCGCTCAAAAGGGCCGCCGCGGCCTCTTCGGCGCGGACCCCCACGCAATAGCAGAGCACCTGTTCGGGATTGAGATGCGCCTTTTCACAAAGCTTCCGGATCTCGCCGTAGTCGAATTTGCCGACGTCCACCCCGACATCGAACGGGTCGTCCCGTTCGACCATCTTGATGGCGTGTCTCGGGCAGCGGTCCGCGCAGTTGGCGCAGCCCAGGCATTTGCGGTCATCCTTCACGACCGCTTTCTTATCCATGACAGTGATCGCGTAAACCGGGCAGACCTTCTGGCACATTTTACAGCCGATACACAGATCTTTATCTACCACGGCTTTGATGGTAACACGCTTCATTACTCACCCTCCATTCGTTTTGATCGATGTTTTCTATTCCAAAAGTCAAAGGCTCACGCTGCTTCACCCTTGCGCTTCAGGCGTCAGTCGAATTTCACTCCTACCGTACCCATTCCGCAGAAGCTCGCGGCGATATAGTCCCCCCTCTCCGCCGGGACGGCGGCTGTCAGCGCGCCGGCCAGGACGATTCCGCCGGCCTGCAGCTCGATGCCGTACGCCGAAAGCTGGTTGGCCAGCCACGCGACGGAGGCTGCGGGATTGCCCAGCACCTCCGCCGCAGCGCCGCTGTTCACCAGCTCGCCGTTCTTTTCCAGAATCATGCCGGTCAGGCGCATATCCACCTGATGAATGGGCGTCATGCGACTGCCCACCACCAGGCGGGCGGCGGAGCCGTTGTCGGCGATGGTGTCGACCAGCTTGATCTTCCAGTCCTTGATGCGGGAATCCACGATTTCGAGAGCGGGCACGACATACTCCGTGGCATCGTATATGTCTGCCACGGTGAGGCCCGGCCCTTTGAGCGTCTTTTTCAGACAGAAGGCGATCTCGCCCTCCACCTTGGGCTGGCAAAGGTCGGCGGTGTGGCACTTTTCACCCTCCAAGACGATCATGCCGCTCAGCAGGTGACCGTAATCCGGCACATCCACGTGGAGGAGCTTCTGCATGCCGACGCTGGTCAGACCGATCTTCATGCCGATGATCTTTGCACCCGCCTTCTTCCGCCTCTCGATGTTGCAGAGCTGAACGGCATAGGCGTCGTCGATGGTCATCTCCGGGTGATCGAGACTGATCATGGGGATCTGACGGTGGTTCTGCTCCGCCGCCCACAGGGCGTCGGCTGCTTTCTGGATATTCATTCCCTTGACTCTCCTTTATCAGCGATCTGTTTTTGATTCGTGAACACGGCTGTGAGCATGAGCATGGCCCCAGCCCTTTTTGCGCCACTTTTCCGCCAGGACGGCGGCCAGGGCGCCCGCCAGCTCTTCTTTGGAGCAGCCCTCGCCCAGCATCCGGATCATCAGCGGCGCGGTCATCTCCACCTCGTCGTGCGGTCCCGGCAGGGACACCAGCGTGGAAAGCCCGACGCGTCCGACGCCGATCCGGACCCCGTCCTTGACGTGCCTCCCGGTTCCTTTTTCGTATTTCACGATGTATGGCGCGGCGGCGGTTTCATCCACGCGCAGGATGCTTTCCACCGAGTGGTCCTTATCCTCGGCCCCCACCCCGCCGGAGGTCACGATCAGGCCGAAGCCGCGGGACACCGCGTCGGAAAGGGTCTCGTACATCGCCTCTTCCTCGTCGGGGATGGTCTCCCCGACCGTGACCTTATAGCCGCTCTTTTCAAGCTCTTCCTTGAGATACGGCGTATTCGTATCCTCGATCAGCCCCTGCTCCAGCTCGAAGCCCGTGGAAAAAACGATGGCCCTGCCGGCTACCTTTCGGACGATCTCGCTGCGCATCCGGTCCACGCGGCCGAGGATCTGATCCGCGTCCTGTCCCTTCGCGCAGATCAGGCCCAGGATGCCGTTGGAGTGCACGCAGGAGTCCTCCGTCAGCGTGACGCCGGGGATCGCTTCCAGCGCCCTTAAAAGCGCCTCCTCTTTCCCCATGATATTTTCCTGCTGCACCTCTTTTTCCAGCACGTCGAAGGTGATGTGGTCGGGGCGCACATCCACCACCATGACTTTTCCCTCCGGCAGGCCGAGCGTTCTCGCCACGGCGGAGGCCATGTCTGTCAGATTGGCCTGGGAAAGCGAGATGTCGTTCACCCAGAGTTCGGTTTTTTCCAGCAGATTCAGGCTCATTTCAAACTTCCTCCAGCACGTTCAGCTTCATGTCGAGAAGCGGCGCGTCCACGATCTCTCTGCCGATGCAGAGAATGTCGATCCCCCGCGCGGCAAGCATCGGAATATCCTGCAGGCGGACGCTCCCCGCGAAAGCCACCTTCACTTTGCCCCGGCAGTTTTTCTCCGCCACCACCTTGAGGCAGACGTCCGCATCGCTCAGATTCCCCGTATCGACCATCAGAATATCCGCGCCGCCCGCCAGGGCTTCCAGCGTTTCCTCGCGGACAGGCTCCAGAATGCCGCGGATCTGCACGATTTTTGTGGCGTTCAGGCCGGCGGCCGCTTCGAGCGCCGCCTTTACGGACCCGAGCATGGTCACAAAATTTTTGTCCATATAGATCATCGGCGGATCGCAGATGCGAAAAGCGGCCCCACCCGTCACAATGGCACGGCGGACGGCATCTTTCATACAGAACGGCATTTTCTTCCAGGAACCCGACACAATATCGATTTTTCCGTCCGCAAGCCGGACCGCCTGGTTTGCGGCCGTCGCAATGCCGGAAGTTTTCGAGAGCGCGCCGATGATCTGCTCCTCCGCCATGGCGATCTCTTTCGGGGGTGCCGTAAGCTGCGCAAAGGCCTCCCCGGCGGTGGCCCTGTCGCCCTCCGCGCAGCCGCTCGTCCAGGTTACCCCCAGTTTCTGCGCTATTTTTACCGCGTCCGCCACGCCGGAAAGAATCCCGTCACGCTCCGTCAGCAGAACAGCCCTGAACTTTCTATGACAGATACCGCGGAAAAGCTGATCCCTTATGTCCTGCATCTTGCGCACCCCATTTCACGCATCCAAATTGTTCGGTATTAACGAATTGCGTTCTCAAATATGGATAACAAAAAGAACTGCCCTATCCTTTCTGCCGTACCCCCTCCTGTCCTTTGCGGTATCCCAGACGCTCCGATAACTTCCGCGTGCATTCCGCCAGATCGGCCTCGACCTCGTTCACATCGATATTCTTGATTCTGCCGTACGGGAAAGACAAACTGACGGAGATTTCAGGCAGCCCGTCCTGTTGAAGCACCGGCGAGGCAATGCAACTGAGCCCCACTTCAATTTCCTCTCGATCCATCGCGATTCTGGTCTGCCGAATCGTTTCCAGCTCTTTCATCAGTTCTTTTTTGCCGGTGATCGTATTGGGTGTCATCTTTTTCAGCGGAAATTTCAAGAACTTTTCAAGATATTCATGAGGAAGGAAGGCCAAGATCGCCTTTCCCACCCCCGTGCAGTACATGGGAGCCCTCTTCCCCACCTTGGAGGTCGTGATCAGGGAGTCGCCCGTATCGATTTTGTCGATATAGACCACCTGGCCATCGCTGTAGGTGGCAATATGGGCCACGGCCCGGTATTTTTTCGCCAGCGGAAAGCAGGATTCCTTGGTTTCGTTCCGAATGTCGATACGGGACAGGACCGTGTTCCCCAGCTCAAAAAGCGTGATCCCTAAACGGTACTTTTTGGTGGCCTCCACCTGCTCCAGATAACCGAAGCTCACCAGAGTATTGACAAGGCCGAAAACCGTACTTTTGTTCAGACCCATCACCGCGGAGATTTCAGAAATCCCCATCTCCCGCGAATCCTTGAAACAATTGATAATCTGTAATGCTCTGGAGACGGACTGCACCTTGACTCCGCTTCTCTTTACAACCATAAACAAACACTCCGCCTCTGCTGCAGATTCTCATGAGAAATTTCCGCGTCGTACCCCCTTGCCAGCTCAGTCCATTCATTCTTGGCAATATGTATAATTTAGCTTCCTAAACGCCAGGGTTTCTTCGCATAATCACTATAAGCGTTCCCGTTTGATTTGTCAATATCTTTCAGCATTATAAAACTATATTTGTTAATACTGAATATGTTGACGGGCTTTGGTTTATACACATTTTCATCTTGCTGGCAAACCCTCCGCGACAAACAATCGCCGTATGGGGGATCGCAGAAGCGGGGAAGGATCAAATCTGCCGGGGAAAAGCAGAACCATTCATGCAATAAATCCAGGCAGGGCGATCCGCTTTTTGTGAGAGTTGGCACTTGATTTTAAGAACGATGTTTGATAATATCAAATGAGATCATATTTTCAGGAAAGAGGTCACTTGTTGTGAACAGAGTTCAGGAGCTTTACGAATCCGGCCGTCAGAGCCTCGGCACCTTCCTCAACCTGGGCAACGAGGTCGCGGCGGAATGCGTCGGGATCGCGGGAATGGATTATTTCATCGTAGACACCGAGCACAGCCCTTTCGACATCCGCGAGACGCTGGAATGCATCCGCAGCGCGGAGATACGGAACGTCGTCCCGTTCGTCAGGATCAAAGAGGTCACGCGCTCCACCGTTCTGAAGATGCTGGACATCGGCGCCAGGGGGATCATCATCCCCGGGCTGAAAACCGTGGAAGAAGTGAAAGAGGTCATCAAATTCGGGAAATACGGCCCCATCGGGGAACGCGGCTTCGGCCCGAACAGATGCTGCGAATACGGGTTCGATCCGGCCCTGAAAAAGGGGCTCAGCGCATATCTGGAGGAGGCCAACGCAGGAACCATGTTCATTCCCCAGTGCGAGACAAAGGAATTTCTGGAGCACATTGAAGAAATCGTCGCCCTGGACGGGGTGGACGGCATTTTTGTCGGGCCTTTCGACCTTTCCATCGCGCTCGGAAAAGCGGGGCAGTTCGACGACCCCGAGCTTGTCGGCGCGTTCGAGCATGTGGTGAAGACCTGCAAGGCCGCGCACAAGCCCACCTTTATCTACTCCACCTCGGTGGAAGACGCGAAAAAACGTCTGCAACAGGGGTTTGACAGTATCACCTACCGTGCCGATCTGGACATGATTATCGAATCCTACCGCAATCTGATTGCCACCTTCCGCTGAAGGGCTTTCCGTAGCGCAGATCTTTCTCATAACTCAAGACCGTCTTAAAAAGCGCGGGCCTGAAAGAGCCCAATTCACCTTACTTGACGATTTCGAGCGGATCGGCAAAGCGTTGAAAACGGCGATTGTAGGATTGTCAAAGATGTTGGACAGTATGGAAGCGGAGGAATTCAAGAGGAAAAAACCAGTGGAGGGGACGCATCGGGAAATTGTTGGGACGGTGATATGTCATCTGCCGGTAGGGCTTGGGGATATATTTTTTCTTCGGCTTCGATTCAGGAAACATGCCCAGTCTCCGCATGACACGGAACAGGCTTTCCGGGCATCTCCGGTATCCCCGCTTTCTTAGGCGGTGCCAGAGCTCCATCATGCCAAGGGTTGGATTTCTTCTGCGCATGT
>ENA-UOOI01002976-UOOI01002976.1-fermentation-metagenome-genome-assembly--contig:-NODE-2976-length-13555-cov-3.203481_pt1 | contig 13555 bp, 9 predicted proteins | sample MGYA00245779_ERZ724027 | MGnify/ENA primary metagenome ERZ724027 (study PRJEB28704, sample SAMN03018318) | fermentation metagenome | biome: anthropogenic terrestrial biome; feature: soil; material... | reverse complement strand
ATCCGGATTTCGATTCCTGGTGCGACAAGGTCATCTCCGCCCATTTTTCCGGCCTCCGGCAAAAGGGCAGCCCCTCTTCCCATTAAGGGGAGCGGAACAAGGGCATCCTTCCGATGTAGAGAAATGAAAAAATCTCCCGGGCGTTTTTCCGGAAAGCCCCCGGGAGATTCCCTTTTCCTTTTTCCGCGGATCCGCTGCCCCTTCCAAAAGGAAGCGGGAAAAAGCAACCGGCAGGGAAAAATCAGCTTATCCGGAACCGAAAAACTTACAATATCCGCGGCGTCCTGCGCTTAATGGGGGCGGCACCGCCCCCCTAAAAGGCAGTGCGGGACTTGATATAATCCGCGAGTTTATCAACGGAAACGCGATCCTGCTTCATGGTGTCGCGGTCGCGCACGGTGACGCAGCCGTCAGTCTTGCTTTGAAAATCATAGGTGACGCAGAACGGCGTGCCGATTTCATCCTGCCGGCGGTAGCGCTTCCCGATCGATCCGGTCTCGTCGTAATCCGCGGAAAACAGCCTGGTAAGCTGCCGATGGATTTTTTGCGCCTCAGGGCACAGTTTTTTGCTGAGAGGGAGAACCGCGCACCGGAACGGGGCCAGTGCCGGATGCAGGCGAAGCACCACCCGGGAATCTTTCTCCCCGAGTTTTTCCTCATCATAGGCGTCCACCAGAAACGCCAGCGCCACCCGGTCCGCGCCGAGTGAAGGCTCTATGACATACGGGATATAGTGTTCTTTCGTCTCCGGATCATAATACTCCAGGCTCTTTCCGGAACATTCCTGGTGACGGGACAAATCATAGTCCGTCCGGTCGGCGATGCCCCAGAGTTCCCCCCACCCGAACGGGAATCTGTACTCGATATCCGTCGTTGCCTTCGAATAAAACGAAAGCTCCTCTTTCTCATGATCGCGCAGCCTTATGTTCTGCTTCGTCATGCCAAGGCTCAAAAGGAAATCCCGGCAGAAACCGCGCCAGTAATCAAACCAGTGGAGATCCGTTCCCGGCCTGCAGAAAAACTCCAGCTCCATCTGCTCAAACTCACGGATGCGGAAAATAAAGTTGCCCGGCGTAATCTCGTTTCGAAAACTTTTTCCAATCTGGCCGATTCCGAACGGGATTTTCCGGCGCGTGGTGCGCTGGACGTTCGCGAAGTTGACAAAAATGCCCTGCGCGGTTTCCGGGCGAAGGTAAAGTTCGTCCTTTGCCTCTTCCGTTACGCCCTGATAGGTTTTGAACATCAGGTTGAATTTCCGTATGGGGGTAAAATCCGTGGATCCGCAGACCGGGCATTTGACATGATTGTTCCGGATGTATTCTCCCATCTGTTCCAGCGTCATGCCGTTGGGATCCCCGCCCGCGGCCTCGATCAGATCATCCGCCCTGTGGCGGGTCTTGCAGGACCTGCAGTCCATCAGGGGATCGGAAAAGCTGCTTACATGACCCGACGCGACCCATACCCGCGGGTTCATCAAAATGGCGGCGTCCAGTCCTACATTGTCCGGGTTCTCCTGCACGAATTTTTTCCACCAGGCCCGCTTGACATTGTTTTTGAACTCCACCCCCAGAGGTCCGTAGTCCCATGAATTGGAAAGCCCTCCGTAAATCTCGGAACCCGGGTAGACAAATCCCCGGTTTTTGCACAGGGAAACGATTTTGTCCATGGTCTTTTCGCTTGCTTGCATTATGTTTTCCTCCATGCGGGGACGCTGGCTGCGCACCCGTTATTTTTTGCGGAAGATCACCAGTTTGCTCAAAAGATAATTGATGATTATGACAATCACGTTGTCCGCGATTTTTGCCCAGAGGTAGCTCCAGTTCCAGCAGTCGATGAGCAGCCACAGGCACGCATAATCCACGCCCAGCGACAGCAGGCGTGCGCCGAAAAACTGGAGGATCTCACGCCAGAAAACCGCCGCCGTAAAGCTCCTGCTGCGAAAAACGATCAGTTTGTTCGTCACAAAAGCAAACAGCACGGCGAGGATCCACGCGATGATATTGGACTCCTGCCAGGAAAGGCGCAACACGGCGGCGGCGTACTGAAACGCGGCAAGATTGATCACCGTCGTCAATACGCCGAATAAAATATAAAGCAGCATCTCAGGCTTTGTAAAAAAGCGCCAGAGCCTTCGTATGAAATTCATGGCTTGCACCGCCGTTTCCCTTCCGCGCAGGATGTCAAGACAAGAAACAGTTTACCATCTTCGGCAGGCAGTTTCAAGAGAGGGAAAAAAATTCACGGTTTTTTCCCGGAATATGGCATTAAAAATCCATAAACTTCCAATCCTACGCTGACAAGGGAAAGCAGGATCATGAGCAGAAATGACCCCGTAACCCGTCCGAAATCATTGAGCTGGCGCCGGGAAGCTTCATAAAAGCACGCAGTCCCCAGGGTATAAAGCGCGCTCAGGCACGCGCCCGTCCCGAAATTGCTGCGAAATTTTAGAAAAAACTGCCCCAGACCCGTCAGAATCGGAAGCACCAGCGCCATGGCAAGAAAAGTCACGGCGTCAGTGTGAAAGCCGAGATCCGCATACTTCTCTATCGTATCCATCACGCTGAAAAAATTTCCTCCCCGGAACCCGGAAGTCCATGCGGGGCAGAAAAGCATCCCCAGCAGGATGCCCTGAATCAGGCACAAAAGGCGGTTTAACTGTCTTTGAGTCATCGGAAATCCTCCTTGAAAAAAATTCCCCCGCAGTTTATAGCGGGGGAACCCGGCAGAGAAAATCCCGATTACTTCTTCTCTGCTTTTATTCTCTTTTCCTTGATGGCAGCCTGGGCAGCCGCGAGGCGCGCAATCGGAACGCGGTACGGAGAGCAGGACACGTAATCCAGTCCTGCAAAATGGCAGAACTCGATGGAAGACGGATCTCCGCCGTGCTCGCCGCAGATTCCGACCAGAAGATCCGGACGGGCGGCGCGGCCGTCTTTGACGGCCATCTTGATGAGTTTGCCTACGCCGACCTGGTCGAGGTGGGCAAACGGATCAAATTCATAAATCTTCTTATCATAATAATAATTGAGGAACTTTCCAGCGTCGTCGCGGCTGAAGCCAAAAGTCATCTGGGTAAGGTCGTTCGTCCCAAAGCTGAAGAACTCGGCTTCCTTGGCAATCGCGCCCGCTGTCAGGCACGCGCGGGGAACCTCTATCATGGTGCCGACCTTATATCCCATCTTTACGCCGGCATCCTGAATCAACTTGTCGGCGGTCTTCACGACAATGCTCTTGACATAGTGCATCTCGCGGGCCTCGCCGACCAGCGGGATCATGATGCGCGGCTCCACATGGTATTCGGGGTGCTTGCGGTTCACGTTGATGGCGGCTTGAATGACGGCCGTCGTCTGCATCTCGGCGATCTCCGGGAACGAAACGCTCAGGCGGCATCCGCGGTGGCCCATCATGGGGTTGAACTCATGCAGGCTGGCGATGATATCTTTCAGATGCTGAACGGAGATATTCATCTCCCCCGCGATCTCCTCAATATCCTTTTCCTTCGTCGGCAGGAACTCATGGAGCGGCGGATCGAGGAAGCGGATTACAACCGGGCGGCCTTTCATGGCGGTGTAAAGCCCCTCAAAGTCACCCTGCTGATAGGGCAGCAGCTTTGCGAGAGCCTTTTTGCGCTCTTCCACCGTATCGGAAACGATCATCTCGCGCATGGCCTTGATGCGGGTGCCCTCAAAGAACATATGCTCCGTGCGGGTAAGGCCGATGCCTTCGGCCCCGAACTCACGGGCCTGCCTCGCGTCCTTCGGGGTGTCGGCATTGGTAAAGACCCGCAGCCTGCGCGCCTTGTCAGCCCACTCCATAAAGCGGCCGAAATTGCCGGAAATCGTGGCCGGCACGGTTGGAATGGCTTCATCGTAAATATTGCCTGTCGAGCCGTCGATGGAAATATAGTCGCCCTCGCGGACGGTCTTCCCGCCGAGGGTAAACTGCTTTTTGTCATAATTGACAATGATCTCGCCGCAGCCGGAGACACAGCAGGTCCCCATTCCGCGCGCCACCACTGCCGCGTGGGATGTCATGCCTCCGCGGACAGTCAGAATCCCTTCCGCGGAAGCCATGCCCTCGATATCCTCGGGCGAAGTCTCGCGGCGGACCAGGATGACTTTCTCTCCGCGCTTTTTCCAGTTTCTCGCGTCATCCGCGGTAAAGACGACTTTACCGCACGCCGCACCCGGAGAGGCAGCCAGCCCGTGGCCGATCGCCTCCGCCTTCTTGAGCGCTTCCGAGTCAAACTGCGGATGAAGCAGGGCGTCGAGCTGTTTGGGTTCCACGCGCAGAATTGCCTCGTCTTTTGAAATCATTCCTTCGTCCACCATGTCAACGGCAATTTTGAGAGCCGCGTTGGCGGTCCGCTTGCCGTTGCGGGTCTGCAGCATGAACAGCTTGCCGTTTTCAATGGTAAACTCCATATCCTGCATATCCTTGTAGTGCTTTTCCAGCGTATCGGCAACCTTGACGAACTGCTCATACACCTTCGGCAGATCTTTTTTGAGCTGCTCAATCGGCTGGGGGGTGCGCACACCGGAAACGACGTCTTCGCCCTGCGCGTTAATCAGATACTCGCCGAACAGCTTTTTCTCGCCTGTCGCCGGGTTGCGGGTGAACGCAACGCCCGTCCCGGACTGATTTCCCGAGTTGCCGAACACCATTTCCTGTACGTTGACAGCGGTGCCCCAGGAATAGGGGATCTCATTCAGACGGCGGTAAACCTCGGCGCGGGGGTTGTCCCATGAACGGAACACGGCCTTCACGGCCTCAAGAAGCTGAGTAGCGGGATCGGACGGGAAATCCACGCCTTTCTTTTTCTTGTAATAGGCCTTGAACTTCTTCACAAGTTCCTTCATGTCGCTTTCGTCAAGGTCGATATCCTGCTTGACGCCGCGTTTGGCTTTCTGCTCATCGATGATCTTCTCAAAATCGGATTTTGGAAGTTCCATCACCACATCCGAGAACATCTGGATAAAACGGCGGTATGAGTCATACGCAAAGCGGGGGTTTTTCGTAAACTTCGCGAGCCCTTCCACCACCGTGTCGTTGAGGCCGAGGTTCAGAATGGTGTCCATCATTCCAGGCATGGACACCCGGGCGCCGGACCGGACGGAGACCAGCAGCGGGTTCGAAGCGTCGCCGAATTTCTTGCCCGTCACCTTTTCCAGATTTTTAAGATAATCGAAGATTTCCGTTTTAATCTCGTCATTGATTTTACGGCCGTCTTCATAATATTTCGTACAGGCTTCGGTCGTAATGGTAAACCCGTGTGGCACGGGCAGGCCCAAGCCGGTCATCTCGGCAAGGCCGGCACCCTTTCCACCGAGCAGGTTGCGCATTTTTGCACTGCCTTCCGAGAAAAGGTACAGATACTTGTAGCTCATTGACAATACCTCCTGATTTGTTATAGGCTGAAACGTACAGAAAAAGAGCATATCCCAGTTTAGCTCAACGCCTATTATAGCAAACTATGCCACTAAATGCTATATCTTTTTATGTCGCGGGGAAAAATTCCGGTTCTTTTTTCCCCGCGAATTTCCTGTCGGAGATTCCGCCGGAAAGAAAAAAGCGAAATAAACAGGGACAAATTTGCGGATCCGTCTTGAAAAAAAGGATTTCTATGCGATAATAGGAGCGGGAGATAGATTCCGGGTTCTTTCTGACTGCGCGGCCGTTCCAACCCGTGCGGCGCGTTTTTGTGCGCCGGCGTGCGTTTCTTTCCGGGACGGGGACCCGTACGCAAAGTTCCAGCCGCCCGAAAGCAGAGGGCGGTCCATCTGCGGATTTGTCCGGGCGCATGCGCCCGGATTGCCGCATGTAGATTTTAGGGGGATTAAAAGCAAATGAGTTTTCATGGCAAGGACATTAAAATCTTCGCCGCCAATGCCAGCCCGCAGACGGCCTCAGAAATTGCGAAATGCCTCGGGCTCCCGCTTGGAAAAAGCAAGGTGGGGACCTTCAGCGACGGCGAGATTTCGGTTTCTCTGTTCGAATCTGTCCGCGGTTCAGACTGCTTTATCGTGCAGTCCACGTGCGCGCCTGTCAACAACAACCTGATGGAACTGCTGATTATGATTGACGCCATGAAACGCGCTTCCGCCGCGAGGATCACGGCCGTAATGCCGTATTTCGGCTACGCCCGGCAGGACCGCAAGGCAAAAGCCCATGATCCCATCACCGCCAAGCTGGTCGCTGATCTTCTGACAACGGCGGGCGCCAACCGGGTTCTTACCATGGATCTGCACGCGGCTCAAATCCAGGGATTTTTTAATATTCCTGTGGATCATCTGCTGGGCGTGCCGGTCCTCTCTTCCTACGTCAAGAAGCGGATAGACGGGCACGGCGGCGAATATGTCGCCGTGTCCCCGGATCTCGGTTCCGTCACGCGGGCGCGCAGCTTCGCCGAACGCATCGGATGTCCTTTGGCCATCGTGGACAAACGGCGCCCTCAGGCCAATGTAAGCGAAGTCATGCACATCGTCGGCGACGTCCGTGGGAAAAAGGTCATTCTGGTCGACGACATGATAGACACAGCCGGCACCCTCTGCAACGCGGCGCGCGCCGTGATGGCAAACGGCGCCGTCGAAGTGAGCGCATGCGCGACGCACGCTGTGCTTTCCGGACCGGCTATCGAGCGGCTTTCGTCGAGTCCCATTCAGGAGCTGGTCCTGTTGGACACCATTCCGCTGCCGCCCGAAAAGCGGCTTCCCAGCATGACGATTCTTCCGGTCGCGCCTCTGTTTGCCGAAGCGATTGAGCGTATCTATGAGGATAAGCCCGTTTCGCCTCTGTTTACCTAAAAAGGCGGACGGACAGAAAAGCGGAATGATTTGAGGCGGGGTGAATGTTTCATCCCGCCTCCCCGTTCTTTCCCGCTTCGCGAAGAAGGATTCTTAAGAGAAGGAAAACGGAGGTCGTAAAAATGCTCTGCCTGTTCCCGAAAAAAAAGGAGAACCTCTCGGGCCCCATCGAATATCTTGTGGTTGGGCTGGGAAATCCGGGGAAACAATACGAGGGAACCCGCCACAACGCCGGATTTATCGCTCTCGACTACATTGCCGCCAGAGCGGGCGCGAAACTGGATCGGCTGAAATTCAAGGGACTCTGCGGGGAAGCCGAAATTGCCGGTCACAAAGTGCTTCTCTTAAAGCCGGGCACCTATATGAACCTGAGCGGCCAGAGCGTGATCGAGGCCATGGGTTTTTACAAGCTGGCACCTCAGAAAGTCATTGTGATCTATGACGACATCTCGTTTCCGCCCGGCAGACTGCGCATTCGCCTCAAGGGCAGCGACGGAGGCCAGAACGGCATGAAAAACATTATCTACCTTTCCGGGACAGAGGATTTCCCGCGAATCCGCCTGGGAACGGGGGATCGGCCCGACCGGCGGTGGAATCTGGCGGACTGGGTCCTTTCCCGCTTTTCGGAAAGCGATTGGAAACTTTTCCAGGAGGCGGTGAAGAATGCGGCCGACGCCCTCGAACTGATGGTGCAGGGCCGTGCTGACGAGGCGATGAACCGTTATAACGGGTAATCCGCCGTCCCGCCGGAACTGCATACCGAAAAAACAGGAGATGCCAATGGAATTTCTGACCGCAGCTATCAGCAGATTAAGAGAGTTTCACTCCCTCAAAAACGCCGTCCAGGGCGGAGCCCTGCCCGCCGCTGTCACCGGCGTGACAGGAATCCACAAAGCCAATATCATCTATTCGCTCTGCTCCCTGCTGGGACGCAGGGCTTTTGTCGTCGCCGGGGATGAACCGGAGGCCAGCCGTCTCTGTTCCGACCTCTGCGAAATGGGGATGCCCGCCCTTTTTTACCCGATGCGGGACTTCACCCTCCGCGATACCGAGGGCAGCTCTCACGAATACGAACATCAGCGCCTCAAGGCGCTTACCGCTCTGCAAAACGGGACGTGCGGCGCTCTGGTCTGCTGCATCGACGCCGCCCTGCAGTACACCATGCCTCCCGATGAGCTGAAACGCCGGACCGTCACGGTCCGGCCGGGGATGAATTTTCCAATGGAACGCCTGATTCGCGTCCTTTCATCCTGCGGTTATGAGCCCGCGGCCGAGATTGAAGGGGCCGGGCAGTATTCTCACCGAGGCGGCATTCTCGATTTCTTTCCCACGGGCCAGCCGAACCCGGTGCGGGCTGAATTCTTCGGCGATGAGATTGACACCCTTTCCTACTTTGATCCGGTTACCCAGAGGCGCACCGAAAGCATCTCCTCCGTGACGGTCTCTCCCGCGCAGGAATCGCTGATTTCCAGTCCGGGATCCCTCGCAAAAAAGATCCGGCGCCTTTCTACCGAGCTGCGCGGAAAAGCGGCCTCCACCGCCCGCTCAGTACTCGGCCGCGAGGCGGAGAAACTGGAAAACGGCCTCGCGATAGGATGCGCCGACAAATATCTTCCCCTCCTTTACGGGGGAAAAACCGCGACGGCGTTCGACTATCTGGAAAAGGACGGGACGCTGCTGTTTGTCAGCGAACCGGTCCGGCAGCGGGAAAAGATGCGCAGCGCGCTCTGGCAGTGGGGGGAAGACCTGAAAGACTACCTTTCAAGCGGAACGCTCTGTCATACACTGGATTCCTACAGCCGGGACTGGGCCTATGCCGTTTCCCAATATGAAAAAAACGGGGCGGTGTATCTGGACACTTTCGCCCACGGCGGATATGAGACCCCCGTGCGCACCATGCTGAACGTAACGGCGCATCAGCTGTCCGTATGGGGCGGAAGCATCGATCTTCTGGCGGAAGATCTGAAAAACATGCTGGAAAATAAATGGTCGTGCGCCGTCCTTGCCGGGAATGACCGTTCCGCCCGGAATGTGGCGTCCGATCTGACAGTCCGCGGAATCGACGCGGCCTACGAAGCGGATCCCCGGAAAATCGAACGTGGCGAAGTCGTGGTGACCGGCGGTTCCCTTTCCGCCGGGTTCGAGTACCCGGGAGCGTATTTCGGGCTCATCACCCGGGGCCGCATCGCCGCTCCGCGCAGGCGGAAGACCGCCCGGCGGCGCGGGCAGGCCTTGACCGACATTTCCGATCTGAAGCCGGGCGACTACGTCGTCCACGCGACACACGGCATCGGGATCTTCGAGGGAGTCCACAAAATTGATCTGCACGGAATCGCCAAAGACTATATCAAGGTCCAGTATGCGCGCGGGGACATTCTTTACGTCCCGGTCACCCAGCTGGATATGATATCAAAATATATCGGACCGCGCGAAGACTCTTCCGTCCGGCTGAACCGCCTGGGCGGCGGCGACTGGCAGAAGGCCAAATCCAGGGTCCGAAAAGCTGTCAGGGACATCGCGAAGTACCTGATTCAGCTTTACGCGGAGCGCATGCAGGCAAAAGGGCACGCGTTTCCGCCGGATACTGACTGGCAGCACGACTTTGAATCCCATTTTGAGTTTGATGAAACCGAAGATCAGCTCCGATGCATCGCGGAAATCAAGGCGGATATGGAAAAGCCGATCCCGATGGACCGCCTGCTCTGCGGAGACGTGGGATTCGGCAAAACGGAGGTCGCGCTGCGCGCCGCCTTTAAATGCGTCACGGACTCCAAGCAGTGCGCCATGCTGGTTCCCACCACCATCCTTGCCTGGCAGCATTACCAGACGATCACCCGGCGCATGGAGGGATTCCCAATCCGCGTGGAACTGCTTTCCCGATTCCGGACCTCAAAGGAGCAGGAGAAAATTCTTCAGAAGCTGAAGCACGGAGAAATCGACATGGTCGTCGGCACCCACAGGCTTCTCTCGGAAGACGTGGAATTTCGCGATCTGGGGCTTATTATCGTCGATGAAGAACAGCGGTTTGGGGTGGCGCAGAAGGAGAAACTGAAAAAAAAGTATCAAAACGTGGATGTCCTGACGCTTTCCGCAACGCCGATTCCCCGCACGCTGAACATGGCGCTTTCCGGGATCCGCGACATGAGCGTGATTGAGGAGGCCCCGCGGGACCGGCATCCGGTGCAGACCTACGTCCTCGAACATGACGAAACCATTCTCGCCGAAGCCATCCGTCGGGAACTGCGCCGCGGAGGGCAGGTCTATTATCTCCACAACGACGTAGCCAGCATTGAGCGCGTGTCAGAGCGGATCCGCCAGCTGGTACCCGAAGCAAAAGTGGGCGTCGGGCACGGAAAAATGAGCGAGCAGGAGCTGTCGGAAGTCTGGCGGCGCCTGATCGAACAGGAGATCGACGTCCTGGTATGCACCACCATCATCGAAACGGGGGTGGACGTTCCCAACGTAAATACCCTCATCATCGATAACGCTGACCGGATGGGCCTTTCCCAGCTGCACCAGATCCGCGGGCGGGTGGGGCGCTCCAGCCGGCGGGCTTACGCCTATCTGACTTTCCGGCGCAACAAAGTCCTTTCGGAAATCGCTCAGAAACGCCTTACAGCCATCCGGCAGTTTACGGAATTCGGATCGGGTTTCAAAATTGCCATGCGGGATATGGAAATCCGGGGAGCCGGCAATATTCTGGGCGGGGAGCAGCACGGACACATGCAGGCAGTCGGGTATGACATGTATCTCCACCTGCTGGCGGACGCCGTAAACCGCGCCAAGGGAGAGGAAGTCCACGAATACGGGGAAGAATGCCTGGTGGATGTGCAGGTGTCCGCCCATATCCCGGAAACTTATATTCCCGATCTCAGCCAGCGTCTGGATATTTACCGGCGCATTGCCGACATCCACACGAAAGGCGACGCGTCCGACGTGATCGACGAGCTGGTGGACCGCTTCGGCGATCCGCCGGAAAGCGTGGACGGGCTGATCCGCGTCGCGCTTCTCCGCAATCAGGCTTCCCGGCTCGGCGTCCGGGAAATCCGCCAGCAGAACAGCACGATTTTCTTCTATCGGGACAGGTTTGACATGAAAGGCGTGGCGTCCCTGATCTCCGCCATGCGGGGACGCGTGATGCTGAACGCGGGCACGAAGCCCTATGTCAGCGTAAGGCTGCTTCCGGGACAGACGCCTCTTGCCGCCATGGAGGATACTCTGAGGCTGTTAAGCGGGGAAAAAGAGCCGGAAAAGCCGGAAAAAAGTCAAATCCATAGACAGGCCCCATCAAAGCGTGTATAATTGCTGCTGACGGAAATCAATCCGCAGTCTGCAGAAATCGGAGTGTGTGAAAAGTTATGAAGTTCCTCAAAAAGATCGTCACGGCAGTACTGGCAGCACTTCTGGCGTCCTCGGCTGCCGGCTGTGCCGCCGACAAAAGCTGGGCGGCAAAGGACAGCAGCCTTACCATCCCCATCGGCGCCTACATCTATAACCTGTATTACGCCTATTCCCAGGCTCAGTCCAAGGTGACCGACTCGAGCAAGGCCGTCTTGGATCAGAAAATTGAGAATAAGGATGCCGCCTCCTGGATCCGCGAAAAGGCACTGACCTACACAAAGAGCCTTCTTCTGGTCGATCAGAAGATGAAAGAAATGCATCTGACCCTTACCGACGACGAAAAGAAGCAGGCGGAACAGGCCGGGGCCTCCGCCTGGAACAGCTATTCCTCGCAGTTTGAAAAATACGGCATCGCCAAGTCCTCTTTTCAGCTGGCTTACGCCGACAACGTCTATAAGGAAGACAAGATCTTTGAGGCTGTTTACGGCAAGGGCGGACAGAAAGAAGTATCGGACTCCGGACTGAAAGATTATTATGTAAAAACATATACGAGTTTTTCCTATCTTCGCTATCCGATGTACACGACGAATTCCGACGGAAGTTTTAAGGCCGCCTATACCGACGCCGAAAAGAAAAAGGCTAAAGCGGTCCTTGACGGCTACGTCCCGCAGATAAGAGCTGGAAAATTGACGCTGCGGCAGGCGGCCGATTCTCTGAAAAAGACGCTCAAGAGCAGCGAGGATCCTCTTCAAAGCGCGACCGTGGACCTTTCGTCCAGCTCCTCCCTTCCGTCGGCGCTCACGAAAGTCCTGAAAGCCATGAAGACGGGTGAAATCCAGACGGTAGAAATATCCGATGACTATTCCTATTACCTTCTTTCCAAAAACGACATTCAGAAAGAAGCAGACGAAAAGCTGAAAACGGATTCCAGCCGCAAGCAGGTGCTCGCCGCCTTCAAATGGGATGAATTTACCGAAGAGCTCGGGAAGGAAGCGGATTCCATGAAAGGGATCACCTTAAATAACGACGCCATCCGTTCCTATAACCCTTCCATGTTTGCGGGCTGATAAAAAAATCCCGGAAAGAGCATTGGAAAGCAGGAATCCGGATGAAATCAGAAAGGCCGGAAAAAGCAGTATCTTGCCCTGCCGTAAATTTTCGGACGGAAGCTTTACGGTCCATGAGAAAGAGTGCCCGGGCTCTGTCCCTTCACTGAAAGGGTTAACGTAAGCGTAGTGCCTGTCGATATATTGAAATAGTCTGCAAATAGGTATGAATCCCTGTTGCTTGAAGCTGCAGACAATCGAGCTAAAAAATTGATTCGTTTCGGCGCTGTAATTTTCAGTGCTGGAATTTTTTTACTTTTCCGCTGCGTGAAGTTCTTTTCAAAATGGATTTACCCTAAAAAATACAATTTTTTAGGGTAATTGGAGTCGCTTAAACTGACCGTTTTGAAATAAGTGGGAAGAAAATGTCGAATATATTCTTATTCTGCCTGCCAGTAAAGCAGAAATATTGGAAGTACAGATAGATGATTCCCAACAAAAAAATTGTATATGGTATTATTAAATGTTACGGCGGACAAGTTACATGGCGCAAATCTTCAGCCCTTTCTCTTGTCTTCCGCAAGTTATGATTGGAATGGACTATGGGACAAATTGCAAGTCTTATGAGAAAAATAAAAGGAAAATTTGTCCGTTGTCCATTGCTCTGCATGCCACTGACTTTAGTCGGTGGTAGTTGACAACCCACTCAAGGTGCATTCTTTATGCAGTATCTTTGAGAAAATTGTTTTACAACAGTCTTTTCCTGTTAATCGTCATAGTGCCCTTTTCATGACAGAATTTCCAGGACTTCGCCTTTGATGCGATACACAAGCTTGTTCATATCATCAATGTGCCTGCTCCAAAAACCGCTTAATTCACCCTTTAGTGGTTCAGGTTTGCCGATACCCTTATAGCCGTTTCTGTCAATATCTTTTAGCAAATCATTGAAGCGCTTTAAGGTCTTTCTGTCCTGGTTCTGTCAGTAAATATATAATCTTCCCATGCTTCATCAAACCATACTTTTTTCACTTATCTTTTGCCTCAACCGGTTCATGTTCCACCCCTTTACCAGCATTGAGGGCGGCAATTCCACGCCGCAAATGTTCCATATTGCTTTCGGAATAGAACGGATCAGCGGACACTTCAAAGGGAATACGCCTCTCTCTGCCCAGTTTCTTAAGGTAAATATTAATTGCGGTTGACATAGATAAACCCATATCTGCGCAGGCCTGTTCAGCACGCTTTTTTACATCATCATCAATACGCAGGCTAATTTGTGCCATAAAATCAACTCCTTTTTTATACCCTAATTATATAATGCATAAAAGCATTTGTAATTGTTATGCTTTACAAATGCTTTTATGC
>ENA-UOOI01002974-UOOI01002974.1-fermentation-metagenome-genome-assembly--contig:-NODE-2974-length-13563-cov-2.680486_pt1 | contig 13563 bp, 8 predicted proteins | sample MGYA00245779_ERZ724027 | MGnify/ENA primary metagenome ERZ724027 (study PRJEB28704, sample SAMN03018318) | fermentation metagenome | biome: anthropogenic terrestrial biome; feature: soil; material... | reverse complement strand
CAGGCATTTCTCTTTCGTAGATTCTCCTAAAGCAGATAAAATTTTATATTTGAGATAAGCCACAGATATCCGGTCTTCATGCACACCTTCCATGATTTGCACGATAGAAGGCTTTATTTTTTCTATCACGCAAGGATCTGCGCATTCCGCTGCCACATACTTTGCACATCTTAAAGCGGCTATTTTAATTTCTAAGGAGTCCCTCTCAGACATTTCGCCGGCAAAGGTCATCAAACGTATCATACTTTCCTTGCTGTAGATTCCAAGGGGAACAACTAAAGCCGTAGCCAGCATCATAAAAGCTGAACCATCTTCCATACGCCTGTTTTGAAAATGGGAGAAGAACACATCCAGATATTGCTGTCTCTCTACCTCTGTTCTGCATTTTTCAAGCATGATAGTCATAAGCGTCTTTAGGCTGTATCGAATCCACCGCTTGTGCTGTTCTGTCACTTTATAATCCGGAAAAATAATTTGTTCTATGAATTGTTTCCACAGCTCCAGTGCGGTCATTTCTTTAGAATCCACATGGGCATCCTCCGGAAGTTCCTTTCGGAAGTCCTCGTCATAGTTCACGATGATGGCCGCCATAATACCTGCGGCCTGTCTTCTTATATCGCCCTCTCTGTGCATAAGCAGTTCATACAGAAAATGCAAGGTATATAATTTTTGCTTCTGCGTCATGTACGTGGAATATTCACTAAAAATATTCAAATATGCCCGAATGCTTTTCCATTGCTTTTCACTTCTAGCCTTTTCCAAAAGATTTGCAAAAGAAATATCATTGTTTAAATGGCTCATCAAGGTTATGTTGTGTTCGATGGCAAGAAACTTTAATTTTGCTATGGTCTGCTGTGTATTTAAGAGGGATTCCCCTTTCTGATCTGCTTTTAAAACGCAATTGGAATTTAAATCCACAGAAATACCTATGTCCTTCATGTATTTCTCAAAATCACTGAGCTTGGAATATACCCGGATATATCGTCTGCTTTTTTCTTCATTCACATGATCCAGCTTGTTAAGAATAATATCAAAAGACTCTTCCAAGGAATAAAAATGCACGATTTCATCCCCATCCTTATCTCTGCTGCTCTTGACTCTAAAATCGGCATAAATCAATACCAGCGATTCCACTGAAAGATTCTCCAGCTCCAGATCCCACGTGGAATGATTGGCCGCAATATGAGCGATGGTGGGCATACCATTTTCTTTAAACAGCTGGTCGGAATAATAATAGTGCAGGTAAGGAATTTTTTCTGTTTCATGAGGCTTACATCCATACTTTCCCAGATCATGTCCGGCAGCCGCACCCGAAACAAGAGCCATATCAATGGGCATGCCCAGCTTCTTAAGCTGCCTTGCTATATGCATCGCCACAAAATGAACGCCGGCTATATGGCCCACCGTATTAAAGGAGGTCAGCTCTTTAAAAATCAGCATAAATTCGTAAATGTAAGAATCATTCCAAAATCGGATGAACTTCATATATTCATCCCTTACCGGGCACGATTTAAATTCTTCCTCCGCCAGTAATTCTATATTTTGAGAAGGATCAAATGCCCTGTTTGCGTTCTGCCATTGAATAAATATACGGATGATGCGAAGAAGCATATCCGTTCCTACTCTTTTTTCTTTTCTCGTTCCCGTAGGAAATAATCTTTCTATCGTATTGTTTTTTATGCATTCAAGCCACCCCTCTTCCGGTTCCGTATCCAGAGCGGAAATCGTGGAACGGCTGGCTTCTGCTATGGCTGTACAGGTCATTTTCTCTAAGGAAAGAAGCTCTGCAATGCGTGCCTGCCAGTTCTGATCCCGTAATAACTTGACCATTATCTTCTTTGGCACATCCGCCTCTTTTAGAAAATCTCTGTCCGTCAAGGATTTTTCCAGCTGCCTGTATATCTCTGTCACTGCTTTTTTATACATCATACACCTCTCCGCTGTAGCACCGTACTACCCGCACCGCAACGCTTCTCTGCGGCAACGCTGACTTTAATAGTTGCGTTTAGTATACCACTATTTGAGTTATTGTTCCACTATTGCCACAGTATAAAATATTTGTTCTTTTCAGAATATTTCAACTTTGTATTCTGCATACATTTGACAGATAATTTCGTTGACTAGAAATTACCAAAGTGCTATATTGAAACTAAGTTGAGTACTTGTTTTTGGAGCAAGAGTATTAAATGAGAAGAGGAGAAAAAAGATGTCAAATTATGTTGAAAGAGTTATCGCTCAGTGTATCAAAAATAACCCTGGCGAAACCGAGTTTCATCAGACTGTTGAAGAAGTGCTTTCTTCGTTAAAACCTGTTATGGAACAACATCCGGAATACGAGGCTGCCGGTCTTCTTGAAAGATTAGTGGAACCCGAAAGAGGAGTCACTTTCAGAGTTGTGTGGACGGATGACGCCGGCAAGGTGCACGTGAACAAAGGGTACAGATACCAGTTCAACAGTGCGATCGGACCTTACAAAGGCGGTTTGAGATTTGCACCCAGCGTGTATCCCGGAATCATTAAATTTTTGGGCTTTGAACAGATTTTTAAAAACAGCCTGACCGGTCTGCCTATCGGTGGAGGTAAAGGCGGATCAGACTTTGATCCAAACGGAAAATCTGATGCTGAAATTATGAGATTCTGTCAGGCCTTTATGACAGAATTATACAGACATATTGGCTCGGAAACCGATGTCCCTGCCGGTGACCTTGGCGTTGGTGCAAGAGAAATTGGTTACATGTACGGTCAATATAAGAGAATTGTAAATAGATTTGAAGGCGTTTTAACCGGTAAAGGCTTATCCTACGGCGGTTGTCTGGGTAGAACGGAAGCCACCGGATTCGGTATCGTATGGTATGCCGAGGAAATGTTAAAGGCCAACGGAGAAAATTTAAAGGACAAAACAGTTGCCATCTCAGGTTTCGGAAACGTATCCTGGGGCACTGCCATAAAGTTAAGAGATTTAGGAGCTAAATTGATCACGATTTCCGGTCCGGACGGATATATTCTGGATGAAGCCGGAATCAACACCGATGAAAAAATTGCTTGTCTGCTTGAACTGCGCGGATCCGGTAAAAATGTCTGTGCACCTTATGCGGATAAATTCCCGGGGGCTAAATTCTTCCCGGGCGAAAAGCCTTGGGGGGTTCAGGCCGATCTCTATATTCCTTGTGCGACTCAGAACGAAATACATAAAGAAGATGCTGAAACATTCGTTAAAAACGGCGTTAAATTTGTCTGTGAGGGTTCCAATATGTCCTCCACCAATGAAGCGATCAAAATCATGCAGGAGGGCGGAATCATCGTCGGTCCTTCCAAAGCAGCCAATGCCGGCGGCGTAGCTACCTCTTGTATTGAGATGGGGCAAAATGCCGGACATACGGTATTTACAACAGAGCAGGTCTATGAACAGCTCCACAACATTATGGTGGGCATCCATAAGGCTTGTGCTGAGGCTTCCCAGAAATACTACGACAAGTATGACCTGGTAGCCGGTGCAAATATTGCCGGTTTCCAGAAGGTCGCCGATGCCATGATGTCTCAAGGTTTAGTATAAACACTACTTCTAAAAATCAAGGAGTCTGCAAGCAGCATTGCAGGCTTCTTTTTTTCAAACAAAAAGGATTGCTTCTTTCTGATGTGATACATCTTCTTCAAGCAATCCTTTTTCATCTCTATTCTTTTATTTTTTTGTCTTATTTGCTCAATTCAGCGATTAATTCTCCTGCTTTTACCTGCTGGCCTTCTTTGACGTAAACCTTATCAACGGTTCCTGCCATAGCAGCTAAAATATTGGTTTCCATTTTCATCGCTTCAATAACCGCTACAGGCTGTTTTTCTTCAACCTTTTCGCCTTCCTTCACGAGAACCTTGATAATATTTCCCGGAATATTGGCGCCGATCTGTGCGGGGTCATCCGGATCAGCCATAGGAGCAGAAGATTTGACAACGCCCATATTTTCTAAGTCCTTATCTTTAATGGAGATGGAATGTCTGTTGCCGTTTACTTCAAATACAACCTCTCTCATACCTTCCGAATCCGGACTCTTAACTTCCACCAGCTTAATAACGAGGATCTTTCCTTCTCCGATCTTGATCTCACAAGTTTCCCCTTCTGCAAGTCCGTGGAAGAAGATATCACTTCCCATCATTCGGAAGTCTCCATCTTTCCTTACGCTCTGAATATAATCCACAAATACTTTTGGATACAGGGCATAACTGATGACTTCCTGAGGCGTACCCTCAAGACCCAGCTTCTCTACCAGACCTTTTCGGATATATTCAAAGTCTTCCGGCTGTAAAAGTTCGCCCGGTCTGCAGGTAATCGGCTTCTTGTCTTTCAATACAAGCTTCTGAAGCTTTTCCGGGAATCCGCCCTGAGGCTGGCCCATCATTCCTTCAAAATAAGATACGATGGAATCCGGGAAATCAATGTCCGCTGCTTTTTCATAAATATTTTCCGGAGTCAGGTCGTTTTGTACCATAAAGATAGCCATATCGCCCACCGCTTTTGAGGAAGGCGTTACCTTGACAATATCACCAAGCATTTCATTTACGGTTTTATACATGTCTTTTACAGCTTCAAATTTATGTCCCAATCCAAAGCTTTCAACCTGAGGTCTCAGATTTGAATACTGACCTCCCGGAATCTCATATTTATAAATTTCCGCAGTACTTACTTTCAGATCGGATTCAAAATCATGATATACCGGTCTTACGGCATTCCAATAGTTTGAAATCTGCTGAATGCCATCCAATTGAATACCTGTAGCTCTTTCTGTATTTTCAAGAGCCGCAACCATGGTATTCAGTGCAGGCTGGCTTGTAAGACCTGCCATGCTGTTAAAGGCTGCGTCGACGATATCCACACCGGCTAATGCCGCCATCAGGTACGTAGCTCCGCCATTACCGCTTGTATCATGGGTATGAAGATGGATTGGAATATCAATCTCATTCTTCAAGCTTTCAACCAGCTTTTTAGCCGCCATCGGTCTTAAAAGACCCGTCATGTCCTTGATGCCTAAAATGTGTGCGCCTCTCTTTTCAAGCTCCTTAGCCATGTTGATATAATATTTCAGGTTATACTTTTCTCTGGTTTCGTCTAAAATATCTCCTGTGTAACAAATACAAGGTTCTGCTACCATTCCCTGTTTCAGCACTTCGTCTAAAGCAACCTCCATGCCTTCTATCCAGTTTAATGAATCGAAGATACGGAATACGTCGATACCTGCCTGAGCAGACTCTTTAACAAATTCGCGGATAACATTATCCGGATAGTTTTTATATCCAACTGCGTTGGCACCTCGAATCAGCATCTGAAATAGAATATTAGGAATCTTTTCTCTCAGCGTAGCAAGTCTTTCCCATGGGGATTCTTTAAGGAATCGATACGAGGTATCAAAGGTCGCCCCGCCCCACATTTCCAGCGAGAACAGATTCTGGCCATAAAGTGCAGTAGCCGGAGCAATTTTCTCCATGTCAATGGTTCTTACTCTTGTAGCCATAAGAGACTGCTGTGCATCTCTCATGGTCGTATCGGTCAAAAGAAGTTCCTTTTTAGCTCCGATCCACTTGGACAGCTTTTCCGGACCTTCTTCATCCAGTCTCTGCTTTGTGCCTCTCAGTTCCTTGATGACCTCCGATTTTATCCTCGGGAAGACCGGTACGTCAAACTGCGGCTTTTCGCCCTTGGTTTCGTTGACGAATTTATTTCCGAGGAAGTTTAAAATCTTCAGTTCCGGATCGTCGCTTTTGATTTCAAATAAAGCCGGATTGTCCGCGATAAATCCCGTATCGCACTTTCCTGCCCGGAACATCTCATGATTCAATACATTCATGATAAATCCAATATTCGTCTTTACTCCTTTGATCTTCGCTTCATCCAAAGCTCGAAGGGCTTTGGCAATGGTGTCATCAAAGGTTCTGCCGCATGCGGTTACCTTTACCAGCAGGCTGTCATAATAAGGGGTAATCGTAGCTCCTGAGAAGCCGTTACCGCCATCCAGTCTGATACCAAAACCGGAGCCTGTTCTGTATAGATCAATCACCCCGGTATCCGGAGCAAAGCCATTGCTCGGATCTTCTGTGGTTACCCTGCACTGAATAGCGTATCCTCTCGGCTGTATGTCCTTCTGGCTCTTGATATTGATTCTGTCAGAATCCAGCGGGTATCCTTCAGCCGCTAAAATCTGTGACTGTACGATATCAATTCCCGTGACCATTTCTGTTACGGTATGCTCTACCTGGATTCTTGGGTTCATTTCAATAAAATAATGCTGTCCTGTCTTATCTACTAAAAATTCAACAGTACCTGCACTTCTGTAGCTTACCGCTTTGGCCATCTTAAGTGCATCTGCACAAATGTTTTCTCTCTGTTCCTGAGTAATACAAATAGCAGGTGTAAATTCTATGACCTTCTGATGTCTTCTCTGGATGGAGCAGTCTCTTTCGTGAAGATGAACAATATTTCCGTAGTTATCCCCAAAGACCTGAACTTCGATATGCTTTGGACTTTCCAGATATTTTTCAATAAAAATATCGTCGATCCCGAAGGCTTTTTTAGCTTCACTTCTTGCACTTCTGAACTCAGCCAGCAGATCTTCTGCCTTACGTACAATACGCATCCCTCTTCCGCCGCCGCCGGCAGCCGCCTTAAGCATAATCGGGTATCCGCAGGCCTCCGCTATTTTTTTAGCTTCCTCTTCATTTTCTATGGCCTTTTCTACGCCCGGAATCGTTGGAACACCCACTTCGTGAGCTACAATTTTAGATTTGATCTTATCGCCCAATCTATCCATCATTTGATAAGTCGGCCCGATAAAGACGATTCCCTCTTCCTCACATTTTCTTGCAAATTCAACATTTTCTGAGAGGAATCCATAACCCGGATGGATGGCATCAACGCCTTTGGCCTTTGCCAGCTCAATAATTTCATTGATGCTTAAATAAACATCAACCGGTGATTTTCCTCTCCCGATCTGATACGCTTCATCAGCTTTTGTACGGAATAGCGAATTTCTATCTTCTTCTGAATAAATTGCTACTGTTCTAATGCCTAACTCTTTACAAGCTCTAAACACTCTGATTGCAATTTCACCTCGATTTGCAACCAGGACTCTTTTAAACTTCTGCTGCATTATAAATCTCTCCTCATAACTAATAACTTAACTGTCTAACCCTTTATGGTTTTTTAATTCTTGTGAAATCTTACAAAATTTATGCCACGAATTGCCTTATTTTTTTGTTTTATTCCACAATGTTTTTTTCTCTCTAGTTCAATTATACGAACTATTCCATTCCCTTGTCAACGAAATTTTCTTAATACTTAATCGTTTTTACGTATATATCGATAGTTTTTAATTATTGACAGCATAAAAAAACTTTATTTTTTGTAATGTACTTCTATCTGCGGATATGGAATGGAAATCCCCGCCTCGTCAAAAGCTACCTTCACATTCTCCTCCAGAAAATATTTTATATCCCAATAGTCTTCTGTTTTACACCAAACTCTCAAGTCAATGAGCACACTGTTATCCCCATGTCCTGAAACGCACACAAAAGGAGCCGGGTCACGGAAAACCTCAGGTTTCGCTTCGGCAACTGCCAAAAGCAGCTCCTTTGCCTTGTCCATATCATCCTCATAACCGATTCCAAATGTACAGTCTACCCTTCTCGTGGCTTCCGCAGAGGAATTGATCATTACTGCAGTGGTCATCTTTCCATTGGGTACACTGACCACTTTATTATCCGCCGTTTTCAGTCTGGTGCAGAGCAAATCAATCTCTTCCACCACGCCTGCCACCTCAATAATATCGATATAATCGCCCTGTTTGAAAGGTTTTGTCACAAGGATGATGATTCCTCCTGCAATATTTCCCAAGCTATCCTTTAATGCCAGCGCAATAGCCGCTCCGGCAGCCCCAAGCACCGCAATAAACGTAGACAACGGAATACCCAGCACACCTAACACGGTAATCGTCAATATAATCCAAAAAACGACCTTTACCGAATTTTCAATAAACGTATGCAGGGATGCATCTAATGTAGTTTTATTCAAAGCACGTCTGATAATTCCCAGTACGATTTTTATGATAATGTACCCGGCAATTAAAACCACTGCAGCTTCTCCCAGTGAAGCTGCAAAACTTACTAACTTTTCTAACGCTCTTTCTGAAAACATAAAACACCTCTTATCCCATTTTATTTCTTGGGGCTTATCCTATTAATTTTTTTGCAGTCTCCAGAAAATCTAAGCTGCTCACCTTTTGTACCCGCTGTTTCCAGCTTTCAGGCAGCACTGCCGCACCGGAATAGGCTCCGCAGATATTGCCGCAGATGGCACCGTTGGTATCTGCATCGTCCCCGCAATTTACAGCCGCAGGTATACCTTTCTTTGCATCCCCATCCACGGCATAAAAAACGCCCAGTGCCAAAGGAACGGATTCGTAGACATACATACTGGCCCCTATCGTACCTACCAATTCGTCTAAAACGCATTCCAGACCTTCCTTTTTATATTCCTCCACAATCCGTTTGGCTAAAAGGATTCGTTTAGAAACCAGAGGGGCCGTTATATCCCTGCCAATGGTTTCACCAAAGATGGCTGCCTCACAGGCTTTATTCATCACCTCTTCCGGAGTATATCCGCCATGCACGCCCGCCGCAACAGCTGCCGCCACTGCACAGGCCCCGGCTACACAAGGCCGGCTGCCATGGCTCGGCAGGGAAGATTCCGCCGCTGCTTGCAGACAGCCTTCCCAGTCGTTCCAATATTTAACTCCCACCGGAGCCACTCTCATAGCACTGCCGTTTGTGGCACTTTCTCCTGAAGTCTCTTCCGGATTTTTTCCTTCTATTAAAGCCGTTAAATACTTTCTGGTAGATGGGCCGATCACTGTAGTTTCCAGCATTTTTTGCCGGATGGCCCATTCCTTCATAGCCTGATTAAAAGCTTCCTTATTAAAGCCTCTATATTCAATTAAAACATTACTGATGATAACACTTTCCATGGTATCATCCGTAATTTCTCCTGCCTGCAGGCTTCCGTGACAGGTCTGAACTTCTGCTTCCGGCGTAACAAAATCATGGATATACCCATACGTATTTTTCATCTTCTCCCGGGTAAAAAAGGATGCCGGCATCCCCATGGCATCACCGATTGCCCCTCCTACCAAGGCACCATATGCTCTGTCTAACATCAAACTCCTCCTCTCCTATTTCTGTTTTATAGTTCTTTTAGTTTATCCTCCAGCTTCCAAAAGCCGTGAGGCCCGTTTATCCCAACTGTTATGGCAGAAGTCAGACTGCCCAGTCTCACAGCCTCCGCCAGTGTTTTACCCTCTGCGATTCCAAACAGAGCACCCGCAGCAAAGCTGTCTCCGGCACCAGTGGTATCTACCGTATCCACTACCAATGGTAAATAATCGAAGGAATGATTTCCCTCATATACCGTTCCGCCCAATTCACCCAGTTTAAGAATGACCACCTGATCCCCAGTCAGCCACTCTCTGACAACCCCTATCTCACTTGTGTTGGGCGTGACCATATCGCTGATACGGATCATGCGCCTCAATAGCTCCTGATCGATACTTCCTACCAAAGGACTGGGGTCAAATAAAATATATCCGCCGTCCCGATGAAAAGCTTCCAGTACTTGAACAATCTGTTCTGCCTGATCGTTCAAAAGAAAATATCCCGTTACTGCCGCATATCTTATCCCCTTTAATTCGTCTGAAAGAATCTCTTTTGAAAAATTCAGCTCCATACCGGTTTTTGTGAGAAAGGTCCTTTCGCCGTCCGGCTCCAGAAAGACCATACAATACCCGGTCGTTCCTTCCCTTTCCCATACATACCGGGTGGACAAATGGTGTTCCTTCATATATTTCATAATGGACTGTCCCGTTTGGTCTTTTCCTATATAGGACACAATATGCGCTTTGCCTCCCAGATTGTCAAAAGTCACCGCCATATTGACAGAACATCCTCCGACACATTCAAATTCGCCGTTTATAAACCCATCCTGACCTCTTTCGGGCAGCTCTTCAATCTCGAAGTATTTGTCCAAAAGCAGCCCGCCAAATATTACACATTCCGTCATCCTCATGCCTCCAGAGGGATCTGGGATTCTTTTTCCCATCCGATATACACTTCATCGCCCTTATTGATCTGTTCCTGTAAAGAAGTATTCTGTTGCTGTACCACTACAGTCTTTTCTTCAGCTTCTATGGTATAGCTGGTCAGACTTCCCGAATACGTCACAAAACTTACTCTGCCCTTTTTCTTGGCATTTTCCATTCTTTCTTTGGATATACTTACCTTTTCAGGTCTCACCGCATACAGACGGTTTCCCTGTTCAAAGAAATTCGCCTTTCCTAAAAAACTGGCTACAAAAGCATTTTTAGGTTTTTCATAGATCTCTAAAGGCGTTCCTATTTGCTCGATTATACCGTTATTCATGACAATGATATAATCCGATAAGGTCATCGCTTCCTCCTGATCGTGAGTCACAAAGAAAGTGGTCACACCGGTCTCTTCTAAGATCTTCCTCAGCTCCAGCTGCATTTCTACTCTCAGCTTTTTATCTAAAGCACTTAAACATTCATCCAGAAGCAATACTCTCGGCTTTATGACCAGAGCACGAGCCAGAGCGACTCTCTGCTGCTGTCCCCCCGAAAGCTGTTTGGGTTTTCGGTTTGCATACTCTTCCATATGAACCATTTTCAATGCAGTATTTACCTGTTTCTCTATTTCACTTTTTGTAAATTTACGCTGCTCCAATCCGTATGCAATGTTCTGTTTTACTGTCATATGAGGAAACAGTGCGTAGCTCTGAAAAACCATCCCAATATTTCTTTTGTTTACAGGAATACCGGTTATCGGCTGGTCATCAAAATAAATTTCTCCTTCCTGTGGGATCTCAAAACCTGCTATCATTCTAAGAGTCGTGGTCTTACCGCAGCCCGAAGGTCCCAGTATGGAAACCAGTGTTCCGTCCGGAACCTCTACAGATATATTGCTTACGACCGTATTCTCTCCGTATACCTTCGTTAAATTTTTTATTGTTACCTTTGCCATGATTATTTGCCACCTCCCAGCACACTTTTAAAGCTTCTGCCCATAATGAGCCCCACTATGGCCAGACAAGCAAGGGATATTCCTATTATTATGGTAGATATTGCATTGATTTCCGGTGTGAATCCAAACTTAATAGAGGATTGGATTTCAATAGGAAGGGTGGAAATCCCGGACGGCATCAAGAAATAACTGATCGGAAAATTATCAAAGCTGATCATAAAGGATAAAAATCCTCCTGCCACCATAGCCGGAGCTATGGCGGGAAGCGTTATTTTCCTGAACGTCGTCCATGCATCCGCACCCAGGGATAAACTCATCTCCTCCAGCGCCGGATCTATGGAATGAATACGAGCCTGTAATACCAGCATGGCATAAGGAAGCGATATGACCACATGCCCCGCAGCTACGAAAAACAAATTCTTATCCATATCGATGAACCGAATCATCAGCAGCATGGAAAGCCCCATGATCAGCCACGGTATGCTCATGGGCATCATCATGACACTCCTGCATAGCCCTTCCGCCCTTTTCGATAGGGACTCCGCTCCCAATGTAAAAAGCGTCGCCAGTATAACACAGATGATTCCGGTGACAATCGCCAGATAGAAAGAGTTCTCCGCCGCACTCAGCAAGGTCGCATTCTGCGACAGCTCCTCATACCACCTGGTACTGAATCGAAACGGCAGGGAGTTGTATCGGGATTCATTAAATCCCATGACCATCAGTACCACAATCGGCGTATATAAAAATAAAATAGTCAACAGCACATATAGTTTCATTCCAATGCTTTTTATCATGAATCATACCTCCTGCCTAAGCGATTAATAACAGCCATACTTATAAGAACCATGGCAAGAAGAAGAAAGGCTATGGCGGCACCAAAATTCCAGCCATAAATTTCGAAGAACTGGTCTTCAATAACCGTTCCTATCACGGTTCCGTTCACTCCGCCCAAAATCCTCGGCTCAACGAAGGTTCCAAGACACGGCACAAATACAATCATGATCCCTGTCACGACTCCGGGCATGGACATAGGCAGAACCACCCGGGTAAAGGTGGTAAGCTTCGATGCCCCAAGGCAGCTGCTGGCTTCCAGAAGGGTGTTGTCCAAACGTTCCAAAGCCATATAGATTGTTATGACCATATAAGGAAAAAAAGCATGGATCAAACCGATTATTACGGCTGTTCTCGTGTACAACAGCCCCATCGTTCCGTCTATAAGCCCAAGCGCATTCATCATTCTGTCAAATACGCCCCCATCCTGCAAAAAAATGAGCCAGCTGTATACCCGCACCAGCTGATTGGTAAAAAAGGGTATGATCAGAAGCACCATGACGATATTCTTAAGTCCTTTTAAATGCTTTGCCATGATATACGCCAACGGGTATGCGATAACGAGACTGATTACCGTCACTAAAAAACTGTTCACGATGGTTCTAAAGGTCAAGGTGAGATAAAAAGTCTTCGTAAAAAATCTGGAATAGTTCTCCAGTGTAAGCCCTGTTCCGTTGTCGCTCTGAAAGCTGTACGCCAACATGATGAAAAGCGGTAAGATCGCAAATAGAAAGAGTACCGCCATGCCGGGCAGGGTCATTACCTTCTTATTATTTTTCAATGTTACTCCTCCAATAAAATACTATACTGTCCTTTATTTTAACATAAATTTCATCCAATGGCTTACAAAAAAAGCCGTACTAAAATAAATTAGTACAGCTTCCTTTATTTATGAGATTATTCTGCCTTTACCTCTGTCCAAAGTTCATTCCAGGTATTCTTCACTTTATCCGTTCGGTATTCCATAAAGTACAGGCGGTTCAGCGAGGCTTCATCCATTCCTGCCGCTGCAGCGTATTCCGGGTCGATGGAGGCTGCGGCTGCCTGATTGACAGGAGCCGGACCGCCTTTGGATGCCCAGTTATACTGAAAGTCCTTGCTGATCATCCAGTCGATGAATGCATAAGCCAGCTCCTTGTTCTTGCTGCCTGACGCAATGCCCCAGTTGTCTACCCAGCCGATTGCTCCATCTTCAGGAACAGTAAACGCAATAGGCTGGCCTTCCTGTTTCATAGAAGCGGACTGGCCGGACCACATCAGTCCAATATCGATCTGTTTTCCTGCGAAAAGCTTAGAAAATTCGTCTCCAGTCTTCCAGTAGGTCTTATTTAATGCTTTTTGTTCGATCAGCTTTGCCTTGATTGCATCTAAATCGGAAGGATTATTCGGGTCTTGACCTAATACAATTGCCGCTGACATAACCGCATCGTTGTAATCGTCCCGGAAAGCAATTTTTCCGGCATATTTCTTATCAAATAATGCGGCCATGGACTTTGGAACTTCCTTAACAGCGTCTGTATTATATGCAATAGCCGTTGATCCCCATACAAAAGGAACCGCATACATTTTGTTGTCTTTAAAGCATTCCTTTTGCGTCTTGAATTTTTCAAACATTCCGTCATAGTTCTTGAGTTTTGAGGTATCAATCTCAGCCAGCAG
>ENA-UOOI01002973-UOOI01002973.1-fermentation-metagenome-genome-assembly--contig:-NODE-2973-length-13564-cov-3.050115_pt1 | contig 13564 bp, 11 predicted proteins | sample MGYA00245779_ERZ724027 | MGnify/ENA primary metagenome ERZ724027 (study PRJEB28704, sample SAMN03018318) | fermentation metagenome | biome: anthropogenic terrestrial biome; feature: soil; material... | reverse complement strand
GCTTGGGTAACATTCTTATATGAGTTGACACGGATGCCGCAAGCACGTGGGAAAATTGCGGTTTATTCTAGGAAGTCCTTTAAACGCTTGCTACGGCTCGGATGTCGCAGTTTGCGCAAAGCTTTGGCTTCAATTTGCCGAATACGCTCGCGTGTTACGCCAAATTCTTGACCGACTTCTTCTAGAGTTCGGCCCCGACCATCTTCTAAGCCAAAGCGCAAACGCAAGACTTTCTGCTCCCGCTCTGTCAATGTATCCAGCACGTCGTCAAGCTGCTCCCGCAGCAAGGCAAAGGCAGCGGCATCAGCCGGTGCAACCGCATCATCGTCGGGGATGAAATCACCTAAGTGGCTATCTTCTTCTTCACCGATTGGTGTTTCCAAAGAGACTGGTTCTTGGGCAATTTTGAGAATCTCGTGCACCCGTTCCACGGAAATATCCATTTGTTCCGCAATCTCTTCTGGGAAAGGCTCGCGACCCAGCTCTTGTAGCAGCTGGCGGGAAATGCGAATCAGCTTGTTAATAGTCTCAACCATGTGCACCGGGATACGAATGGTACGGGCCTGGTCGGCAATACTCCGGGTTATGGCCTGCCGTATCCACCAGGTGGCGTAAGTACTGAATTTGAAGCCCTTGGTGTAGTCGAATTTCTCTACAGCCTTCATGAGACCGAGGTTGCCTTCCTGAATTAAGTCGAGAAACTGCATGCCCCTGCCAACGTAACGTTTAGCAATACTAACTACGAGGCGCAAGTTAGCTTCCACTAACTGCTTTTTGGCCTCCTCATCGCCTGCCTCCATACGTTTGGCCAAGGAAATCTCCTCTTCTGAGGTCAGCAAAGGCACGCGCCCTATTTCTTTCAGGTACATCCGCACCGGGTCATCCATACGCACGCCTGCCGGAACTGAAGTATCAGCTAGTTCGGCTTCATCTGTCTCTTTATCGTCATCGTCATCATCTTTTTCCTTGTCATCATCAGCGACAACGTCATCATCACCAATCACGTCAACACCTAAAGCCGCCAGACTTTCATAGATATCGTCAATCTGGTCGGGATTAAGCTCTACCTCATGCAAAGCATCCGTGATCTCTTTGTAGGTGATGACGCCTTGCTTTTTTCCTTTTTCCAACAGCTCCTTAATGGCCTCTAACATCTCTTTCTTATCCAAGCGAAATCCCCCTCTAGCGTACCTGCCTAGTGTCGCAAACCTTTCTGCGTTTCTATAAGCACTTGCAGTTCCTGCAACAACTGCTTGCGTCTAACCGGATCCTTTTCTAGCTGCAACTGTTCTTGTACCGCAGTTATCGATTGGCGTATGGCTAAGTGCTTCAATTTATCCAAACAGTCACTTGCCAGAATAGCGGCATTCTCTAACTCTATATTCTCCGTCCACATAACTTGCGCCAAACGCTGAGCAATTTCCTCGTTGTCAATGCGTTCGCGCAGTCGCCGCACGTCTATGACTGGCCCCTCTTGCAGCTCACTACTGAGTAACTCTATTAACTCGCGATCAACAGGATAAGCGAATACATTGAGTTTCTGCCAAGCCATGAGCAATTCCTGCGAGTCCACTTGATTACTTAAAATTAAGCCAAGAAGATTATCTTCTGCCACTTGATAACCACGCAGAACTGGATCTAGCTCTACCCTAAGGGCATGGTCCGCACTTCTAGTAGTATCCCTGCTATTACCAAGTTTATCCCTCTGCCTGTGCCGAGTTACCCGCGTCTGCTTGGCTAATTCCGCCAGAACTGCGCTTTCGGAAACCTGTAGGTCACCAGCAATCTGTTGCGCATACGCCGTTCTTGCCACTTCGTTGTCTAGCTGGGCTAACAAAGCCGCTGCGGCCACTACAAACTGCGATTTGCCATCTACTGTATTGAGATCATATTCGGATCGGAGCATTGCTAGCTGGAACTCTACCACTGGCTGAGCCTTGCCCAGAATTTGTTGTGAAAAATAGTCGGCCCCATGTTGGCGCAAACAATCGTCCGGGTCTTGGCCATTGGGCAAACTGGCAACCTTTACCTGGAGGCCCGCGTTAACCAGAATATCTAACCCCCGCATGGCTGCCCGCAAACCAGAGCTATCGCCGTCATAGCAAAGTATCACCTGACCTGTATGGCGCTTCAACAGGCGCGCCTGCGCAGCAGTCAAAGCAGTTCCTAACGAGGCCACCACATTGCCAATGCCATGCTGCCATGCGGATATGCAATCCATATAGCCTTCAACCAAAACGGCATTGCCGGCTTTACGAATAAACGAACTGGCATAGTGTAGACCGAACAAAAGCCGTCCCTTATCAAAGAGCACACTTTCTGGCGAGTTGAGATACTTAGGCAGCGAATCATCCAGAACCCGCCCGCCAAAAGCAACTATCTGGCCTCGTTCATCGGTAATCGGTATCATTACCCGAGCGCGAAAACGATCATAGTAACCTTCTTGTTGCCGCGCCACAATTAGACCCAGTTTTACTAACGCTTCCGTTGGCACTTGGCTACGTTCAGCCGCTTCCACAAGATTCGTCCATCCTGCTGGCGCATAGCCTACTTTCATCGTTTCTATCAAATCAGCTGTCAAGCCCCGCCTGGTCAAGTAATCGCGCGCGGCCTTAGCGTCGGGTGCCCGCTGTAATTGAGAATAGAAATAATCGGCTGTCCATTGGTTGACACGGTGGAGTAGCTGCTTCTCCTTACGTTTCGCTTGTACAGCAGGTGAATCTGCAACTGCCTCTGGCAAGGGGATGCCCGCACGCGAGGCTAGCGTACGCACCGCCTCTGGGAAAGAGAGTTTTGCTGTCTCCATGACAAAGTTAAAGACTGTGCCGCTAGCGTGGCAGCCAAAACAATAATACATCTGTTTATCGGGGCTAACGCTAAAAGAAGGTGTTTTCTCAGCATGAAACGGGCATAATCCCCACCAGTTCTGCCCTCTGCGTTCTAGACGTACCTGCTCCCCAATGAGTTCTGTAATATCGTTTGCACTACGCACCTGCTCAATGAAGTCATCAGTAAATAAAGACATTATCTCTCCTCACCCATACGTTTCTTGGTTCTACTAACATGCATAGAACATGGCCCCGTTCTTCTCAGCAACGCAATTAAAAACTATCGTCGCCCTACGAATTATGGATGCCTATTGTTAACTTTATTCGTCATACGCAAACTGTTTCCTGCATATTTTCAACATCTGACAAAATCTTATGACGTTAGCTGCATGGTTGCTAGGTACTAAGAATGAAACGCCTCATTCCGCCAACACTCACGGAATGAGGAGTCTGCTCTAAGATATATTTCGGTACCTAGGGGTAAATTCCTGCTGGTTATAATGTCCAGCCTTGCGGTATAAACATTTGTTCGAACTGATGAATGATAAACCGATCCGTCATGCCTGCTACATAGTCTACTACTGCCACCTTCAGCCCTTCTTCATGCCAGACGCTTTGATACAAACTAGGCATCTGTTCTGGACACTGCAGATAGTACTGATACAGAATATCTACCATTCTTTCTGCCTTACCTTCATCGCGCTTAGCCTCGGAACCGATATAAACACGATCAAACAGAAAGTCACGCAACTCGTCCATCGCAGCTTGGACGGGTGCAGATACCGCGATAACGCCTCGGCCTTGGCTCTGCTGAACGACGTCAAGCACCATATTATGAATTCTGTCCCCATGGGTCTGCCCTACCACCTCTAATGCGGCCTGGGGAATATCTTGCTCTTTTAGCACCCCAGCCCGTAAGGCATCATCAATGTCATGATTAATGTAAGCTATGCGGTCTGCCAGGCGGACCACAGCGCCTTCTAAGGTGGAAGGGTGTTCAATACCGGTATGGCAAATGATCCCGTCACGTGTTTCTACGGTTAGGTTTAACCCTCTCACACCTTCCAACTTGTCTACTACCCTTAAAGACTGTTCGTTGTGCCGAAAACCGCCCGGCAGTAACCGATCTAGAGCTTGCTCGCCGGCATGCCCAAAGGGGGTATGCCCCAGGTCATGCCCCAGACTAATGGCTTCAGTTAGGTCTTCATTAAGCGCCAAGGCACGGGCGATGGTACGCGCTATCTGCGATACTTCTAGGGTGTGCGTTAGGCGCGTACGGTAATGATCGCCTTCCGGCTGAATGAAAACCTGGGTCTTGTGCTTTAAACGTCGAAAGGACTTGGAGTGCAAAATACGGTCACGATCACGTTGCCAACAGGTGCGTATCGCACATTCTTCCTCAGGCCACTGACGCCCCCTGGAGTACTGTGCCTGCATTGCATACGGGGATAACAACGACAACTCGCGCTGCTCAGTAATCTGCCTAATCTGCATCAGCCCGCCCCCCCATACCCCTATTTGCCTCGACCTAACCCTAGCCGCGGTCCTGCTCTGCCAGCATCTGCATTACCTGGCTAGCTGTTTCCTCTACCGCACGCTGCGTCACATCGATAACTGGGCAGCCTAGCTTTTCCATGATGTGCAGGGCGTAATCCAGCTCTTCCTGGATACGTTCATCGCTGGCGTAGTTAGCGTTAGGCTGCAAGCCAAGCACTTTTAAGCGTTCTTCTCGGATATGCTTTAATTGCTTTTCACTGATGGTGAGACCAATGACATGCCCCTCGGGCAGCATGAAGAGCTCCTCCGGGGGGCTCACTTCTGGCACCAAGGGCACATTGGCCACCCGGAAACCCCGATGTGCCAAGTACATACTTAAGGGCGTCTTTGAAGTACGCGAAACGCCAATCAGAACTACGTCGGCCCGCAGCAACCCCCGGGGGTCCTTACCATCATCATACTTAACCGCAAATTCAACGGCCTCAATCTCGCGGTAGTATTCTTCATCTAACTGATGCACTAGGCCCGGCTGTAGGCGTGGAGTGTGGTGGCTGACACGGCTGATTGCGTCCAGCGCTGGCCCCATAATGTCCACACAGGGAATTTGATGCTCAGCCGCAAGCTGATTCAGGTGCCCTCTCAATTCTGGGCAAACCAAGGTATGCACAATTAATGCATGCGCATTAGCTGCTTCCTTCAAAACTTCATCCAATGAGTCTACGCAGGCAGCATAAGGGATTCGCTTGAACTCAAAAGCCTGCTCGCGAAATTGGCTAGCTGCAGCCCGAGCTACTCGCTCCGCCGTTTCCCCAATGGAGTCAGAAACAACAAAAACAAACATCGGTTTATCCACGGAATCCTCCCCTTTAGCGCCCCTCGCCAATCTCTACAAATAGTCGGGTAACCACGCGCTGAGAAATCACACCCACAACCTCCAATTGCCCTGCATCATTAACTGGCCTTACTACCGGCAACGTGCTGATGCGATACGAAAGCAGCTTACGGGCTGCCTGTAGCACTGTTTCATCTGGTGTCGCATAGATGACACTGGCCAAGCGGGTCATCACTACACCTACAGGCACCTTCTCCAGGTCTAAGCTGCCCATGCTATTCTTCAATAAATCGCTGCGCGTAACTACGCCGGCTAGATGGGCATTCTGATCGACCACAATTAGAGTGCCAACATCCTCTAGGAACATAGTGACAATAGCATCATAGGCGGACTTCTCCTCGCTGATGACGGCGGGCACTGAATAGACTTCCCGCACCTTAGTCAGCTTCAGGCGTTCTATATTAAAAAAACTCAAACTTTTGCCGGTGTAAGTGTAGCCCACCCTGGGGCGCGCGTCTAGCAGGCCGGCCATCGTCAGGATGGCCAAATCGGGACGCAGCGCTGCCCGGGTAACAGATAGATGGTTTGCTAGCTCTTCGCCGGTGATCGGCCCTTGGGCTTTAGCCAGCTCTAAAATCTTTTTTTGCCGGGGACTGAGTTCGATATTAACCACCCCCTTTAATTTGAATACGCAACTACCCGGGGCTGTCGCGCCCAAACGCGCATAACTTAGGCTGCGGGGTACTTGCTTAGAGCACAGGAGCAGGCTCCAATCGTGCTTACAGCAAGTGCCCCGCAGCCCCTTTAACAGTCAGAGTAGCCGTCCTTGGCTAATGCAGAGTTTAGTGATTCTAGCTTGTCCACAGCTGTTGATAGTTTTGTCTACAGCCCTGTTAGTTTACATAACAATGCCCACTCTACATAAAAAGGGGCGAAATTGGCCTTCTCCACTAAAAACCCAGTCCATATCGCGTTATTTTGGGTAACAAGCCTCGTATCTTATGTATTTCATCCACACAGTTATCCACAGGCTGTGGACAATGCTGTGTATAAACTGAGCGAACACCTAATCGAATCAACCTTAGAAAACGCCCAATCTGACAATATTCGCGCCCATAATCGGTTATCCACAGTTTTTGTGGACAGTTTGTGGGTAAATCGGCAACTTATACACAAATCCCCTGGCGATTGTGGTAGAATTTATGTACGACTTGTTGAAAACTGTCTAACCATCCGCTGGAGGGGGTATTAACAAGTGGTTAGCAAGGCAGATTGCCAGGCGATCTGGGATGCGGCTCTCGTAGCTATGGAATCGCAACTCAGCAAACCCAGTTTTGAGACTTGGATTCTCTCTTTAGAACCTGTTGACTTACAACAGGACACGCTTATTCTCCGGGCAGCCAATGTATTTAACCGCGACTGGCTACAGAACCAATATGCTGCTCTCATTACCGAAAGCTTACAAACTACTTCCGGTAGGCCGCTTACTATTAGGTTCGTTTTACCCTACGAAGATCTAGATCCACTGAAGGAAGACATTGAAAAGGTGATGCTTCCAAACGAAAAAGGCAACAACGAGGATAACCCTGAGTACAATTTAAATCCTAAGTATACTTTTAACTCCTTCGTTATCGGTGCCAGCAACCGGTTTGCCCACGCCGCCTCCCTCGCCGTCGCCGAGGCCCCAGCCAAAGCCTATAATCCTCTATTTATCTACGGCGGAGTAGGGCTCGGAAAGACACACCTGATGCACGCTATCGGGCATTACGTTCTGGAGCATTATCCGCATCTAAATGTGGTCTATTTATCATGTGAAAAATTCACTAACCAATTTATCAGCGCTATTCAGTACAAGCGCAGCGAAGAATTTCGCAACCGCTATCGTAACGTAGATCTACTTATGGTTGACGATATTCAATTTTTGGCTGGTAAAGAACAAACCCAAGAAGAGTTTTTCCATACTTTTAATGCCCTACACGAAGCTAATAAACAGATAATACTTTCCAGCGATCGTCCGCCGCGGGAAATTGCTACCTTAGAAGAAAGACTGCGTTCCCGTTTTGAATGGGGGCTGATCACTGATATTCAGCAGCCCGATTTGGAAACACGGGCAGCTATCCTCCGTAGGAAATCGGAGCTGGAAAACCTCAAGGTTGATAACGACGTTCTCTTGCACTTAGCCAACCGCATTAACAGCAACATCCGTGAGTTGGAAGGTGCCCTAACCCGTATTTACGCCTATGCCTCTTTTGCTTCGCGCCCCATCAGTATTGAGCTCGTAGACGAGGGGCTCAAAGACACCATTTCTCCCGAAGCAAAGAAAGAAATAACCGTTGAGGCTATTCAACTGCTAGTCTCACAGCATTTTGGCATCCGTCCCAGTGATATGAAGGCCAAAAAAAGAACCCGGGCTATTTCCTATCCCAGGCAAATTGCCATGTACTTATGCCGGCAACTTACTGATCATTCCTTACCCCGTCTCGGAGAAGCTTTTGGTGGCCGCGACCATACTACTGTGTTACATGCTTGCGATAAGATAGAAAAAGAGCTAGCCACCGATAAAGAACTGGCTGCCGTGCTCGATGCTTTAACCAAGAAACTGCAGTAACCTGTTAGCATTGTGGACAAGCGAAGCTACTAGTCCACAAACTAGACCACAAGCCATCATGACGCCTCACCTAGCTTACCGGCAGTTATCCACAGCTTCCACAGCCCTTATGACTAATACGACTATCTTTTATCTTATTCTTATACTTGATCCACTATGCCCAATCACAGTAAGAAAGGGGTATAAAAAATGATTATAAGTGTCGAACGGGAACTTTTTCTACAGATGCTCCAGACAGTGAGCCAGGTCGTGCCTCTCAAACCCATCATTGCCTCTTTGGCTGGGGTGTTTTTACAAGCCGATAATAACCAAGTACGACTGACCAGCAACAACTTAGAACTCAGTATCTCCATAGTTGGTGAGGCCACCGTGAACGAACCGGGAGAAGTAGTTATCCCGGCAAAAATTCTTACGGAAGCCGTACGCCGCAGCCCTGGTGATACCGTCCTGATCAAGCAACTACCGGGGCGCTCTGCTATCAGCTTTCAAAGTGGCAGTGTCCAGATGGAAATACTGACATTACCACTGGAAGAATTCCCGGAACTGCCTCAGTTCGCCTTGCAGCATAGTTATACTTTGCCCCAGCCACTATTCAAAGATATGCTCCGCCAGGTCAGCTTTGCTATTTCCACTGAAGAACTACGGCCTGTACTTACGGGAGCCCTTTTGGCATTCACCGCAGATGATGTCCGGTTAACAGCTCTAGATGGTTTCAAACTGGCTTGTCGTTGGTCTTCTTATCTCCAATCAGCAGAGCAAACGCAGGCCGTTGTTCCAGGTAGGGCAATTCGCGATTTGCTGAAACTACTAGGGGATGATGACCAACTACAAATTGACATCGGTGAGAACTATGCTGCTTTTGAGTTTTCCGGCGCTCGCTTGGTGACCCGACTGCTTGAGGGCAAATTTCCTGATATTCAGCAATTCGTACCAGAGCGCTATCAGACGCAAATTATAGTAGGCACGGAAGAATTGTGGCAAGCTATGGAAAGAGCAGCTTTAGTATGTAAAAATGGTGTAGCTGGCTCAGTTAAGTTCACAATCAGCGAGGGCAAAATTGCAGTATCAGCCCAGTCAATAGACCTAGGTAGACACTATGAAGCGATACCAGTGCAGCAAGCCGGTGACGACCTGGAGATTATGTATAACATCAGGTCCTTTATTGAGGTACTACGCAGTGCCCAAGCACCTGAAGTCGCCATCGATTTCCATGGCACCTATGGACCCTGCATCTGTCGGCCGCTGGGCCAAGAAGACTACTTCAGTTTATTGATGCCCGTGCGTCTCACATAAGGGAGGGTAAACTAATGGGTGAACAGTTAGTTAACATAACTGGTGACTATATCACCCTGTCGCAACTTTTGAAGAAATTGAGCCTGATTTCCAGTGGAGGGGAATGTCGTTTTTTCCTACAAGAGCATGTGGTTAAGGTAAATGGAGCTGTGGAAGCTAGGCGGGGGCGCAAACTATACATTGGTGATCGCATTACTATCGCCGGGCAAGACATAGTGTTGGGCTGATCTTGTTATGAAGGTGGAAACGCTTACTCTACACAATTTTCGTAACTATGATCACTGCCAGCTTGCTTTACACCCTGGACTCAATATTCTTATTGGAAAAAACGCCCAGGGCAAGACTAATCTCCTAGAAAGCGTCCATTTTCTTTCTACCGGCAGATCTCATCGGACTAGCAGTCAGTATGATCTAATCCGCTGGGATACTACCGGATTTTTCTTGCATGCTGGCGTCAGGAAACGCAACCTTAAAGTGCAGATAGATTTCAGCCTCGGTGCAGATCGGCGACGCGAGCTAAAGATAAATGGCATTGTAGAACGCAAGTTAAGTGCGTTGTTAGGTGTGCTCAACTCCGTTTTATTCACGCCAGAAGACCTGCAACTCTTAAAAGGCCCGCCTGCTCTTAGGCGTCGTTTCCTGGATATCGAGCTTTCGCAAGTGAGCCCAGTCTATTTATATACACTACAGCAATATAACCGGGCCCTACTGCAACGCAACAATTTGCTGAGATCCTTTGACGGCAAAGCAACCAACAAAATTGCCTTAGAAACTTGGACAGAACAGTTGGTCCGATTCGGTGTTCGCCTCACCATTCTGCGACAAAAGGCGTTGGCTGCTTTGGCCAAACATGCCGAGCCTAATCTGTACCGGATCTCTGGGGGCGAGGAGAAGCTGCAGCTAGTATATCGTCCTTGGGGGTATGCCCTGGAATTTGGTGCCGGTGTCAATGAAACCGAGGTAACAGAGACCTTTCGGGCAATACTAGAAAAGCAACATGACAACGAGTTGCGACGCAGGCAGTCCTTGGTGGGCCCCCACCGGGATGATTTTGTCTGTCTTCTAAACGATATTGATGTGAGAGAGTTTGGTTCCCAAGGGCAGCAACGTTCTGCCGTATTGGCAATCAAAATGGCTGAGCTGGAATTCATGCGCGAGGTAACGGGCGACTATCCTGTCCTATTGCTGGATGATGTGCTTTCAGAGCTAGACGCCTCTCGCCGCCAAGCCTTGTTAGGCCTGGTTGATCAAGGAATCCAGACCTTGATCACTGGTACAGAAGCAAACTTATTTACTGGCTGGCAAAGCAAATCTTTGTTAATAGCGGAAATAACAGATGGTATAATAAGCATAGTCCAGTAAAAGGGGGAATACCGAAATGCTCTTATACATTGGCCAGGGTCAGAGTATCCCCAAAAAAGACATCGTTGGTGTCTTTGCTGCAACTGCACTGCAAAGTGAGGTCACTGCTGAGTTCATTCAGACAGCTAGCGATGAAGGTTTTCTGGTAAGAAACGAAGAAGAACCAGTTAAGTCATTTATTGTCGCCGACGAGCGGGTCTATTTTTCTGCTATAGTACCGAGCACATTACGCAGACGGTCGCTAAGCAGAGTGGGAACAGCCCTTCCGAAAGAAATTAGCGATTAGTAAGGGGTGAGAGACTTTGGTTGAAAAGAATAACTATGATGCATCTCAAATACAGGTGCTGGAAGGCCTCGAAGCAGTACGGCGTCGGCCAGGCATGTATATTGGTGACACTGGCAGCAGAGGTTTACATCATCTTGTGTTCGAGGTAGTCGATAATAGTATCGATGAGGCTTTAGCCGGTTATTGTGACCATATCCAGGTGACCATTTTAGAAGATGGTAGTATAAAAGTCATTGATAACGGCCGCGGTATCCCGGTAGGCAGACATGCCAAGACCGGGAAGAGTGCCCTAGAGCTGGTGCTTACTGTATTACATGCCGGCGGCAAATTTGGTGGCAGCGGCTACAAAGTTTCTGGTGGTCTACACGGGGTAGGCCTTTCTGTGGTTAATGCCCTGGCAGAATGGATGGTTGCCGAGATTCATACTGATGGTGGCGTCTTCCGCCAAGAATTTAGTAAGGGAATTCCCCAAACCGAGGTGGAACGTGTAGGTGATTCTCAGATTACCGGTACTATCATTCATTTTAAGCCGGATGGCTCTATTTTTGAAACTGTTCAATTCAGCGATGAGATTCTGGCCAACCATCTGCGAGAAATGGCTTTTCTCAACGGCGGAATTCGTATCGAGCTTATAGATAAGAAAACAGGTGAAAACCAAGAGTTTCACTACAATGGCGGAATTGCCTCTTTCGTGAAGTGGCTTAACCGCAATAAAGACGCGCTTATTAAGGAGCCCATTTACTTAAATGGCCAGCGCGACAACTCCATAGTGGAATTAGCCTTGCAGTGGACCACCGGCTATAGCGAAAACGTGCTGTCCTTTGCTAACAACATCAACACCACAGAGGGCGGCACCCACGAAATTGGCCTAAAATCAGCACTGACGCGCACTATTAACGATTATGCCAGGCAAAATAACCTTTTTAAGAGTGGCCAAGAGAATTTTGCGGGAGAAGACATTCGGGAAGGCCTCACGGCAGTTCTCAGCGTAAAGCTTACCAATCCCCAGTTTGAAGGGCAGACAAAGACCAAACTAGGTAATACGGAGATGCGTAGTCTGACCGATTCTATTGTGTCTGAACAACTGGGTATATTCTTGCAGGAAAACCCGGCCATTGCCAAGCGGATCATAGAAAAGGCCACCACTGCTTCCCAGGCTCGCGAAGCTGCTCGTCGTGCCCGGGAACTGACCAGACGCAAAAACGCTCTGGATAACATCACTCCTCTGCCTGGCAAATTGGCCGACTGCACAGTGACTGACCCAGCCCTCTGCGAGCTCTATTTGGTAGAGGGAGATTCGGCTTCCGGCACGGCCAAGCAGGGGAGAAGCAGGCAGTATCAGGCCATCTTGCCGATCGGTGGTAAGATCATCAACGTGGAAAAAGCTCGTTTAGATAAGGTACTGGCCCACGAAGAGATTAGGACAATTATCACCGCTATGGGCACCGGCATTGGTGAAGATTTCGAGGTAGAAAAAGCCCGGTATCACAAAGTCATTATCATGGCTGACGCCGATATCGACGGCTCCCATATTCGCACCTTATTGCTGACCTTCTTTTACCGCTATATGCGCCCCCTAATTGAAGAGGGTTATCTCTATATCGCTCAGCCCCCGCTCTATCAAGTGCGCAAAGGGCGGCAGGCCCAGTATGCCTATGATGATGAGGAGCTAGAAAAGGTGCTCAACGAGATGGGGCGTCAAGGAGCAACTATCCAGCGTTATAAAGGTTTAGGAGAGATGAACGCTGATCAGCTCTGGGATACGACTATGAATCCTGAAAACCGGGTCTTGTTAAGAGTGGCCATGGAGGACGTGCAGGCCGCTGAAGACATTGTGACCGTACTCATGGGGGAAAGAGTACAGCCTAGACGAGAGTTCATCGAGAAGAATGCAAAATATGTAGTCAACCTTGATATCTAAACGGGCTGTGTCGTAAGAAGGGGTGATAAACTTTGGAATTTGATCATGGAAAGATAATGCCCATTGAAATAGAGCAAGAGATGAAGAAATCTTACATTAGCTATGCCATGGCTGTTATTGTGGGACGAGCTCTGCCCGATGTTCGGGATGGCCTTAAGCCGGCCCATCGCCGCATCCTTTATGCCATGGGGGACCTGGGGTTCAACCCTGACAAGCCCTACAAAAAGTCGGCTCGAATTGTCGGTGAAGTGCTCGGTAAATTTCACCCCCATGGCGATACGGTTGTCTACGACACTATGGTGCGTATGGCCCAAGACTTTAACAGTCGCTACCTGTTAATTGATGGGCATGGCAACTTAGGCTCAATTGATGGCGACTCTCCCGCAGCCATGCGCTACACTGAGGCCCGTTTGGCCCCTTTGGCTATGGAGATGTTGCGGGACATTGAGAAAAAGACAATCGATTTTGGCCCTAACTTCGACGATACCATGGAAGAGCCTCTCGTTTTGCCGGCTCGGTTTCCTAACCTTCTGGTTAATGGTTCTTCTGGTATTGCCGTCGGTATGGCTACCAATATTCCGCCCCATAACTTAGGTGAAGTGATCGATGGCACTATCGCTCTGATGGATCATCCCGATTGCTCTATAGAGCAGCTTATGGTGCATATTAAGGGCCCAGACTTCCCTACGGGTGCCTTTATTATGGGCAGGGAAGGTATCCGCTCCGCCTATAAGACCGGTCGCGGTTCAATCCGCATTCGAGCGAAAGCCCGTATCGAGAAAATGAGCAATGGTAAGCATCGCATCGTAGTCAGCGAATTACCCTATCAAGTCAATAAGGCCAGGCTGATCGAACGTATTGCGGAGCTAGCTGTAAAAGAAAAAAGAATTGATGGCATCACTGGCCTTAATGACGAAAGTGACCGGGAAGAGAAAGT
>ENA-UOOI01002972-UOOI01002972.1-fermentation-metagenome-genome-assembly--contig:-NODE-2972-length-13564-cov-9.046636_pt1 | contig 13564 bp, 10 predicted proteins | sample MGYA00245779_ERZ724027 | MGnify/ENA primary metagenome ERZ724027 (study PRJEB28704, sample SAMN03018318) | fermentation metagenome | biome: anthropogenic terrestrial biome; feature: soil; material... | reverse complement strand
TGCGTTTCTGCGCCGGGGCGGTGCGGAAGAAAACGATCCGGCTTTGCCGCGGGCGGTGGGGGCTGGTCGGGAAGAAGGCCTCGAAAAAAATCGGAATTCTGTGCCATTATTACGCGGATTTTTTCTGCTGGGCGCACAACCCGTACTTTGAAGAGGGACTGCGCGGGCATGTCCGCTACGAAGACGGGCTGCTTCGCTATATGCAGGAGAACTACGAAACCTTCCGCCGGTTTGACTATATCCCCGCGGTCAGCGTGCCGAAAAACGCGGTGGACATCAACCGCCGCATGCGTTTTCTGATTCAGGAACAGCCGATCCGGGGCGGCGACTATGCGACGGAGCTCTTCTGCGCGGTGCAGTCCTGCGCGGAGCTGGTGCTTTGGGTCGGCCTGATCGTCCTCGGGCTTCCGGACGTCGGACGAAAACGGCCGAAAGCGGCCTGACGGCGACGCGGAAAAGCCGCCGGGAAAGCTCCGCGGTTCCGGTCCAGCCGCCTTCGGGCGGTTTTTTTTGACTTCGGGATCGGCGCCCCGGTCCGGGTCTGTACGGGTCCGCGGCCGGGTGTTATAATCAGTAAAATAAAACGATCCGCCCGGGAGCCTGGAACCGGGCGGATCGAAACGGGTGGGAGAATCGGAGATTGTGACGGTGCCGCAGCAGATTTTGGTCGTTTGCCCGCTGGTCTTTTTCGCGAGTCTGGTCGATTCGATCGCGGGAGGCGGGGGGCTCATTTCGCTGCCCGCCTATTATCTGACCGGTATGGATTCGCATTTCGCAATCGCCTCCAACAAATTTTCTTCCAGCGTCGGAACCGCGTTTTCGACGGAGCGCTTCCTCAAAAGCGGAAACCTGAACCTGCGGGTGTCCGTCGTCTCCGCCGCAGCCGCGCTGATCGGCTCGCTGATCGGGGCCCGCCTGGCGCTGATCCTGGAGGACCGTTTTCTGCGGATCCTGATGCTGATCCTGCTTCCGGTCGTCTCCGCCGCGGTCCTCTGCCGCCGGAAAGACGGGCGGGGGCAGGAAAACCGTTTCGACCGGGTCCCCAAACGGCTCGCGCTGTTCTGGTCGCTCGTCCTCGGCTTTTTCCTTGGGGCGTACGACGGCTTCTTCGGCCCGGGCACCGGCACGTTTCTGATCCTCGGGTATGTGTCCCTTCTCCGGTTCGATTATAAAACCGCCTGCGGAAATGCAAAGGTGGTCAATCTGACTTCCAATCTCGCCGCGCTGGTCACCTTCGTCGCGGCCGGAAAGATCCAATATCTCGTGGCGGTGCCCGCGGCCCTCTGCGCGGCGGCGGGACATTGGATCGGCGCGGGTCTGGCGATCCGTTCCGGCGAAAAGTTTATCCGGCCCGTCATGGTTTTCGCGCTGGCGCTGCTGTTTGGAAAAATCACCTGGGATTTTTTCTTCTGACGGGGTTCCGGTCCGGGGGAAAGGGGATCCGGGCGCTTAAAAATCGTCGTTGAAGAATTTGTCCCAGTCGAAATCCCCCTTTGTCCCGTCCACCGGCTTTGCCTGCGCCGTCGGCAGGCCGGGGGGCGGGCCTTTTTTTTCGGAGCTGCGGATCCGATCCGGCGCCGGACGCGGGAAAATTTCCGTTTCGTCGGAATCCGAAACGGGGGCGGCCGGCGCGCCGGGGACTTCGTCCGGGCCCGGGTACGGGCCGTCGCTGCTGGAGCTGACGTCGGTGAACCCCGCGCCGTTCAGGCCGCTGCCGCTTGGTCTGGGACCGTGCCGCCCGGGGCCGGAGCCGCTGAAAAACTGCAGATAGACGAAGGTGCCGATCCCGCAGGCGGAGAGGATGATCAGCGCGATGCCGACCGGGAACAGCCATGTGCCGCCGCCGCTCCCCCCCGCGGGGCGGGACGACGGTCCGGAGGACAGGGCGCCGGCCCCGGCCGGAGTCCCCGAGCTTTCCGAAAGCAGGGAGTTCCAGTCCTCGGAGGAAAGGGCGTCCGGGTCGCTGATCGCTTCCGCCGCGCGCGAGGCGGCCGCCTCGATTTCGTTTTCATGCGTGTCTACGCTCGCGTAGCTCGAAGGTTTCCGGCTGGAAGGGACGCCGGCGGAGTTTCGCTCCGAAACCGCAGGGGCGCTTTCATTTCCGCCGCTCGAATTTCCGGGCTCCTCTTCCGGAAAACTTTCTTCGTCCCGGGAGGAGACGTCCGACGGCGTATCCGGCAGGGAGGACGGCGAGGCGTCGGAGGACGAACCGATTTCGGCGAAGGCGTTCAGCGTCAGCACCGTCGTGCTGAAACACACGGTGAGCAGCACCACAAGGCACCGTTTGGCGTTTCTGTTCATGTCTGCAGTCCTCTCGTTTCTGAAAACTCTTTTCATAGTATCATAGTTTTTTGCCGAAGTACACATGGAATCCAAAAGAAATAGACGGGAGCCCCGCGCGGCGGAACATTTGAGATTTGAAAAACAGCCCCGCGGGTGCTATAATGACAGTCAATCATGCAAGGAGGGTTGTCAATGGCCGTTCTGATCAGCGCGGACAGCGCCTGCGACTTGTTTCCGGATCTGTACCGCCGGTACGGGATCGAGATCGTCCCTCTGTCGATCAATATCGGCGGAAAATCCTATCGGGATGTGTTCGAAATCGGACCGGACGAGCTGTTTTCGGACTATCGTCGCACGCACAGGCTTCCGAAGACCTCCGCGCCCTCGCCGGTCGATTTTTTCGAAGCGTTCCGGCGCGCGGAGAAGAACGGCGGCAGCGTCGTACATCTGGCGATGAACGCGAAATTTTCCGCCTCGTACCAAAACGCGTGCATCGCCGCCCGGGAGTGCCGGAACGTCCGCGTGATCGACACCTGCACGCTCAGCGGCGCGCAGGGGCTGCTCGCGCTGCGCGCCGCCGAACTGCGGGACCGCGGGGAACCGGCGGCGGAGATCGCCGGCGACATCGAGCGCAAAAAGAAGAAAGTGCGCGCCTATGTCCTGCTGGACACGCTGGAATTCGCCTACCGCGGCGGACGGGCCTCCATGCTGCAGATGTTCGGCGCGAACCTCCTGAAGCTCAGGCCCTGCCTGCTGCTCGACGCGCACGGAGACCTTTCCGTCTGCAAAAAATTCCGCGGCAATTTCAGGCAGGTCTGCCGCGAATACACCCGCTTCGTCCTTTCGCAGCCGAACCCGGACGGGGAGCGCGCGTTCGTCACAACCACCGGCATGGATGCGGAGCTGTTCGACGGGGTCGTCCGGCTGGTGCGCGAAAGCGGCCGGTTCCGGGAGGTGCTCACCTCCCGCGCCGGCTGCACGATGACGACGCACGCGGGCCCGAACGCGCTCGTGATCTTCTATATGGAACGATAGGGCGTCCGCCCGGGAATCCGGAAAGGGTGAATCTTTTGCAGACGATGGTCACCGGACGGCTGCTGCTGCGGCCGTGGTGCATGGACGACCTTCGCGATTTGAACCGCTACGCGCGGGATCCGGCGGTCGGGCCGAACGCGGGCTGGAAACCCCACGAAAGCCTGGAGGAAAGCCGGGCCGTCCTCGAAACCTTTGTCGGCAACGGCGACCTCACCGCCGTCGTGCTGAGGGAAAACGGCCGGACGGTCGGCTCGATCGGCCTGCACCCGGACCGCCTCCGGCACGGGGACGCCGGTCCCTGCCGGGAGCTCGGTTACGTCCTCTCCCGGGAATACTGGGGCAGGGGCCTGATGACGGAGGCGGTCCGCCGCGTCCTGAGTCATGCGTTCCGGGACATGGGCCTTGCGTTCGTGTCGGTCGCGCATTTTCCGGGCAACGGCCGCTCGGAGCGCGTGATCCGCAAATGCGGGTTCCGCTACGAAAAAACGCTGCGCGGCTCCTACCGCGATTACCGCGGCGTGTGGCTGGACGAAATCTGTTATGTGTTGGCGCGCGGGGACTATTTTGCGCGGGAAAACCCCGGCTTCCGCGTCGGCGCACTGACGGAGGACATGGCGCGGGAAATCTGCGCCTGGCGCTGCGGGGGGCCGTACGCGGCTTGTCATTCCTTCAGCTTCGAGGAAGTTTCCGCGCGCGGCGGGGCGATCGCCGGCGCGGCGCGGCGCGAAAGCGAGTTCCGGGCCGTCCTGAACGGAAGCGGGGAGCTCTGCGGATTTTTCCGCTTTTCCGGGGAGGAGGGCGCCGTGACGCTCAGCCTCGGCATAAAGCCGGAGCTCCGCGGCCTCGGCTACGGGAATGCGGTCATGGACCTGATCCTCAACGAATTTTTCATCGAATTTCCATCCGGAAGGCTCGAGCTGGAAGTGCGCGCGTTCAACCGCCGGGCGATCGCGTGTTACCGGCGCGCCGGTTTTACGGAGGTCCGCCGGTACCGGAAGGACACGCCTTCGGGCGCGGACGAGTTGATCCGCATGGGGCTTTCGGCACGGGACTGGATCTAGCCGTCCCCGTCCGGCGCGTTCGCGGCGGCGATCTCCTTCGAGAGCGCCTCGAGCTCGGCGTAGGTGCTGAGCGCCGCCGCCCTGCGGCGGAACTGGGCCGCGCTTTTGAGCCCCTTTAGATACCGGCCGACATGCCCGCGCGCCTCCTTCATCGCGCGCGCTTCGCCCTTGTAGCGGCACGCAAGACCGATATGGCGGAGCATCACGCGCGTTTTTTCCCAGATGTCCGGAGGGGGAAGGACGCGGGAATCCGAGAGGTACGCGTCGATCTGCTGGAAGATCCACGGGTTGCCGAGCGCGCCGCGCCCGACCAGAACCGCGTCGCAGCCGGTTTCCTCCAGCATCCGCGCCGCGTCCGCGGCGGAGAAGACGTCCCCGTTGCCGATCACCGGGATCCCGACGGCCTGCCGCACCTCCCGGATGACGTTCCAGTCGGCGGGCGGGGCGAACATTTGGGCCCGGGTCCGCGCGTGGACCGCAACGGCGGAGGCCCCCGCCCGTTCGCAGGCCCTCGCCACTTCGGCGGCGTTGCGGCTCGTTTCGTCCCAGCCGGCGCGGATCTTGACGGTGACGGGCACGTCCGCGGCCTCCCGGACCGCCGCGACGAGTTCCGCGCACAGCCCCGGGTCTTTCATCAGCGCGCTGCCCGCGCCGGAGCGCGTGATCTTCGGGGCCGGGCAGCCCATGTTGAGGTCGATCGCGTCGGGCGCCGCCTCCATCGCGCGCCGCGCGCCCGCGGCCATCGCCTTCGGTTCGCTGCCGAAGAGCTGGACCGCGGCGGGGCGGGCGGCCGCGCCCAGATCCATGAGTCGGGCTGTTTTCCGGTCGCCGGCCTGCAGCGCCTTCGCGCTGACCATCTCGCTTGTCGTAAACGCCGCGCCGAAGCCCGAACAGATCTCGCGGAACGCGCGGTCGCTCGCGCCGGCCATCGGCGCGAGGAACGCTTTTCCCGCGATTGCAAGGGATCCGATCTTCATGCCACCATCCTCAGTCTTTTCAAATCGGAAACAGACGTTCCCATTATACCACTTAATTTTTCGGGGCGAAAGTGTTATAATACTTCCATCACTTGTGATCGGGGGATCGGCGATGAAACTATTGGTCCTGGACGGCAACAGCATTCTGAACCGGGCGTTTTACGGCGTGCGGCTCCTGACGACGAAGACCGGGCTCTACACGAACGGCATCTACGGCTTTCTGACCATTCTGCACAAGCTCAGAACCGAGCTTTCCCCCGACGCCGTCGCGATTGCGTTCGACCTGCCCGCGCCGACGTTCCGGCACAAAAAGTACGCGGGCTACAAGGCGAACCGGAAGGGGATGCCGCCGGAGCTCGCGCAGCAGCTCCCGACGCTCAAGGAGCTTTTGGCCCTGCTCGGCTACCGGCTCGTCACCTGCGAGGGCTTCGAGGCCGACGACATCCTCGGCACGCTTTCGAAAGCCTGCGAAAAGGCCGGCGGCGAGTGCGTGCTGGCGACCGGCGACCGGGACAGCCTGCAGCTCGTCGGCCCGCGCGTGACGGTGCGCCTTGCCTCGACCAAGTTCGGGCAGCCGCAGGTCACGCTTTACGACGAGGCCCGGATCCGCGGGGAATACGGCGTTTCCCCAAGGGAAATGATCGAGATCAAGGCGATCCAGGGCGACGCCTCCGACTGCATCCCGGGCGTTTCCGGCATCGGGCCGAAGGGCGCGGGCGAGCTGATCCGCGCCTACCATTCGGTCGATTATCTCTACGCGCACCTCGACGAGCTCGGGATCCGGGATTCGATGAAGAAAAAGCTCGCGGCGGGGAAGGAGAGCGCGTTCCTGAGCCGGGAACTCGGCACGATCCGCACGGACGCGCCGATCGACGCGGACCCCGCGCGTTACGTCCCCGCCCCGGCGGACACGGCGGCCGCGGCGCGCCTGATGGCAAAGCTCGAGTTTTTCTCCCTGATCGACAGGCTGGGCCTTTCCGCGCCGCCGCCGGAGCCCGAAGCGGAGAAAGCCGGCGGGATCCGGATCGAGGAGGACGCCGACGCGGCGGCGCTGCTTGCCGCCGCGCGGAAGAGCGGGCGCGCCGATTTTGCGTTCGAGATTCGGGACGGAAAGCTCCGCCTGTTCGTGAACGGCTCCGGCGCGGTCCGCACCCTGGAGGACCCGCAGGCCGTCCGGGCGCTGCTCGCCGACGGGAGCGTCCGGAAGAACACCCACGACCTCAAGCCGCTGTTCGCGCATCTGCTCGAAAAGGACGTTTCGCCCGCCGGTCCGCTGTTCGACGCGATGCTCGCCGGGTACCTGCTGAACCCGTCCGCCACGGGGTACGGGCCGCTCCGCCTCGCGCGGGAGTACGGCGTCCCGGCGCCGGAGGGCGAACTGAGCCCGCCGCAGGCGGCCGCGGCCGTGCTGCCCGCCCTGACGGATTCGCTTGCCGCGAAGATCGCCGAAAACGGCCAGACCGAGCTGCTCGAAAAGATCGAGATCCCGCTCGCGAACGTGCTTGCGCACATGGAGACGGACGGCTTCGCCGTGGACGCCGACGGGATCCGCGCGTTCGGCGACGCGCTCGAAAAAAAGATCGGCGAACTGAAGCGGCGGGTGTTCGATTCGGTCGGGTACGAGTTCAACCTCAATTCGCCGAAGCAGCTCGGCGACGCGCTGTTTGTCAAGCTGGGCCTTCCGCACGGCAGAAAGACCAAGACCGGCTGGTCCACCGGCGCGGAAACGCTCGAAAAGCTGCGGTACGAACACCCGGCCGTCGAGCTGGTGCTCGAGTTCCGCACGCTCTCGAAGCTCAAATCCACCTACTGCGACGGGCTGCTGAAGGTGGTCGCGCCGGACGGACGGATCCACTCGAGCTTCAACCAGACCGAAACGCGGACCGGGCGCATCAGCTCGACGGAACCGAACCTCCAGAACATCCCGGTGCGCACGGAGCTCGGGAGCCAGATGCGCCGCTTCTTCGTCGCCCGGCCCGGCTGGCTGCTGGTGGACGCGGACTATTCGCAGATCGAGCTGCGGGTGCTCGCCCATGTGGCGAACGACAAAAACATGATCGCCGCGTTCCGGGAAAACGACGACATCCACCGCAGCACGGCGGCCCAGGTGTTCCACATGCCGGAGGAGATGGTCACGCCGCTGATGCGCAGCCGCGCGAAAGCCGTCAACTTCGGCATCGTGTACGGCATCGGCGCGTTTTCGCTCTCGAAAAACATCCACGTTTCCGTCGCGGAGGCGAAGCGGTACATCGCGGACTACCTCGCCCACTATTCCGGCGTGGACGCCTACATGAAGCGCGTGGTGGAGGAAGCGAAGCGGGACGGCTATGTGCAGACCCTGTTCGGGCGGCGGCGCTACCTGCCGGAGCTTTCGTCCTCGAACCACAACCTGCGCGCGTTCGGCGAGCGCGTCGCGCGCAACATGCCGATCCAGGGCACGGCGGCGGACATCATCAAGATCGCGATGATCCGCGTGCAGAAACGGCTCGAGCGGGAGAACCTGCGCGCGAAGCTGATCCTTCAGGTGCACGACGAGCTGATCGTCGAGGCGCCCCGGGACGAGGCGGGGGAGGTTTCCGCGCTGCTGACCGGGGAGATGCAGAATGCCGTTTCGCTCTCCGTTCCGATGGTCGCCGAGGCGAAGGCCGGGCGCACCTGGTTCGAGGCGAAGGCGTAGCGTGGGGATCTTTGCCTGCCCCGTCTGCGGGGAGCCGCTCCGGCGCGGGGAGAAAACGGTCCGCTGCTCCCGCGGGCACAGCTACGACATCGCCCGGGAGGGTTACGTCTACCTGCTGCCGCCGAACAAACGGCATTCCGGCGACCCGGGCGACGACAGGGCGATGGTTGCCGCCCGGCGGCGATTCCTCGAAGCCGGGTATTACCGGATCTTCAGCGACCGCCTCGACGAACTCGTGCTGGAAGGGGCCGGAACGGCTTCCCCCGTCGTCCTGGACGCGGGCTGCGGCGAGGGATATTACACCGGGCGGCTTGACGGATTTCTGCGCAAGAACGGCGGGGCGCCGGAGATGTACGGCTTCGATATCTCCAAATCCGCCGTGAAGGCCGCGGCGAAAAAATACCGGCGGATCCGGTTCGCGGTCGCCAGCATGTTCGGCATCCCGGTCCTGCCCGGCGGCGCGGACTGCGCGACGGACGTGTTCGCGCCGATCGTGCCCGGGGAGCTGCTCCGGGTCCTGAAGCCCGGCGGGCTGCTGGTCCTGGCCGTTCCGAGCGAACGCCATCTGTACGGCCTCAAGGAGATCCTGTACGACGCGCCCTACGAAAACGAGCGGCGGGAAACGGAGTACCCGGGGTTCCGGTTTCTGGACCGGACCGCGGTGCGCGGGGAGCTGCGCCTGACTTCCCCGCAGGCGGTCGGGGACCTGTTCGCGATGACGCCGTACTGCCGCAAGACGCCCCGGGAGGGCTGCGAGCGGCTGCGGCGGACCGAATCGCTTTCGACGGAAATCGGGTTCGATTTCCTGCGCTATCGGAAGGTGGAAGACTGAATGAGCAAGAGAAAAGCCTTCGTCAATTTTGTCAGGGCGGAAAGCATCCTGTTCCTCGTCCTTGTGACGGTCGCGGCCCTTTTGTTCCGCCTGAAATGGTTCGCGTACCAGTCCGGCGACTACCGCCATTTCCTTGCCGGCTGGTTCCGGCTGCTGAGCGAAAACGGAGGGCTCGGCGGCGTGGGCCTGAGTTTCGGCGATTATACGCCCGCCTATTACTACCTGCTCGCGCTGCTGACGTATTTGCCGGGGAACCCCCTGCACCTGATCAAGCTGCTGTCCTTTCTCGGGGATATTCTCGGCGCGTTCTTCGTCTTCCGCATGGTCGGCCTGAAGTACGGCGAATTCTGGGGGGAGATCGCTTATGCGGCCGCGCTGTTCCTGCCGAGCGTCGTGATGAATTCGGCCCTGTGGGGCCAGTGCGACTCGCTGTACACGGCGGCGCTGCTCGCGTGCGTCTATCTGCTGATGAAGGAGCGGCCGACCGCGGCCGTCACCGCGTTTTCCATCGCGCTCGCGTTCAAACTGCAGGCGGTCTTTCTCGCGCCCCTCCTGCTGCTTCTGCTGCTCAAGGGAAAGCTGAAGGCGCGCTGCCTTCTGATCCCGCCGCTCGTCTACGTCGTTTCGATCCTTCCCGCCGCGATGCTCGGCCGGAATTTCTGGGAGCTTCTGACCGTCTATTTCCGTCAGGCGCGGCAGTACACCGAGCTGACGATGAATCTGCCGAACCTGTACGCGTGGTTCCCGGCGGAGGCCCCGGAAAGCGCCGGAAGGGCCGGCGTGCTCGGCGCGGGGGCGCTGGTGCTCGCAACGCTCGCCTATCTGTGCGCGAAGCGCTTTCCGATGACGAGGGACATGCTGATCTCGCTCGCGCTGTTCTACACGATGCTGCTGCCGTATTTTCTTCCCTACATGCACGAGCGGTACTGGTACCCGGCCGACCTTTTCTCGCTGGTGTTCGCGTTCTATTTCCCGGAGAAATTCTATGTGCCGATCCTGACGGTGCTGACCTCCACCTATGCCTACTGCCGGTTCCTGTTCGGCTTCCGGTTCATCAGCATCAAGCTCTTTTCCGTTTTGATGCTGTTCAGCCTGATCTGGGTCGGCATCCACATCGTCTACCGGATCCGGGACGGCGGGGACGAAAGGGCGGTGCGGCGAAGCTGAGCGGATTTTGCATCGTGCCGATGGCACGGCGGCACCTCGATGCGCTCGCGGCGCTGGAGGCGCTGTGTTTTTCGCAGCCGTGGACGCTCGAGGGCCTGCGCGAGGAGCTTTCCTGCCCGACGGCGGCGTTTTTCGCGGCGGAACTGGACGGCGAAACCGCCGGGTACGCCGGGATGCACTGCGCCGCCGGCGCGTGCTATATGGACAACCTCGCCGTGTTTCCGCGCTTCCGGCGCGGGGGCGTCGGCCGCGCGCTGATGGGGGCGCTGATTGCCCGGGCGAAAACGGAAAACGCCGATTTTCTGTCGCTGGAGGTCCGCCCCTCCAACGCGGCGGCGGCCGCGCTTTACCGCTCGCTCGGATTCCGCGAAGCCGGGCGCAGGAAAAATTTTTACCGGGATCCGCCGGAGGACGCGCTGATCCTGACTTTATCCTTCGGCCCGCCGTGCGGCGCGGAGGAAACGGGCGGCCGGGCCGCGCGGAACGGTTTTGCCATACGCCCGAAGCCGCCGGCGGGAACGCCGCGTTCGAAGAAAAACATCCGGAAGCCGGGCCCGGCGCAGCCGTGAACGCATGGCGCCCGGACGGGAGAAAAAGGAGAATTCATGCGGATATTGGGAATTGAAAGCTCCTGCGACGAAACGGCCGCCGCCGTGGTGGAGGACGGGCGGACCGTCCTCTCGAACGTGGTCGCGTCGCAGGTGGAGGAACATCGCTTATACGGCGGCGTCGTGCCGGAAATCGCCTCCCGCAGGCACTGCGAGGCGATTTCCGGCATTGTTCGGAAGGCTCTGGACGACGCCGGAACGGACCTCGGCGGCATCGACGCCGTCGCGGTCACTTATGCGCCGGGGCTGATCGGCGCGCTGCTGGTCGGCGTGAATTTCGCGAAGGGGCTTTCTCTTTCGGCGGACAAGCCGCTGGTCCCGGTCCATCATCTGCGCGCCCACATCGCGGCGAACTACCTTTCGTTCCCCAAGCTGGAACCGCCGTTTCTCTGCCTGGTGGTTTCGGGCGGGCACACGCATCTGATCGATGTGCGCGGCTACACCAGCCTGCGTGTGCTGGGGCAGACGCGGGACGACGCCGCGGGCGAGGCGTTCGACAAGGCGGCGCGCGCGATGGGGATGCCGTACCCCGGCGGCGTGGAGCTGGACCGGGCCGCGGAGCGGGGGAACGAAAAAACGTACCGGCTGCCGCGGCCCTCCGTCGACGGCGCGCCGTATGATTTCAGCTTTTCGGGCCTGAAGACGAGCGTGATCAATCTGCTGCACAACGCGCGGCAGCGCGGCGAGGAAATTTCGATTCCGGACCTCGCGGCCTCGTACCGCAGGGCGGTGGTCGACTGCCTCTGCCGCAACACGCTTCTCGCCGCGCGGAAAACCGGCGCCCGGAAGCTCGTCATCGCGGGCGGCGTTTCCGCAAACTCCCTGCTCCGCCGCGCCCTGAGGGCGGAGTGCGCGAAGCTGGGCGCGGCGTTTTACTGCCCGGAGCTTTCGCTCTGCGGGGACAACGGCGCCATGGTTGCCGCCCAGGGGTACTATGAGCTTTGCGCGGGACACACGGCCGGGCCGGACCTGAATGCCTGCGCGGAGGTTCCCGTGGAACAAAACGCCGTTTGATTTGCAGGAATTTTAATGGAATTATTCATGATCCATTCCGGGAAACATGAGATTTTCCGCGAAAGATCACGGGGGAAAAGTGCCGGATAATCCTTGCGGACCGACGGAACCTGTATTATAATAGAAAGACCGCAATAACGAATTATATAGGCCATTGGGCCGAAAGGAGCAACGGTATGACTCAGAATCGGTCAATTTTGGAATGGATCGGGAAAATGAGGGAACTCGTCCGCCCGGAAAAGGAGCTCTGGATCGACGGGTCCGAAGAACAACTTGAATCATTGAGGGAGCAGGCCTGCAAAACCGGTGAGATGATCAAGCTCAACGAGGAGAAGCTCCCCGGCTGCTATCTGCACCGCACGGCCGTGAACGACGTGGCCCGCGTGGAGGGGCGCACCTTTATCTGCTCCCGCAGGGAAGAGGACGCGGGTCCGACCAATCACTGGATGGAACCCTCGAAGGCCTATGAGATGCTGTACGGAATCGCGGGGGGCAGCTATCGGGGCCGCACCATGTATATCATTCCGTATTCGATGGGACCGATCGGCTCGCCGTTTTCGAAGATCGGCATCGAGCTGACCGATTCCATTTATGTTGTTTTGAACATGAGCATCATGACGCGCGTCGGCGGAAAGGTCCTCGCGGCCCTCGGCGACAGCGGGGACTGGGTGCGCGGACTGCACTGCAAATGCGACATCGACGCGGAAAAGCGCTATATCTGCCATTTTCCGGAGGACAACACGATCATTTCGGTCAACTCCGGCTACGGCGGGAACGTGCTGCTCGGCAAAAAATGCTTCGCGCTGCGCATCGCCTCCTGCCTCGGCCGCAAGGAGGGCTGGATGGCGGAGCATATGCTGATCCTCGGCATCCAGGACCCGCGCGGGAAGATCACATACGTCGCGGCGGCGTTTCCGTCCGCGTGCGGCAAGACGAATCTCGCCATGCTGATCCCGCCGGAGGTCTACCGCAAAAAGGGCTACCGCATCTGGACGGTCGGCGACGACATCGCCTGGATGCGCGTCGGCCCGGACGGCAGGCTGTGGGCCGTCAATCCGGAAAACGGCTTCTTCGGCGTGGCGCCCGGCACGAACGCGAAATCGAACCCGAACGCGCTCGCGACGACGAAGTCCGGCACGATCTTCACGAACGTTGCGCTGAATCTGGACGACAACACCGTCTGGTGGGAGGGCCTGGACCACAATCCACCCAAAAACGGCGTGGACTGGAAGGGCCGCCCGTGGGACGGAACAACCGGCAAAGAAAAGGGCGCGCATCCGAACAGCCGCTTTACCGCGCCGGCGAAGAACTGCCCGTGCATCAGCCCGGAGTTCGAATCCGGTCAGGGCGTCCCGATCTCCGCGATCATCTTCGGCGGCCGCCGCGCCCGCACGACCCCGCTCGTCTACCAGTCCCGCGACTGGAACAACGGCGTGTTCGTCGGTTCGATCATGGCTTCCGAAACGACGGCCGCCGCGACCGGCGCGGTCGGCGTCGTGCGGCGCGACCCGATGGCCATGCTGCCGTTCTGCGGCTACCACATGGGCGACTACTTCACGCACTGGATCGAAATGGGGGAAAAGCTCGGCGGCAAGGCGCCGAAGATCTTCAACGTCAACTGGTTCCGCCTGGACGAAAAGGGGCGTTTTATCTGGCCGGGCTTCGGCGACAACCTGCGCGTGCTGGAATGGATCGTCAGGCGCTGCGAGGGCGGGGCGGAAGCGGTGGACACCCCGATCGGCTTTGTGCCGAAAGCCGAGGACATCAACCTCGACGGGCTGGACCTGAGCCTCGGCGCCCTCCGGTCGATTCTGGAGGTGGACAGGGCCGAATGGCGCAGGGAGGCCGACGGGGTCGCGGAGTTCTACCAAAAATTCGGGCCGAAGCTCCCGGCCGAACTGAACCGTCAG
>ENA-UOOI01002970-UOOI01002970.1-fermentation-metagenome-genome-assembly--contig:-NODE-2970-length-13567-cov-4.001554_pt1 | contig 13567 bp, 8 predicted proteins | sample MGYA00245779_ERZ724027 | MGnify/ENA primary metagenome ERZ724027 (study PRJEB28704, sample SAMN03018318) | fermentation metagenome | biome: anthropogenic terrestrial biome; feature: soil; material... | reverse complement strand
TAAAATTGTATATCTATGGCTCTCTTTCATAGAAAGAAACGAATTCTTTTCCGGAAAAAGGATACAATTCACTGGTGTCATTTCATTTTCAAATTGTAATTGTCTGTAGATACCCCTATATAATATCGGATAAGAGATATGATAATTGCTCGGTCAATGAAATCGGCTATTCAATGCTGAGAGTGTATTGCATGTTTAAAAGCTTTTTTTTGTTTTTAAAACATATTGCAAATGTAAATGAGATATATTGTTTACAACTGTAAAAAATGATTTTAAACCTGTGTATAGTGATATTTTATGTTAAAAATCCTCCATAATTGTTCTGATCTTTTTGTAGATTATTTGTTTTCAGTTTGCGATAACACTTTTAAAGAACTTTCTATGTATTTTTTGTGTAACTGTTTGCTGTAGTCATGTTTTTACTTGAGAGTATTGGATTTTGACCAGTAAGCAGCCATTATTTGGTTGCTTACTGGTCGGAATAATTTATTGTCCGGCCTTACATAATACCGGCCTGGCAAAATCACTGTTCATGTTTTGGGGAAGTTGGTAAACATTTCCTTTCCGGTCGCAGAAATATAATCTGGATTCAGATGGCTGACGTCCGTGGCCATCCGCCCAAAAAGCATAGAAGTCAGGATGTACAGGGATAGGACGCCGGGCGTAAGTATGATTATATTTGCTATCTTTAGTCAATATTTTCAACTTCTTCCATGTTTTTCCCTGATTCTTGCTCTCCCACATTTCCATTTCCCCGCCGGTATTATAGGGTTGGGGACCCATGGCGGTGGGAGCAATCACTCTCCATCGTCCTCTCTTATCCGTATAAATCGATCCTGCATCGTAGTTATTACCGGCAGGAGAAAGAGGATTAATCACCCATTTTTTTCCTGACCACCAGGCGGTATGCCACATTCGCGGCCCGTCCCCGGGACCGGGCATGGGTCCCTTACTCGTAATATAAAGGATAACAGGATGTCCTTTCGGATCGAAGTGTAGATCGGCTATATATACGTTGCGTTCTTCCGCGTCGTAATCATGTACCAATGCTTTATTGGCAACTTCCGTAAGAGGTAACTCAATCGAGGATCCCTCTGCGGTAGTCCAGGTTTTCCCGAAATCATCCGATTGCAGGTAATACAAGTTGGTACGGAAGTCCAGACCACCTCTCACGGGTCGGTTGGGATGGTAGTTAAAGGAGGTACCGATCCGTTTTCCCTGGTTGCCGCTGGTCTGGTATTGTCCCTGATGCAGCAAAGACAAATCTTTCCATTCCGACCATTCCACACCATCCTTACTGGTCATCCATCCAATTACCCGTCCCCCGACCTTTTCGTAATGGGTGAACAAACCGGCGAAACCTTCTTCCGGCGAATAGTACATTTGTAAATAGGAAAAATTATCCAATGGCACTTTTTCCCCGTTCACGATTTTCGTAGCCGGCACCCGTACAAATTCCGTAATATCATAAGGTGCTTTGCTTTTATGAATAAATGAAGGGCGGCCGGTTCCGTGTGAAGTAGAGAAAATCCAGATATAACCGTCTTTATCTACCTGCATCACCGGGTTGTCATGCGCATCGTTGGTAGCTTTATCCAACACAATAGTAGGGCGTGGTACTTGTCCTGTCTTATGGTCGAAATAGGATACCATATGCAACAAGGTTTTTCCGGTTCCATCAGTTCCTCCGTAGCAGAAAAAAGTCTTATCCACAGCTTTCACATATACGGAGAATGGATAGTGGTTTGCCGGATAAGTGCCCAAACCGCCGCTGTATTTGTAACGATATTCGTTCTTGACCGGTCCGGATTGTCCTGCGCCTGCAATATGATACCAGATACCCCGGTATCCGTCTGTCTGCTGGTTGATTAATTTCGCTTTACCATAAATATCAGTCTGTGCCGTAATTGAACTGACCCCCAGGATCAGCCCTATAAATAAGATAGATTTTTTTAAGTTCATTCTGTTTATTGATTTTATTATTTTAATAAGGATTCCCAGTCAGAAGTCAAATAGGCTATGGTAACCTGTTTGAGTAATTCCGCGTTGTTATTCCTGAGACAGTGATCCTGCAAATCTTTAAAAATATAGTATTGCAGCCAATAACCGTTGTGGTATTTATCCCTTACTGAGGTGCCCTGTTTCAATTTGGCGTACCAACTTGTATTCACGCCTGTTTGTTGGGCGACAGCAACCGCATCATGCGCCTGTTTCCACAGGTTCTCCGCCATCCTGTCTTTCAGTTTCAGGTAATTTTTATGCTGAAAATCAGCCGGATCGTATAATTCGCAGCGGTCGTCTATACCCAGTCCGATCAGGCTGATGGTTTCCTCGAACTGGTGGTCCCCGTCCATATCGTATTCGATCAGGTCGATAAAGCCATTGTTGTCGGTATCGGTATATTTAACCGTTGCAAAGACTTTCGGTTCCCCGGGTTTCCATGTACGGTTGAAGCCCTGGTAGTATTTGGCCTGTTGGTCGATCCGCCAGCAACCCCATTCTGCCCCGTACAAATGTAACCGGCCGTCAAACTTACTGATGTAAAGTTTGCCCCCACCGGAGTTGTCCACATCCCATTCACCCCGATCGCCGGACGAATCCGATTGGGGGTGATTGTCGATACCCCCTTTGTTGTGGCCTATTTTAAAAGGGTCCAGCGGATCCAGGAATTCCACCCTTTCCCAACGGTGGCAGTCATCATCTTCATCATATACAAAGTAAACCTTGTTCCATTTTCCCTTTTTAAAGATGAGGTCAGGCGTCTGGTCATGATTCGGATAGATTAACTCTTCAAGATGCCTCCACCGCGGGTCGATAAAAAAGGAATCGGCCGCGGCAAGACCTTTGAAGTTCGGGAGAGGCTGTACGTGGTCGGCATAACCAAACCCTTCGCCCCGAAAGCCTAATGTGAAATCAAAGTCGAACTCGTGACCTGTCCCGTTGTCGTTATCCAGGTCGACCGAGATCGATACCCAGTCCATCTTGCCGGAGAAATACATTGTTTGAGGATTTACCGTTTTCGTGGAATCGTTGAAATAGCGGGGTGAATCCACCAGCCGGATGGCCATTTCCGTCAGGCCATCGTCGTCCGGATCGTAAAAAAGGAAAGGATTTTCCCAATTAAACCGCAGGTCTTCCATCCGGTTGGTGGCGGCATGTACCTTCAGGAAAAGGCTTTTCCCGCTGTAGTCTTCTATGAAGTCGGAGGTGCCGCTGAATTCCCATGCCTTCAATTGGAAAGTGTTCCAGTCGATATAGTTGAATACCTGGTCTTTATCAGTATCCATCACCCACATGTAATGCCCGTGCGGCCACACTTTTTCATCCTCTGTTGCCGGATATTCAACAATCAATTGCATATCGGCAATGCCATCACCATCGGTATTGCACCATTTGATGATCAGATCTCCCAAACCGCCGTAGATCCCGTCTTTATTGCGGTCGATGAGCAGACAGTCACTGTCGGTATCCCCTTCCAGGTCGCCGTATTGCATGTCATCGTCATCGTCGATCCACAGGATGGGTGTATTATTGATTGTCACGCTTTTGATCGCATCCGGATCACCGTCGCCGTCAAAGTCGATGTATTCGACCTGGTAATCCGGGGGCGGGGGTGGAAGCCGGTAAGGTATAATCGGAAGATTTTGGTTCCAATAGCCGTTTCCTTGTCCGGAAACAAATAACGGAACGATCATGAAGATCATGAATAATGCTTTCTTCATAGGAAGATTATCTTTTTGGCAATTTAATTACTTCACTGCCGGCAAGCAGGAATGCCCCTGTTCCATATACCTCCCAACTGTCTTCAGAGAAATTCTTCTGCGGATCTCCGCCTATCGGCTGCACCCAACCTACACGCCCTTCCTCATTTACGCAGCCGGACAAACTCACCCAGGCTTTTTTTACCGCGGGTAAATATTTCTTTTTGTCCAGTAATTTATTGTTGATCCCCCATGCGAGTGCATAGCAAAAGAATCCTGAACCGCTGACTTCTCCGCCGGGATAAGATTCGGGATCGAGTAAGCTGGCCCTCCATAACCCGTCTTCCTGTTGAAGTTCGAGAATCCGGTCGGCCATGTCTTTGTATATTTTCTCATAGAAAGGGCGTTGCGGATAATCGGACGGTAAATCCTGCAGGATACGCACCAAACCACCCATCACCCAGCCATTGCCCCGGGACCAGAAAATCGGTTGCCCGTTCGCCTCTTTACGGGCAGATCCATCGGGGTTAAGCACGTACCTTAAATCCCTGGCAAAAAGGCGTTCGTCCTGATTGTATAAAAGGTCGTAACACTCTTTGAAATACCGGTCGTTATGAATCAGGTACTCTTCGTTCCCGGTAGCCTTCCATAGCTTTGTCATTACCGGCGGTGCCATAAACAAAGCATCGCACCACCACCATTTAATGATGTCAACCTTCTCTCTCGACGGATAAGGATTCGCCATGAAACGAGCGATGGTGTCGATCGTAGGTTGGATCATCTCCTGTTTTTTCTCTATCTGGTAAAGGTCGATATATGTCTGGCAAATGGCCACATCGTCGGCATGATAATACCGCCTGTAAGGCTGCCATTGGGTCTTATCCCCCAATTCCATCAAAGCATTGTAAATGTTTTCCGACTTTGTAGTTTCCCACGTAGCAAATACACCGGCATAAAAAGCCCCGTTAGTCCAATCTTTTATATTATGCTTCGGGTTTTTTAACTGCCACTCGGCAGCCTTAAGCATTGTTGACTTAATGTAGTTGTCACTGAAAAAGGCAGCCTGCGATTTGTTACCCGAAGCTCTATTCGCGCTACAAGCATAAACGGAACTTAAAACACAAATAAATAATAATAAACGATTCATTCTTTTACCCATAATAATTAAGTTGTAATGTTGCAATATTGATTTTTAGTGATAAGTTGTCTTTTGTTGTATCTTTTTTGTATTATTGGTACGGGGTTCTCGCGACATCTTTCTCAAGGAATTTATCGAAACTATAGGGTTCCCCTGCTATGCTCATAATCCTTTTGACTATAAGTTCCCGGCTGATCGCGTTGAAGTAGTTAATCCCGTTCACCATACTGCTGGTTTCCTCACTACGGTATATTCCGGATTTGTAACCGTACGCTCCTTCGTAGATGTTGGGACGAATATAACCGGATCTACCGATGAAATGTGCCCATCTTACCTGGTTGGGGTCGCTGGTTAAATCAACGTTTAACAACCTTCCTTCTTCCCATGCTGCCCGTAACTGATTCTCTTCCGAAGCGGATAAGGTACCGGTAGCGGTACTGGTTTCATCAGCGAGTAATCCGAAAGAAAATCCTCCGCCCTGACGGATAACCACATCGGTAAAATCGGTATATAGGCCGGAAGCAGAATTCTTGTATACCGGAACTAAGGCGATACTCCTGCGATCGTTGGTCACGTGGGATGCCCCTCCTACGCGCTTCTTATTTAAAATGACGACCGTTGCCATATCCGATAGAGCGGCATCATCCACTCCGGGTATGTTCTTTACATATTGATATACATTTTCGGGTTTGCAGGTTATTGTATTTCCGTTGAAGTTGGATTCAAAAACAGTGTTCAGTCTAATCGATCTGTCAGACTCGGAAATTCCATAGTCATCCGAATAAGCGGCCACTTTCCATACTTCAAAATATTCCCGGTAGGACTTATACGGTTCCACTGAGAAAAAGGCCTCTACCGCTTCTTCTATATATCTGTCAAATAAACCGTTATAATTATGGTCGATCTGTTGAAACCCATCTCCCGTAAAAGCGATGCGAACCGGATTCAACCCTGTGGTATGGCTTTGCACGCGAACGGCTTCCCCATCGGCATAAAGCGTTTTTTCCCCTGTTGTAAAGTGCCGGATCGTGCTCTGGCGGGTTTCTCCGCCTTTTGTGGCCGACACCCTCCAGTAATAATGGGTATGAGGGTTTAATATGTTTTTTGGGATCAATATTCCTTTATTAACCGCCGGAACAGAGGTCCAATTGGACTGGTCGGTGGAATACTCGACCCTGTATGCACCATCCGGTAACAGAACCGAGTTATGCCACCGGAACTCCGGCGCGCAACTGACACCTGTCATTCCGTCTTCCGGGTACACTTGCAGAGGATTCGAAGGAGTATATTCCGTTTGTGTTGCGGAATAAAACAGATCGGGTGAAAATTCGCTGGGCCGGTACACACTCCGGTGTGTAAATTCCTCTCCCGTATAATCGGCAATTACCACTTCCGATATATCCCCCGGGAGCGTAATGATTTTTTCTTCCTGGTCAGTGGAAGATGTATAAGTAATTTCCTCGTAAATATATTCCTCTACACCTTCCATCGAACGGAGTTTAATCGTGGCTACGGAGTTCTCTAACCCGATACTATTGATATTCCGGAGTGACAACCTTTGCTCATAGGCTTCTCCCAGCGCTCTTCCAAGCACTTCTACTTTCATAGAGTGATTGCCTGCATTATCATACGTGTGAAAATTGAGGGTATAGTTCCCTTCGCTTAACCCTTCGATCAGAAGCGTCGTATCCTGACTGGATGTAACAGGCATTTCCAGACTTTCCTTATTATCCGACCAGAATACTTTTACTTTCGTCACCCGCGGATCGGTGATCGGTTTCCATGTAACAAGGATACGGTTCCTGCCGGGATATGTTTTAATCGAATCCAGCTTTGCATTATAAATGATCGGGCCGCTTTCTAAAAATTCAGCATATGTCTTATCCATTTTGTCACAAGACCATATAATTCCTAAAAGGATAAAGATAACAACTTTAATTAATTTAATGAAAGGGTTGCAAACATACCGATGATGATTATATAATTTTTTCATTTAATCCTATTTTTTAAGTCGATATTTCAATAAAATTTAAACTAATAATCCAATAGAGATTAATTATTTCCTCCCTTGCCTGCCGCGCTTCCATAGAATTGCAATTCGGAGCATGACCAATAATTCTGGTTACCCCAGGTAGAGAAAACCTTGTAACGGATGTATCGATAAGCAGGGGTATCTTCCGGAATATCAAAACTTTCCCCTCTATGGGTGGTTTGCCGGTCCTCCTCCGTGCTGTATGCATTGCCGGGAGTTGTATTTCCCGAGGGTCTTACGGATTCATAGGTGTCAATTTTGTTCCATGTCTCATAGGAGCCGTCCGGGGAGGGGTTATTGCTTCCCCATAATTCAAATATTTTAGGATGAGTGAAATTATATAACTGATCATAGGCTATTGTTGCTCTGCTCTGTCTTTGCCACCAGACAATCCTGCTGAGGTGATAGGCTTTCCCCAGATCGATGGATATGCTGCTTGGTAAACCGGAATATTGTAATCCTGTTACCGGGTTTTGAAAGAAAAAATAAGCGCCTGATGAAGGAAACGGGGCAGTTGTATAACCATCCCACATAGTTTCCACATTCCCAGCCCCGGGGGCTCCCGAGTGATATACATTGACCCCTGCGAGGGGATACTCATAGGTGATATCGGACGGCAGGGGATGACTTTTTATCAAACTTAAGTCAGCCAACGCCTCGAACAGCGGAGTAGTGGTAATCAACAAAGTATCGGAGATATTTTGCCAGCGGTCGCGGCATACAATACCGAAGGTTTGTTCCACCGCTTCCAGTCCGCGCACATAGAAAGTTCCGCTTTCGAGATTGGTATAAAGTGTTTGGTATTCCACCCACTTATCCGTATTGTCTTTACCCAGGAAGGCAATTTGCAGATAAGATTTTGTCGGATTCTGATAAATAGCTTTTACTCCTCCGAAAATCGGACTGATTTCAAGGTCTTCGGCAACAGCCAGATATGGAGGGTGAGTCGGGGAAACGGTTATATTTACCGGTTCGGATCGGATTTCTGAGAAGCTTACACTGTAAAGTGACACCGCATAGTCTTTGGCCTCGGTAAACCCTTCCAAAGTAAGTGTCCTGGTATAAAATGAACCTTTGGTTTTAGTTACCCTGCCATTAATTTCAACCACCGCTTCCACATAATTGATATTCTCATCTTGTGGTACCTGATATTCAATAATTGCCGCCCCGCTGATATTTTCGATCTTGGTAACCGTAACCGCTTGGGGAACCGCTTTACTATCCCCTATCGGGTTGTTGAGGTCGGCCCTGCCGTCACATGACAATACCGTGAACATGATCACCAGAAAGACAATCGGGGTCGAAAGTCGTTTCGTGAGGCAAATATTTCTGTGAAAAAGAGTATAGTTCATATCGTTTTCTTTATTAGTATCCATAATTCTGAACCAGATTTTCATTTTTTTGCATTTCTGTTGTGGAAATAGGCCAAAAATAATCTTTCATATTAAATAAGGGTTGTATTATTGTAACCGGAACATAATATGTTTCTTCCGTTCTTCCGTAAACATACCAGCCGGTAATAGGTTGATTCAACACGTCGTATGCTGTTTTCCATCGCCTCAGATCCCAATATCCCTTACCCTCAAAAGCCAGTTCAATCGTTCGTTCCCTTTGGATGATCTCTCGGCGTCCTTCCTGGGTAAGGGGTTTTTCTGGATTGCGTGAGTAGATGCTCCAGCTCCATTCTACTCCATTCAATCCGGCGCGTCCCCTGACCCTGTCCACATACTCCAACACATCTTCTTTTGCTCCGCCTGCTTCGTTCAGTGCCTCGGCATACAGGAGGTAGAGGTCGGCCATTCTCATCACAGGCCATGCATAAGGTTTTGCCGATGCTGATGTTCCTGCAACCACACTAAGGTAATGGTTCAGTTTTTTTGCCGAATATCCGGTGAGATTATGTCCGTTCAGGTAGATGCTCCCTGCTCCGTCACTCAGTTTCATCTTTGCATAGAGCGGATTCTCCTCATCCAGAAAAGATGAACCGAACCATACGTTCCCATCGAATACCATGTCGGCATAGAACCGTGGCTCGCGGTCGAAGTTAAGTCCTGCAGTAGTGTATCCCTGCCTGATATAGTACTTCTCCCGGGAGGTTGCAACCCGCAGGTCGTAACGCCCTGTGTAGTTATACGTCACATCTTCATCAATAGGTACCCCGTTTTTTGAGTAAAACTTGTGGACGAAATTGAGCGGGATATTCATTCTGGCAGTATAAGTACCGGAAGTTGAGCCATCCACTAATCCGCGGGGCCAATTATAGGCTGATATGGTGCCTGATCCGCCTACCCAGCAGTTCGGGTTAGCCCATATAATTTCATCATTCCAGTTTTCGGTGAACGACCCACGAATGCTTAATTTTGTTTTGGTTTCATCCGAAATGTCGAGATTGCCGTCGAAAACATAGAGGGTATGTCCCAATGCTTCCAGAAAATCAATTGCTTCTTTAAAAGCCTCGGTTGCCTCGATCCAACGTTGCAACTTCTCCTCATCCGATTTTTCCGGGTTAAAAATAGCGATTCCCCGGTTATCGATAATTCCCGCCTGATCGGTATTGCCGTTAAATAAGGGACTTGCTCTGGTTACCATCACATCTGCTTTGACAGACATGGCAATACCTTTGGTTATTCTTCCCAGTTCTTCCACTTCATTGGTGATGTAATCAGGAATATTTTCATTATTAATGACCTCATCGAGTAAACCGATAATGTAATCAAAACATTCATCCAGCGTATTCCGGTACACTTTACTCTCCTCGATAGAGACACCTACCGATTGATTTTTATCTTTTATATAAATAGGCCCGTACTGACGAACGAGCCAGAAATGATAGTAAGCTTTCAAAAAAGCTACCTCTCCTATCCATCTTTGTCGCTCATCTTCATCTATATCCGGTACCAGGGCTATATTTTCCAGAAAGATATTACAGTCGCTGATTCCCTGATATAAAGAAGCATTGGGGCTGTTCAGGGCATTATATCCTCTCCATGCATCTGCATAGGGAGAGTCTGCCGTTTGGTTTCCGTATTGGATATTGCTCCCCACAGCGCCTAAAGATCCATTCTCGCTTATACTACTGGTCGCGCAGAAAAAATCCTCTCCCGCTGTCAGTCCGGGGTTGGAGGTTATAGTCCCTTGCTTTGGCATATATGAATAACAGGTAAACAAATATTTTTCTGCTTGGTACCGTGTCTTGAATGCATTATCTATGGTGGCTATCCCATCGGGAACAATGTCCAGATAGTCTGCACAGGATGTGAATAATCCTGTAATTACCGTCATTACAACAATAATTCTTTTCGCTATATTCTTCATAAAACCGGATTATTAAAAAGTTATGTTTATACCCATATTATATACTCGCTGAATAGGATAGTTAAAGGCACTTGATCCCTGCTCTACATCCCATAATTTAAACTTGCTCCATGTCAATAAATTAATGCCACTCAGATAAATCCTTAAATTCTGGATCCCGATAGTTTTGGTCAGAGTGGAAGGCAAGGTATAGCCCACTTCAGCGGATTTTAACCTCAAAAACGATCCGTCACGCATAAACCATGTACTGGTCTGATTATTGTTATTTATACTCGAAGTGGATAAACGCGGCCAGATCGCGTATATGTCGCGGTTATCCTCATTCCAGTGACTCTCCGCGATAAATTTTGTCAGCTGATTTATCCCATGCATCCCATTGCTTGTGTCCCTGCGGAAAAAAGGAGAGGTCTCATTATAGTCTATCCAGAACGATTCGTTCCCTAACCCCTGGAAAAATACGGAAGCATCAAAGCTCTTGTATCCGAGAGAGGCGCCGAAACCGTATATGATCTCAGGTATGGTCGGATAACCTATAGGTACCCTGTCTAATGCTGTAATTTGGCCGTCATTGTTCACATCCCTGTATTTTATATCCCCCGCGATATAGGTGCCGAATTGGGTAGGGGAGTTGGCCACTTCATTATCATCGATAAATAACCTTTCGGCAATATAGCCCCACATCTGATTGATCGGGTAACCAACCCTGGATAACCACCATTCGTTTTCGTAATAAAGTTCATCATAGACCAGATATTTACTTCTGGCAAAGGTGAAGTTACCCATCAGTTGTAACCAGGTAGATGAATTGAAAGATTTATCGTAGGTGAGGGAAAGATCGACACCATACGCTTTCGCTTTTCCTACATTGGCTTGTGGAATCTGCCATAAACCCATGGTGGAAGGGATGTTTGACCTTGTTTGCAGGATATTTGAACGGTCTTCAAAATAATATTCTCCTGTGAAAGATAATCCGTTTTTTAACTCAAATTCCAATGCAAAATTTGTTTTCCTTGCTATTTCCCAGGTAATATTCGGGTCGGAATATCTACTAACGGAAATACCCACATTATTGTATCCTCTTTCGAATCCGAAATATTGTCTCAGGTCCTGATTATCCATATTGATCTCCGAAAGGTAAAGGAACCGGTCATCACTTATTTTATCGTTCCCTACAAGGCCGTACGTAGCTCTTAACCTGAGTGAGTTGAAAAAATTGTTGGATTCAGCGAACCACGGTTCTTTTGCAATATTCCAGGCAATTCCTGAGGAGGGGAAAAATCCGAACCGGTTGTCTTTATAGAATCTTTCCGAGCCATTATACCCGAAGTTCAATTCCAGAAAGTACCGGTCATCATAGCCATACGTGAATCTGCCGGATAACCCTACGTTCCGATAAGGAAGAGATGCCTGTACGCTGCCGGCTCCCAACGAAGCATCATTTCGTAACTGATACACCAACATCCCGCTAATACTATTTTTATCGAAGACTCTGCTATAATTTAATGCTCCCTCGAAATATAGATTTGCTGTAGGAACATCGATAGTACTGGTATAGCTGAGATAATCCGTACCACTTTCAGGATTAAGATTTACTATGGAATATGTATTGTCTAAACGGTTATAAGAACCCAATCCATACCAGAATGGATTATAATTGCGGGAGATTGAATGAGACGAAATACGCAAGACATTGAAAAGTGCGCGTGCAGATAATCCCTCAGTTAAAAAATTCAGATCCTGGGTTACTTCCAGTTGAGCCGAAAGATTAGACCTGCCGGATTCCCGATATCCTTTTACCATTTCTGCGTACGGGTTGAGATAGTATGTATTCCCTGACTGCTGATTCCCAAAGAGAATGTGATCCGTATACTGATGAGCCTCGTCAGGCGGATAATAGGCGGGGAAAAGAACCGGATTACTTCTCATTATAAGGGAATACATTTGCGATCCGGTGTAAACAGGGCCTGTATAATCGGTAAAGGAACCGTTAAATCTGCTGGAAATTTGTGTTGTTTTTGTCGGTTTAAGGGTAATGTTCGACCGAACGGTAAACACGTCATTCGATATCCCGTTATTGAAATTGTTTCTTGAGTCTACTTTTAATATTCCGGTATCGTGCGTATAAGATCCCGTCAGATAATATGTGACCAAATCTCCCCCACCACTAATGCTTAGGTTAACACGTTGATTCCTCGTGTTGTTTTTAAGCAGCTCGCTATACCAATCCGTAGCCGGATAGATTAATGATCCTGATCCGGGGACGGTATTGTATATCTTATCGTCGGAATAGAGTTGCTGGCCAAGCGGATCCCTTGAAGTGATAGCCTGGTTATGTAATTTCATATAGGTGACAGGATCGGCCAGTTCTAAATTCTTTGTCGGAGAGGATACGGAATTTTCTACCCGTATAGTTGTCTTTATTCTACCCGGTTGTCCTTTTTTCGTCGTAATAAGTATAACACCGTTCGCCCCACGGGCGCCATACAGCGCAGTCGCAGCAGCATCCTTCATTATAGAGAAGCTCTCTATATCGTCCGGTTGTAATTGCGCTAAATCGGTTGCACTCAATTCAATATTGTCGATCAAAATAAGAGGATTTGTATTTGATCCGAAAGTTGTGATCCCTCTCACAAAGAAAGACGCATTATCCGATCCGGGTTCACCCGTCCTCTGAAAAGAGATCAATCCCGGGGCTCGTCCTGCCAGGGACGTGGTCAGGTTACTTGAGGGTACCTTTAAATCCGCTGGCTTAACGGTTGTAATAGCTGAGACCACACTTTCCTTCTTTTGCTTTCCGAAAGCGACAATGGTCACTTCGTCCAGTTCGCTGGCGGCGGGAGCCAGTGCGACCTCGATAAATGTCTTTTTATCCACTTCGATGGTTTGAGAATCCATTCCCAGGAAAGAAAAGACCAACTTATCGGAAGGCAAGACACGTATCTCAAATGTTCCGTCGATATCCGTAGTAACTCCTCTTGTAGATTTATCTACAAGGATGCTCACTCCGGGAAGAGGTTGCCCGGTTTCTGCCTCAATGACTTTTCCCCTCACTTGTACCTGTTGTGCAACCAGGCTTAAGGGTAAGAAAAGAGTAATACATAATAAAAGATTCAATTTTCTTTTCATCTCATTTTTTTAGTTTTTTTAGATTAATGACTTAAGAAATATTTGTTTAATGGGGATTGTTACGTCTGTTTTTATTGCCATGGTATCCGGTTGGTTTATACACAAGTTTACACTTTCCCTCTTCACGTTTGGTGAAGTAAAGAAAATGTGATACCCTATTATTATATGTTGAAAAGGAAGGTGTTTAAAAAACGTAGAACGGAAAAGTAGTGTTAATCGGATAATGTCAGCTAAATATATGTAGAAGAGGCATTT
>ENA-UOOI01002969-UOOI01002969.1-fermentation-metagenome-genome-assembly--contig:-NODE-2969-length-13577-cov-4.725041_pt1 | contig 13577 bp, 7 predicted proteins | sample MGYA00245779_ERZ724027 | MGnify/ENA primary metagenome ERZ724027 (study PRJEB28704, sample SAMN03018318) | fermentation metagenome | biome: anthropogenic terrestrial biome; feature: soil; material... | reverse complement strand
GGATATGCTTGTTTTGGTGTAAGAGCCTTAAAAATCGGTATTAACCGACAGCCCCCTTTTACTTGTAGCATGGCAAATTTTCTCTTTATTTATTTCTTTTTTTCATCCTGCCAATTACAGTACAGGTACAAACTGCTGCTGAACCAAGTAGTATTATAATAACCAGCATAAGATTTGAAGTATCTCCGGTTTGTGCAGTCTTCTGAATTTCAGCTTTCTGAGGACTGGTAATTGCTGATTCTTTATCTGCGCCATTGCCTGACCCCGTATTTCCGTCTATTGTGTCTTTACCGCCGTTTGCTCCATTATTTCCTGAATTATTACCATCAGGATCCTGAGGCGTGCCAGAATCACCGCCATTTTCGTTTTCATCGTCACCTGCTGCTTCAATCTCTCTGATTAAATTATCAATCTTTCCGGTCATTTCATCCACATTTGATTGTTCAGCCTCTGGATCATCTGCCATATTCTGTGCATTCTTAAGTAAAGTTTCCGCCTTCTGTGCCAACTCCTTTGGCAGGTTCCCGGTAGTAAGTGCACGAAGTGCTTCTATACTCTTTTTCAGATTGGACACATCTGCCCTTTCTATCACGCCATTGATACGTTCTGTCAGCCGATTAGTCATATCATTAATTTCTTCCTGGGTAGCAGTATCATTATTTTTAATTGCAAGTGCTTCCTGATATAACTCCTTCAGTCCCTGGATAGAAGAGGGCCTGTATTGGTTCTTATTATCCAGCAATTCACCTGCCAATTCCAATGCTTTATCTAACATCGTATAATCATTCTTAGCAGCCTTCTCACCGTTCTCAATTACCGACCTGATTGCATCAAACAGTGAAAGTATAGCTGAATCCACATCAGAGATATTTGTCTCACCACTTTCATATACAGCTTTGGCACTTTCTAAAATCGGAACCAAAGCGTTGATAGCATCCGGATTATAAATATCTTGGTCTTCTATTAAAGAATCACCTGTTTGAATCAAAGCCAGGAGCTTCGTTTTCAACATTTCAATTCCAGCCACTTCTTTATTATACTTTTTGTATAAATCCAACATGTCATTTACCGCTGTTTCTACTTCTGTGAAACTTATTTCCTCATCCGGCTTCTCTGAGAAAGCTGCATATTTCTGGAGTATGGTCTGATATGCTTCCCATTCTTCTTCACTTGCAAACCCTTCACTGACAAAATCTTTTACCAGATCATAACCCAGATTTACCAGAGCCATATTGCCCCTGAGTACGAGGTTGGCATCGGCGTCTTCCAGTGCAGCAAGTGCCTCGTCTACCACATCCTGTATGCTGTCTTTATCATCTACAATAGTTTTTGCATAATGATAGGATTCCATAAATGCATTCCAGCTGGATGCAGTATATTTTTCTGCATTGTTTGCCTTGCCTTCACATTCAGCCAGCTTTCGCTCAAGTTTACTGAAGTCTGTCACTTTAAGATTTTCGTATTCCGTCTTCTTTTCATTTAGGATATTGAATACATTCCCCAGTTGTTCTAAATCTACCTGATCATTTCCGACAGCCTGAATCTCCCTATTTACTTTTAAGAGTAGAGCTTTAGCATCCTCCAGAGCAGTCCTAAATTGGATGCCCTCTTCTGCTTCTTCATTAATAGAAATATTCTCTGACTCGTCGATCAGATCACACAATTCTGTTGTATCCAGCACCTGAACATAGAAGTCCAGCTTTGCACCCGACACAGTATTGAACCTGATCAGACATTTACCATGATTTAATGACGACATAAACTTTGTGCTCAATGCATAATCATCATTTTCGGCCTGATAATCTTCACCTTCCATGAGTTCTCTCAGCTTGTTTCCTTCTGGTCCAAAATACTCAATCGAATCTATCAGATCACCGTCCAATTTCACCGGAACCACAATCTGATTGTTCTCTTCATCCCTCATGCTTTCATTTTGGTCATATACCGCAATACTCTGGTCAAGTGTAGGATTGAACTCTTTCTCTGAAGCCGGACGCCCAAATACTTGCAATTCATTTATAGTCGGAGTCCAATATGTGCCTTGAAGCTGATCAACAATCACTACTCTCAGCTTACTTGTGGTCACCGGTTCAAAGCCATTGATTTTTTTGTTGCTTCCGATGCCATCATTTACTGTTTTGAAGGTTTCAAACTCTTGCTTCTCTTCATCATACTTCTGAAATTCACATGTTTTTATCCTGAGTTCAGTATTAGAGTCTTTAAACTCATCCATCAATATTTCCTCAATGACAACTTCTTCCTCAAAATCAAGGTCTAATATAATCGGATATCCATCTTTCATATCATCCGGGTCACAGCATGCCCAGCGAGTTGTAAAGTCACCATCTACCATTTTATCTGCAGCTAATTCCTGGTAATTACCTTTAGGATGCGTATAATTAGCAGTAATCGTCTTATTTAAAGCCAGATTATCATCTGCTTTTATTTTCAAATTCTTAATTGCCAGCTCCAGTTTCTTATATGCTGCGTGTATTTCACTGGGGTCCTGCTCAGCCGTCACCTTGCTGACCTCTTTTAAAGTCTGCTGAAAATCCATCCAGGAGGAAAGCCTGTAATCGTCTTTTTTCTTTTCCTGAGCGGTCTTAATCAGTTCTTTCAAATCTTCAAATGTCTTGTATCTAATCTCTGATGCCTTTTCAAGAGCATTTATGCACTGTTCTAAAGCTTCATATGCATTCGTAATCTTAATATCAGCTTCGTCTCCATTTAGTTCCTTTGCATAAGCGAGTGCAGAAGCCAAGCTGTTCCATGACTCTTCTGTATACTCTTCCTCTTTATATGACTCTGCCTGTACAATAAGATCCTTAAGTTCCTGAAAGGTAACATAACTCGTGTCTGCCGCACTGTCTGTAACCTTAATGCTACTTACATCACTTATCCTTTTTCCTTCGTCAAATAACGCTCCTTTGTATGTCAGATTATATGCTGTTATTTGTTCTTTATAAAGAAGAGATCCTATTGTCGGATCAGAACCATCCTTTGTATACCGTATGTCTCCACCATTTGCCCTATTGGTAAACTTCACCATTCCATCCGATTTATCCGGAACGGGTGCCAGGTCTTTTGATAGTTTTTCATCATAAGTTTCCGCTGTCTTTCCGACATCTTCTTTGACTTTGAGAATCTTCTCAAGGTTAGCTTTATCGGAGATGGCTTTTTCTCCTGCTGCGATTGCTGCTTCATACGCATCCTTTGCCTTCTCCACATCTTCTGACGGTTCCAGAAGCATCTGATAAAGCTCTTCTTTTTTCGTTCTTTCTGCCATCAAAGTTTCGAGTTCTTTAACAGCTTTAATTCTTTCCTGTTCCTGAGGATCCGACTTATCTCCTATCTCTGTCTCCTGAAGCCCAATATCGATTCCATTTCCATAATACAGCTCCGTCCCAAAGAAGTCTTTATCTCCGCAAGCTGCTACATACTTTCCTGCATCAATCAAAGGACTGTCCTCTTCTAAGCGGAAGTTTTTGGCTGCATCCCGTATATTTTCTGCCCCTATACCCTTGGGATCGTAATCCAGTGGATCCCCTGCAAATCCCGGGTCTCCGAAATATTCATGTTCATCTTTCGGGTGGTTTGAGGATTTCTTTCCGGAAGCTTCGTAGAATGCATTATTACTGAATACTGCTTTATCCAGCCCATTGGCTTTACGGTTCCAATTAGTAGGGGTCTGGGATGTATTATAAAAGACGTTATTATAAAAATATACTGTATCTTTCAGTACCTCGTCGTGAAAACTCTGGAGCTTTGAGCCATCATAGACAAATACATTATTGAGAACATATGTAGGAGAATAGTTTGTACTCAGCATATTCTTCCAGATAACTCCATTGTCGTTGATACTTAAGTTATATCTGGCTATGGAGTTACTGCTGTTTCCCATATATGACATCCATCCGCCCTTATTATCGTGTGAATAATTGTACTGATATGTTACATTAAAATTAGTAAACTCTAAATCCCACGGAGTTGCATCATACTCATTAGCAGGTCCGTCATAACATTCATTGAACTGCATTACACTGTCACATCCTGCCCATAAGTAAAGCCCTGCCGATACCTGGTTGTATCTTTTTAGAAATCCGTTTACTTCGTTGTATTCACAGACCAGATTCTTGGCATCTGCCAGCTGAATCGCGCCCTGCCCAGTGTTTTCGGCGTAATTATTTCCTATATATATGTCTCTGCTATACAAGTCTCTGCTGCGGACCCATAACTGCTCCCAGCCTTCATGATACTTTCCTGCTTCATCTGTTTCACCAGAACTGCCATCCCTATCATAGAACCAGTTAAATGCAAGCTGTATAGCATGCAGTTCACATCTGTCAAAAGTATTGTTTTCAATACGAACATCCTTAAAATAATATCCGGAAGTCCCGTAGTCGCGATAACTTTTCTCACCGAATACCTGAAATACAATTCCGCCGTAATGAATCTTCTGCCATGTTGACGGGCCGTCAATATCATGAATATCGCAATCAGATATTCTAAAATAATCCATGATATTATCTTCACCTTCTTCCAACAGATCTGCGTTGATTGAAACATGAATCCCGTCTCTTACAGCCATTCCGCTGGTGATATCTGTATTAAAATCATCATCATTAGACAATTCCATATTATGTATTTCCCAGTATTGCTGATTGCGCAGTGAAATTGCCCCGGTCAGTCCAACTTTCTCAACAATCTTGTCACGGTCTCCGGTACCCCTTATAGGTACTTCTACCTTACCGTTCGTTGCAATATACGGTTTTCCATCTGCCGGATCACCATACATGTCGATTGTGATTGGCTTTCCTTCGCTGCCGGAACCCATTGGTCTAAGCTGCTGGTCCTGCCATACTTCTCCGGCCTTTAGCAGAATCCTGTCCCCGGGCTGAAACTCTTTCTGGTTCGCCATGGACAGCGTTTTCCATGCCTTGTCTTTGCCTGTCCCGTCATTGTTGTCATTCCCGTTAGATGCATCCAGGAAATAATCCTGCCCCCCGTATGGGTTCTGCTCCTGTCCTGTATCCGCGGCATAACTTATGATATTGGACGGAAATAGTGTCACTGTCATAACTAAAATAAGAAAACCAGCCAATATTTTCTTAATCTTCCCCATAAGAACCTCCTACTCTTTAAATAGTCTCTCAAGTTTTCCTTTATCAACTGACTCTGCAGAACATTTCTTATATTCATTATCTAAAAATTTATTTAGTTTTTCTTCCGCCAGTATTGACCTGATTTGAGTCCCATACAGGTCATCCGACTTGTTTTTATCAAAGGTTTTATTCAAAATCTTAATTACGCTGACTACATCCCCATTTGTTACTTGTGTAACTTCATCCTGCTCCATTTCATCCGCTTTCACTCTCACATCGTAACGTGCCTTGAGGTCCTCCGAATAGCTTTCCCCGGTAAAAGTATATGTATTGGTTTCAACATCCTCCTTGTATTTTTCCTTGATTGCCTGCACCGGAAGGTTCTGACGAAGCATCGTTTCTATATCCGCAGCTGCAGTCTCCGGATGGGTATGATTGTACAGTCTGACTTCAAGAACCTCTGCTTGTGTGGCATATAGTTTCCATTCATCCTGATTTGCTTCAAGATAATCTTTTATCTCCTGTTTACTGACATAAAGTTTTTGTCCTTCTTTTTTGCTCAGTTTATTAATTAGATCATTCCTGGTATTTGTGACAAGATTACTCAAAAATTCCTTCTCTGAAAACTCTTTTTTCCCATATACTATTTTTTTGTCAGCAAAAGCTTGTTCTTTTTCTATATTTCTACTTTCCCTTGCCTTTTCAATCTCATCATATTCTACAGGAACATCTATCCCGTTCTCCCTTGCCATAGATAAAATCAGTTTATCGGTTATACAATGTTCCAGGGCTTGATAAACCAGCACCTCAACCGGTTTTTCTCCCCCTGTCTCTTCATACCAGTCTTCTTTTTCATTCAGCTCTTTGTGATGGGTATTATGAAAATAGTTCATAACCGTACTTTTTTCCATGTCTGAATAGACCTTTAAATCTTTTTCAGTAATCTTATATTCTCCTACCCTTGCATATACAGTATTTCGTTGCAAAAACACAAGAGCTATAACAAGAATGGCAATAGCAAGTAAAATTGAAATACCTATATATAAGCGTCTCTTTCTTTTTGGTTTTTTCAATCAATGCCTTCCTTTTCTAAAATTGTACTTACTTATTCTTCATTTATCACCTGCACCCCCGAGATTGTCGGATAAATCCGATATTCTGGAAAAGTGATGGTTATCTCACCGGTTTCTACTCTATCAAACCTGAGAATCCGTTTATAGCCGATTGTACCGCATTCAACAAGCATTTTTCTCCGGCCGTCTGTGCGGTAATAAATCTGGCATTTTTCAATTCGCTGGCTGTCGGCTATATACTCTTTGAGTATGATGATATTGCACGAAACCGGCTTTCTCCAATGTAAGGTAATCTGTGGCCGGTTATCATCGGCTGTCGGCTGCCAGTATATATCTTTTTCATCATCAAGTGCCGCTTTATCTGTCCTGCCCGATGAAAACTCCACCTCTGCGGCAATAACTTCATCATTGCTGCGGAGGTTCTTAAGTCTGTTGCCCAGCAGTTCCAGTTCCCGGATATCTTCAGGTGCAATCATCCCCTCCGGTGTCGGCGGCAGGTTCAGAAGAAATGTCCCGTTCCCGCCGACCGAGCAGCAGTACAATTCGAACAATTCATCCCCTGTCCGGACTTTACTGTCCTCATTTTGATGATAGAACCAGCCGGGGCGGATCGAGGTGTTGACTTCAGCCGGGTACCAGACTAATTCGCCTTCATACTCAGCCAGCACTTCCCGGCTTCCCAGGTTTTCTTCACCGGAAGTAAGCTTGCGTGAGAATTTTCCATCGTCAACCTTCTGTGACTTTTCGGCAACCTTTTCAACATCCCGCAGCGCACTTGGTACGACGCTCCACTCTTCTGCCCTTGTCTGTCCGGCTTCATTTCCAATCCATCGGACATCAGGCCCGCAGACAGCGATAACCGCTTCCGGCTGATGCTTACGGATAGTGTCATAATAGCGTTCCCAGTCGTAAACCTGCTTTTTCCCGTCTGCCCCTTCGCCGTTGGCGCCGTCAAACCATACTTCAAAAATGTCGCCATAACCGGTCAGCAGTTCTTCCAATTGTCTGACATAAAAGTCGTCATAGGCTTTGCCTTCACCGTAACTCGCTTCCGTACGATCCCATGGTGAGAGATAAATGCCAAATTTAAGACCTTCCTCACAGCAGGCTTCGGACATTTCTTTTACCACGTCACCATGTCCATTCTGCCATGGCGTTTGAGCCACAGTGTGTTTTGAGTATTTACTTGGCCATAAGCAGAATCCATCATGGTGTTTGCAGGTTAAGATTGCCCCTCTCATTCCGGCTGCTTTCATTGCCTGTACCCACTGCCGGCAGTCTAAGTGCTGAGGATTAAACAGTGACAGATCCTCATAACCCAGCCCCCACTCCCGGTCAGTCATTGTATTCATGCCAAAATGAATAAAACCATAAAACTCCATTTTCTGCCAGGCAAGCTGGCGCTCAGACGGCTTTATTGATACTGCGTAGTTAATGTCCACGTTATCTGTCTCCTCAATTGAATTTTCGATTGTAGTTCCAAATCTGAATCAGGATACCTGCCAGTCCGATTAGCTGAATACCGAGATACTTATATCCGATGGTCTGCCGTCCATAGATAACCAATGCAAAGCAGACCAAAAAAACAACCAGATTAATTAATACATTTAATTTTGCTTTAATTGATTCCGACATTCATATCACCCCATATACTTTCATACGGCTGTAAGGTTAAATTAATCACCTGTCCGCCAAAATGAACCTTTGTTTCTTGCTGCTCATCTGAGTTATTTACAATGCAGTACTTACTCACATCCGGATAGAGACTGGCTTCACAGTTTATATTTTCTGAATAGCCGTTAAGCATCTCTTCTTCTTTATGGGCTGCAAAATAGAGACTACGCATCAATAGCCGTGCATTGCTGAAGGAAAACGGTAAACCGGCTATGTAAACAGTCCGTCCTGCTCCGACTGCCCTTGCTGCCAGATGAACCTCGTCATTGGAATATTCGAGGATTTCTGTTGCTTCATCAAGGACATACACACTGTTCACAGTTTCACCAAAGTCAAAATACTCTATCCCGTCAGTAATAAAATGCCGGTCACTCATGGTTTTAAAATACTTATCGGTGGAAAGGGAAAATCCACGCTCTTCATCGACACCGAGAATACTTGCCAGCTGGAAGAAACGTCCCTGAAAATCAACAGCTGATGGTTCACCGACACCAATCAGACCGCCGCCGTTCATTACCCAGGCGGTGAGAATTTCCGAAAGTCTGGTTTGGCTCCAAATGTCACCACCGGAAAAAGCCGTACCGGCAGCACCGGCATTTATAATAACATCAATGCTCTCGTCGATGCCATTTTCCAGAACGTCGTCAAAGCTTATGAATTCCACTTCCACATTCATACCGCTTAATGATTCTAAAATCCCATAATAAGAGTACGCTTCTTTACAATACAAAGCATGGGCAACAGTAAAGGCCTGCCAGGTTCTAAGCTTGCCCCAGTGATTTAGGATTGCCACCTTCAGCCCACAATAGGCACGTGTCCCCTGCATATTATCATGAATGCCTCTGAATTCCTCCGTGATTTCAGCCACAGTATCAACAAACTTGGGGAATTTATCCGCCAGACTTAAATAGCCGCCATAGCCCATACGTTCAATTGGACTGCGCAGGATTGCCCGGCGGGCCTGCACCCAATTTGCCCGTGCCTCAATGCTGGGGTCATTGCCCTCATAAAAGGTGTCCGGAAAAAAGTACGGCAGAAAACGTCCTTCTGTATACTTCACATTTGGTATATCGGAAATCATCCTCAAGGTCGTCCCGTCACCGACACTGCCGACGACTGCATCAAGATTCATCCGTTGGGCATATTTTCCGTATGGTTCTGTGCCAATCCACTGGTCACCGAGGAACATCATTGCTTCCTTGCCGCTTTCGTGGACCAGATCCGTCAGCTCCCGGACCATGCCGGTGACAAAATCCTGAACCAGATCCATGTATTTCTTCAGCGACGCAGAGGGCACACGAAAGGCTGAATTGTAATAGCCTTCATCCACAAAATCCTCGGCCCGCATGGCATAACCGTATTTTTCTTCAAATCGCTTCAGCATCCGCGGCGATACACTGGCACCATAGCCAAACCAATCCACAAACTTTTCCTTACCGTACTGGTTAAACACCAACGTGAACTGATAGAAAAAGGTGGTAAAACGGACGACATCGATTTCCGGATTATCCTGCAGCCATTCTTTCATTGTCTTCAGGATGAACTCCTGTGAATAGGGCTGCAGAGCATCAAATGGAATCTCATGCTCCTTATCGCCCCAGTCATTCGTCAGATGATTATACATCTCCACCGGATCCCAGATAATATAAGCCAAAAATGACACAGTGTACTCATGAAAAAGCGCCGCATCACTGATTGTAACACAGTTTTCTTCCTGATCCAGTGACCAGTTTTCTTTTGGTACAACCGTACCGTCTGTGCGGTCGATAACTTCCCAGTACTTCGCCGGGTCATCATGGTAGTTTGGTACCAGCTGCTTCTGATAGTACTCATCCATAAAGGCAATGGTGAGCTTGCTCCTTGTTGCCAGTGTCCGCTTCGACATCAGATAAATCTGCGGGCATTCTTCCATATGTTCCCTGATAAATTGATTCTGGGCTCTGGTTGGAAAATAAGCGTTGTAGATCTTCAATTCGCTCTGCTTTAGCTGGCCATCAAGCCTGGTGCCATCGCAGTCACGAATGGCATCAGCTTTCCACCTCCTGGCAACCGCCATAGTTTCATTATAATAATTTTCCTCACCCGGTATAGTTACTCGTCCATAACTCAAAGCAAAATCCTCCTAAAAACCTATTCTTTCGATCCGCCCTGGGCCATCCCTGCAATCATCTGTTTTTGGATCAGCGCATAAAAAATCAGCGCCGGCACCATAACGATTACCATTCCGGCATATAGACGTCCATAATTGGCAGCCGCCTTCTGGGCTGTCATTAAATTCAATAACCCCACCTGCAGGGTTCTCTTTTCTCCCGGCATCAACGTCAGCGAAATAATATAATCATTCCAGTATGACAGGAAATTAAACAGGATGACGGTGATAATCGACGGCTTAGCCATCGGTATAATCACCCGTGTCATCACCTGAAAATTACTTGCACCATCGAGGCGTGCGGCCTCCTCATAAGTGGATGAAATTGTCTTTAAATACCCGCCCAGCAAATAGATAGTAAAGGGCACTGTTGTTGCCGCATACACCAGCGCAAGCACAAAAATATTGTTGATAAAAAATCCGTTTGGCATAAGCTCAGCCAGCGCCCGGTCGCCGTTAACCAGCATCAAAAAAATCGGGATTACAATATAATTTACATTAATAAACAATCCGGCCATAAAAAAGGTATTCAATACTCCCCGCCCCTTGAATTCGAAGCGTGAGATTACGTTGGCCGCCGGCACTGAGATCACCAGATTAATCGCCAGCGCAAGAATTGTTACGATGACCGAATTCAAAAAGTACTCGCCCATCCTCGCTTCTTTAAACGCATCTATAAAATTCTGAAAGTAGATACCGGCCGGCATTGTCCATGGACTGCCGTAAAACTCGCCCTTTTCTTTTACTGAAGCCAGAAACACCCATACTACCGGCACGAAAATCGATAATACAATTAATGTCACTAGAATAAATGACAGTATCTTAAATAATTTATTACTCTTCATTTTTCCCTCGTCTCGTCTAATACTGCAGTGTTTCACGCTTCGTCACTTGATTAACAATTAGCGACAGCAGGAAAGAAAACAGGAAGATCACCACTCCAATAGCCATTCCATAACCATAGGATGAATTTGTGTAGGCCTGCTTGTACATATAGCTGAGCAGTACTTCCGAAGCCCCGTCAGGACCTCCTCCCGTCATCGCTTTAATCAGTACAAAACTTAAATTGATTGAACTGATGATATAAAATGTCAGTGAGCTTCTGATATTCTGCCAGATTAGCGGCAGTGTTATTGAAAAAAACTGCTTGCTCTGTGTCGCCCCGTCAAGTGCCGCCGACTCATAAAGGCTGTCAGGAACATTGGCAATACTGGAGGTATACATGACCATGTAATACCCCACTGACTGCCATACCATTGCAGCGGCAACACTAAAAATAATAATTTTCTGATCACCCAGCCACATATGCTTCCAGCTGCTTAAGTGAAGAAGGTTCAGCAACCCGTTTAGCAGACCATGTTCCTGATCATATATTGCTGAAAAGATTGCTGCAATCACCACCACCGAAAGAATATTCGGGATAAAAATGATAAAACGGTAAAGGTTCTTCCCTTTCGCCCTGCTCGTCGACATGATTGCTGCCAGCAACAACGCTAACACGATTGTCACGGACGTTACAACCACCAGCAGCAGTACTGTGTTCTGAAATGCGCGGATAAAGTTCTGGTCATCCAGCAGGATTTTAAAGTTGTCCAATCCGACAAACTGCTTATTTGCTGAAAACCCGCTCCATTTAAACAATGACATCCGAAACACATTAATCGTCGGAACAATCATAAACACGATATAGGCCAGCAGAGCCGGTGCTGTACACAGGATGATAAAGCGCAGATTACTCTTTTTTCGTTTTGAATGATTCCTTTTCATCGTCTCTCCTTCTTCACTTCAATTGGGACTGTTATTCTTTCGCTTCGCTTAGTTTTTCACTGGCGGCGTTCAGCTCTTCCTGCCACTGTTCAACAGTTTTATCGCCGGAAATAATACTGTTTGCCGAATCAAATAAGGTTTCCTTAATGTTAACCCCTTCAACCGGTGCAGTGCTGGCAAATCCGCCGACTAAAGCCTCCACACCTTCTTCATTATAAATCTCATAAAACGCCTTTGTCTCGCCTTCAATCTTATCCGTAATACCGGTTATCGGCTGGATTGCATTTGATTTGGCAAATATCTCAGCTGCTTTATCAGAGTAAAGGAATGCCATAAACTCTTTCGCCAGATCAATATTTTTTGCTTCCGACGGAATCCAGGCTGATTCAACTGATGTTGTAATGTAACGGGTATCACCTTCATTGACTGCCGGCAGCGGCATTAAGCCCCACTCAAAACCGTCGCTGCGCGGAGCGTCAGCCATCTCACCGACGATCCATGTACCATTTGGCATAAAGATAGTCTTGTTGTCCAGGATAGACTGCTGATTTTTGGTGAAGTCCTGCTCGTTAGCATTGCCGACCGTACTCTTGGCAGTGTACTGACTAAGCAGTTTTGCTGTATCATCAAGAATTTCTTTTGCCTTGTCAGATTTCCATATGTCTTTCTCATAAGTCATCACATCATCATAAAAGTCAAGGCCACCGACATTCGCCAGTATTGCGAAGAAATAGGAATCCATATATCCGGCTGTCGGATAAGTAAACAGGTCAATTCCTTTGGCCTTTGCTTCATCGCCGAGTTTAAAGAATTCATCAAATGTAGCCGGTACTTCCCAGTTGTTTTCCGCCAGTAAATGCTGATCATATACCAAACCTGTCGGTGCATAGTACATGGGCATCAGGTACGTTTTATCATCACCGTAAGGGTTCGTGTTGAGATTGCCCACAATACCGTCAATAAGCTTGTCCTTAACCTTAACGTCTTCTCCCGGAACCGTCATGTCCAGAACATCGCTGACATCTTCTATTGACTTGTCCTTGATAAGTGATTCTGTTAATCCGGCTGCACGCCCCTGGCCGAGAACCATAAGATCCGGATATTTTCCTGCTTTCATATTGGGCGTAATTTCATCCTCAATACTCTTACTGATTGTCAGATTAACTTTGACATCAGGATTCTCTTCCTCGAAAGCTTTGATGACCTCATTGTACATGTCCTTGCCATAGCCGCCCTCCAAAGCAGCAACGTTCAATTCCTTTTTTCCGCTCTCATCTGTGCCGGCATTTTTCTTATCGCTGCCGCAGGCAGTAAGCATCGTACTCAGCATTGCTGCAGATAAAAGTCCCACTAGTAATTTCTTTTTCATTGCTTTACCTCCATTTATTTTATATAATTTGATTATAAGATATGAAATCACATAAATCTTATAATTTTTTGCTAATTATGTTATATATCTTGTTATAAAATCAATATTTATAAAAGGAGCTTTTTTATGACAGACCCCATTGAGCAGACAAATATTGTTTACGTTAATCGATCCGATCGAAAGACGAAGCAATGGCTGCATTTTAAACATACCCACCCCTTTTCCGAAATATTCTGCATTACCGGCGGAACAGGCTCTTTTCTTATTAATGACATGGAGACTAAGGTCAAAAAAAATGATTTGGTTTATATTTCACCACAAGCAGAACATACTGAGATTTCCGACTATGAAACACCGCTGGAATATTTTGTCATCGGGATTAGCGGTTTTGAGATTGTGCATGATTCCAAACCAGAGATTCCCTACTTTAAATTCAATGACAA
>ENA-UOOI01002967-UOOI01002967.1-fermentation-metagenome-genome-assembly--contig:-NODE-2967-length-13607-cov-4.361644_pt1 | contig 13607 bp, 12 predicted proteins | sample MGYA00245779_ERZ724027 | MGnify/ENA primary metagenome ERZ724027 (study PRJEB28704, sample SAMN03018318) | fermentation metagenome | biome: anthropogenic terrestrial biome; feature: soil; material... | reverse complement strand
GGATGCCGTGCTCCGCGATATTGGCAGAGTGGTTACTTCAGATTCTGTTATCATCGATAAGTGCATCAGTTGGTTTAACCTTTCAAGAAAAATTATTGACGATTATATAAAAGATGCATGGGTTGTAAATTTCAAATAAATTTGTCTTAAACAGTAATATTTTAGTACTTACCTAAAGCCCATGCCGCCTGCATTGCATTCATATCTGTTTTTCCAAAAACTCTATTATATCCTTTGCAGAAGCCGGGCAGCCTTTTACATTTTTGGTAAATTTGCACGTGCAGTTTCCTACACCTATACCATCGATGGATTTACCTCTGAATCCCTGACCTATATATACACTGTCCTTCATTTTTTCGAACATACCCTTTTCATCCAGTCTCTGGAGGGCATGAATAAGGCTTCCGTAGCATGCCGAGCATGCATCCTTTGCTATTACTTTTTGGGACAGTCTTTTCGACTTGCCTGAGGGTTTGAATTTGGCTCCGTTTTTAAGCGATGAATTATATTCATGTATGTCTGCATGTTCAAGATCTGATGATCCTGCTCCGGCTTTTTCGGCAATGCCTATATATTCAATATCATCCTTGGAATATCCGATAAGCGAGGCACCGTATGTGTCTATGAGTACAGGGTCTTTACCTATGATCAGCCTATCCATTTGGATGGGGTTCCCTCCTTCTTCAAATGTAAGGTCTCCGCAAATTGCATCCACAATTATCAGCCCGCACTTTAACACTTTTGCAAGATTGCCGATAGGCTTGTGAATACCTAAAGAATGGAATCTTCTTTTTTCATTATCAGGTACGCAGCCCTTTAAATTCTTTATCGAGCATGTAAATAACGTCTGGCAGTGGGCCTTCAATACAGGCATATTAATAAGATAGTCGACCTCAAGGGCTTTTTTGCATACCTTTAAGTCCATGGTTCCTGAATTTCTTACCTCATATGAATCTTTCTTAAGGTCAAACAAAGGTACATTGTACTTTTTCGATATATCCTCATATCCGCATACCTTATATGCTCTGTCAGTGCTGTCCCCTACCCATGAACTTTCAAGTATTATTATGTTTTTGAATCCTTTTTCTTTAAGATACTGTATGACGCCCTCAACTATTTCAGGATGCGTCGTGGCGCCCTCACATGCCGGTTTTGCAACAACCAGGTTGGGCTTTATGCCTATGAGCATGTCAGGTTTGATTTCATCCTCGATTTTTATTTTAGAGAGCACTTCTTTCACCATTTTCAGCGGATTATTTCCGTATATCACGTGCAGTTCATTTCTATTCATTTATCTCCCTCCCACATTACTTAATATTTTATACATTTTGCAGGCATAGTTCAATCAGTGAGTTGTAGACTTAGATAGAACATGTTGTAAATAATGTAGCCATTATGAAAATTTTCATGTGAAATATATATTTTGCCATTTTTACAATATTTACTATCAAATATATTACATTATATACCATCAACTCAGATGAATCAAATGCTGTAAAACATGTTCCACAGAGAAGCTCATCAAGATTGTCTCATTATCATACTTTCTTTATTAATTGTGAAGGAAATGCAATATATATGTGGAATATAACATAAATCTGGTATGGTAAACGTATAATGTTCGGCCGTGTCTTGAATATATTATTTTTCATAGTTACCAATGTTTTTCTATTGGATCGGAGACTTCTATGATAAATAAAAATGTGGCTTTAACTTGAGACATTTATTATTTATAAAAGAACTCAAGATTATACTGCTGAAAGTGAGTGAGGATTATGGAAAAAAATCATTTGGCAAGAAAGATTATCGCGGGGATTTTTTACAGTGGAGGTATATTATTTGCTCTATTCATCGGTTTTATAATATTTAAAGGCAACTCGATTTTTAGTGCATCAGATTTGATTTTTAGTGCTATATGTGTTTGCATGCCGATAGTTATAGCAGCTTTTATACTCATACCCACTATGAGCGGAATTGATGAACGATTGAAAACGGCGAGGATATCAATATTAATTATGTTTGCTTTTTATATTATTATATTGGCAAATGCACTATTTTACAATGGCATGCGCCATTTTGCCGCTGTAGATGCAATAGGTGCTGCACGATACTTTAAGTGGAGTATAAATTTAATCCCTTTCAAAACTATAGGAAAATACATACGGGCCTTTATCAGTGATTCTATAAATAAATCAATAATCATAGAAAATCTTTTGGGCAATATATTAATATTTGCCCCCATGGGGGTTTTGCTTCCCTGTATATTTCAGAGCTTGCATAAATTCAAGGAATTTTTAATTACCATGTTAACCATTTTGATTAGTGTTGAAATAGTACAACTGTTTACCCGTTCTGGAATCTGCGATATAGATGATGTGATTTTAAATCTGCTTGGTGCAGTGTTGTTTTATGGTTTATGGAGTACGCGTTCAGTACAAAAGGTACTAATGAAAATATATGTTCTCAAAAATGCATGAGGCATGAGGGACGGTTAATGAGGCATGAGGGACGGTTAATAATTTTTTCAAGTATTCGCTAAATTCAAAACAATTGTTAACCGTCCCCCTATGTCTGACAAACGGCAACAGGGAGTTATCGCCGCTCCCTGTTGCCGTTTGCCTGCTATCCTTATGAAAAATTTATATTATGTGAATCGAGAAGCATCTTTTGCTTAGTATCAGTATATTTACTTTACAGTTTCAAATAACCTATATTTGAATTCTCATCATTTTGGGTGCCATCGCTGATCTCTCCTGAGGAGATGCGAAGTTTACTCTGCACCAATCCGTACATTTCGCTGCTGCAAATTATTTCTCCGAGATTGTCTATATGTTCCACCTTCTGGAGAAATAAATCAGGGGTTATATCCTTATCTATCGTAAGACTGCCCTGTACTATATAAGTTATATCCTCCTTGGCATACTTGAGTTCGGACTGGGTCAGGCGGTGTTCACCGTCAATTACACAGGCCTTTCCGCTGTAGTCCGCGATAACTGTGGTAACGTCTTTGCACAGGTCAAACACTGCCTCTGTAAGATCCCTCCTGCATACGATTATATCCTTTGCCTTTATACTATCGATGCGTCCTTTCAGCATTTCACCTGTAATGTCTCTGTCAAACTCCAGCATGCCCGATATATAAAGCCGTGCATTTTTAAATCTCTTTATGGATATGGAGTTCAAGTGGAGATCTTCTCCTATATAGGTGTATCCTAAAGGTATGGTTTCGACATGGCAGCCATCCCTGATATGCATTTTTTTGTTGAACATGTTAAGATATTCCTCTTTAATTGATACGGCGCCTACGATGTCGATATTGCTTACCTTTTTTTCAAATAAAGCAGTATCGATGTCATCTATAAAATTTACCTTTCCGATTAAAGCCAGTGAAGATGAATCATTAATTGACTGAAGGAATGAATCATTAATGCTTATTTTACCTATGTTTACAGAATAACTGCTGTCATACGTCAATACCTTTCCGTTAATATTTTTACATTTTGACTGAAGTATCCCCGCAAGTTTTTCGGGGCATATTAACTGGCCATTAACATCTAAAAAGCCGATACCCTTTTCGATATTATCCGCTGTAACATCAGGCTTTATAATAATCTGTCCGCTTATATACATTGCAATAGGTTCCTTGATATTTTCAAAATAATTTTTATTCAGCTCGATTTGACCTTGTATAATTTTGCAGTTTTCAGGAATCTCATCAGACATGCCAAGATTTGTTATGGGAATCTTGGTGGCCAGGTTTGCAGTACTGCTGCTATATACAAGAGCCCCCACGTTTTCAATACTTTCAATCTGGTTGATATTTTCTTCCGTTGTAGAAGTCAAATCCAGAACGCCTATATTGCTTATTTTTTTACCCATATATTATACCTCCTTGTCCTTTTTGGACATATATTTATTTTTTAGTTGTTTGATGGCCATGCTTATGCGATACCGTACAGTGGAATCAGGTATGGACAGGCAGTTCGCAATTTCCCTGCTGGTCATTCCCATCCAGTATTTTTTATAAACAATTTCCCTGTCTCTGGCCGATAGTGCCGAAAGCGCTTCGCTGCTTAGAATCCGGAGTTCGACTTCGGATTCTATAGAGTAATTATTTGTATCATCCCCGGGATCCGAAAGGATCTCAAACTTTTGTTTCCTTTTTTTATCTATGAGGCAATTCTTAAGTACTCTGTAGAGCCAGGATTTGACCTGACATGCTGTGAGAGTGGAGAGAAGAGCACAATTTGCCATGGCACGCAGGAATGTTTCCTGCACCAGATCTTCCGACTCTTCCCTATTCCCGGTCAATGACTTTGCAAATCTTAAAAGCGCATTCTCATATTTGTTATAAAGTTCATCAATCTCCAAACAGCATCACCCCGGTTATCGTATTGCCATCAAATACTATAACGATTTAATCATATAAATTGTTTGGTTTTTTTGAAGAAATTATTTCATTATAAAGTTTTTCTGCTTCCCTTTCGTTGCCTATTAATGTACCTACAAGCTTTGAAAGCATTTCCCTGTATCTATCGTTTAAATTCTCGATAAGCATCGAAGTTACCTCCCTGCCGTTTTAATATTGTTTTCTATATATAAAAGACGAAAAGGTTATGCAGATCGTTGGGGAAAAGCTCACGATAGGAATAATGTTTTCGGAATGTGCACAAAGTACAAATATTTATTTTTTTTTAGTATATTTCAAACATATTCAAAAGTCTCATATCTATCTATAATAAAAGTATAAATTAAGTCTTTGCTAAAAAGAAATTGGATTTATCGGTTTCCGAGTAATATGATATTAAAGATAGATTTTAACTCTGAATAGCTGCAGATCAAGAGAATCATTTAAGTATTATGGTTATTATAAGAAAATTGTAGAAGTAAAAATCTAATGAATAATTGTTACTCTTTAATATGAGCTTAAATTTTATATTTGCAACTTTACCAAATAAAAATCTATCATAATTAAATTAATTTAAAAAAGAGAGGAGATTTGAATCATGTCTAAGTTGAAAAGACAAGTTGTTTGTGTTTTAGCAATATTGTTTTTAATATCTTCATTTACTGGATGCAGCAATGAAACAAAACAAGAGGGAACAAATAAAAATACTGCAAATAATGAGCCGATAAAAATTTCAATGACCTGGTGGGGTGATACAAAAAGAAATGAAGTCTACAACAAGGTAATTGATGAATTTCAAGCCAAGAATCCAAACATTAAAGTGGACAGACCTTTTGGCACATGGGGGCAATACTTTGACAAATTGTCTACGCAAATAGCAGGCGGAAATGCTCCAGATGTAATCGGGATGCATCAGCGATATGCGGCCGAGTATGCAGCAAGAGGCGCATTATATGATTTAAAGCTATTGGCAGATAAGGGATATCTTGACTTAAAGAATATTCCAGATTCCGTGCAAAAAAGTGGATATGTAAATGGGAAGTTTTATATGATTCCCCAAGGAATTACTGGTACAGGAGTTGGTTATAACACATCAACTTTTGATAAATTGGGAATAAGTTATCCTAAAATGGACTGGACATGGGATGAATTTGTTACAAAATTAAAAGAAGTGAAAACAGCAGCAGATTCAAAGGGAATCAAAATGTGGGCAAGTGCCGACTTTTCCAATGATATTTATAACTTCAGTATTTGGGCAAGAGCTAATGGACAACATTTATTTACAGATGATGGGAAATTAGGGTTTACTGAAGATGCGGTAGTTAGTTGGTTTAAATTTTGGAAGGATTTGAGGGATCAGAAGTTAATCCCGGACGGAGCAACAACTACTGAATATGCCAATCTTCCATTGGAGCAGAGCATGTTTGCTACCAACAAAGTAGCAATTGCCGGTGTGCCGGCCAGTCAGATAGGCTTATATCAGAATCAGGTCAAAGATAAAGGAGAAATAAATATTGTAAGATTCCCTCATATTCAGGGTCAACCAAATCCTGAATACATAAGTGGCGCATTCTTTACTATAAATGCAAAGTCTAAACATCCGGAAGCTGCGGCTAAACTTGTTAACTTCTTTATTAATGATACAGAAGGACAGAAAACATTTAAAATTGAACAAGGTGTTCCTGCAGCTACAACCGCTGTGCAATCTATCTCAAGTTTATTGTCAAAACCCGAATTGAAATCTGTTGATTTTATACAAAATCAATTGATTAAAAATGCCAGCTATGAACCATATCCGCCGGAGGGATACAATGAGATAAGCACCAACTTTAATAAAATTGCAACTGCAGTATCTTTTAATCAGGAAACTCCTGAAAAGGGCGCAGCAGATTTTATGAAGGCGGCAACAGATATTCTTTCAAAGAATTAATGTGTTTGATGATATAAAATGAGATGATTACTCAATAAGGTCGTCAATTCTTACAGATTTTATTGAGTAATCTTTTTCTGTAAAAAACTCAGCATTATAATCTGCAAGTTTAAAGGAGGTTATTTATGTATGGTCAAATGGTTCAAAAAGAACTGGGTAGGATATTTTTTCCTTTCGCCATGGCTAATTGGCCTTTTAGTGTTTACAATCATTCCGATTTTTGTATCATTGTATCTATCATTTACAGATTATAATATCCTGACTCCTCCGAAATTTATAGGGTTGGGAAATTATAAAGCCATGTTTAATGATAGAGCATTTAAAACAAGCTTGATTGTAACTTTTAAGTTTGTATTTATCGGAGTGCCACTCAAATTGGCATTCGCACTATTTATAGCAGTATTATTGAACAGGAAAATCGGAGGTTTGAAAATATACAGAGCTGTTTATTATATTCCATCCTTATTGGGTTCCAGCGTTGCAGTTTCCATATTATGGAGGCAGATATTCAATAAAGAGGGCTTGTTCAACATTGTGTTAAGCAAGTTTGGAATTCAAGGTATTAACTGGATTGCTACTCCGAGCACTGCATTATATACAATTATTTTACTCAACGTATGGGAATTTGGTTCATCGATGCTGATATTTTTATCAGCATTGAAGCAAGTACCAATGGAGTTGTATGAATCCGCTATGATAGACGGGGCGAGCAGGAGACAGCGGTTTTTTAAAATTACTATTCCCATGATTACGCCGATGATATTTTTCAATATGATCATGCAGTTTATTAATGCATTCCAGTCGTTTAACTCTGCATATATAATAAGTGGAGGAAATGGTGGCCCCATGGACAGTACGCTGTTATTTTCCTTGTATTTGTATCAAAAGGGTTTTTCATTCTTTAAAATGGGTTATGCTTCAGCTATGGCATGGTTCTTGCTTGGTATTATTGCAATAATGACTTTGATTCAATTCAAATTATCCAATAAGTGGGTATATAATCAGGATGAGTAGGAGGGCTATATGTTGAGGAAACTATTCAAAGGCACATTTTTAACACATGTATTTATAATTTTAGTTGGATTTGTTATGATCTATCCCTTGCTTTGGATGCTCAGCAGCTCATTTAAACCGAGCGAGGAAATCTTTTCCACGAAAAATTTCTTCCCAAAGATATTTACACTAGAAAACTATATAATTGGTTGGAAAGGATTTTCAGGTTACTCTTTCAGCCGTTTTTATCTGAACTCTTTTTTCGTAGTTTTCATGTGTGTAATTGGAACAATATTAAGCTCGACTATGGCGGCATATGCCTTCTCAAAATTGGAGTTTTCGCTAAAGAAGCCTTTGTTTGCATTAATGATGTTGACAGTTATGCTGCCGGCCCATGTTACCTTGATACCAAGATATATTATATTCAATAAGTTGCACTGGATAAATACATATTTACCATTAATTGTACCTAAGTTCTTTGGTGTGGAGGCATTTTTTATTTTCCTTCTAGTTCAGTATATGCGTACTCTGCCTAAAGAGCTAAGTGAAGCAGCTAAAATTGATGGCTGTAGTGAGATAATGATATTTATAAAACTAATACTGCCATTATCAGTTCCTGCGATTATGACGACGGGTATTTTAACATTTCTTTGGACTTGGAATGATTTTTTCAGTCAGCTTTTATACCTGAGCGATGTTCCCAAATTTACAATTGCAATTGCACTCAGGATGTTTATTGATACCTCTGGTGGAAGTTCATGGGGTTCTATGTTTGCAATGTCTGTTGTTTCATTGGTTCCGCTGTTTCTTATTTTTATCTTTTTCCAAAGATACCTTATTGAAGGTATTACAGCCGGATCAATCAAAGGATAAATACATCGCAAATTTCATTAGAGTTAAGGAGGCAATGTTATGGAAAAGAAAGAAATTATATTTGGCGTTTTTACTAAGCCATGGACAACTCAATCTTTGGACGAGCTCGGTAATATGCTAAGTAAAATGGGTTTTAATGGAGTTGAATTTTGTTTAAGAAAAGGATATCAAATTGAGCCGGAAAGTGCCAAAGAAGGCTTGAAGAAATTGGTATCAGTTATGAAAAAGTACGGAATTGCTGTTACAAGCATTGGAAGCAGTACAGACGAGAATATATTTGAAGCCTGCGCAGAAGCCGGTGTTCCTATTATTAGGACTTTGGCTCCGATTGATTTAAAAAAAGGCTATAATGCAGCTGTTGAAGAAGTAAAAAGAAGGATTGATAAAGTTGTTCCCTTATGTGAAAAATATAATGTAAAACTTGGGATACAGCATCATTATGGTCCTATGATTTCAAATTCAATGGAACTTTATCAGCTATTAAAGGACTATGACCCAAAGTACATAGGTGCAATATGGGATTCTGCCCAAAGTGTTCTTGCGGGGGAAGAAGTAGAACAAGGGCTGGATATTATATGGCCTTACCTGTGTCTGGTAAATCTTAAAAATGTTTTCTATCTGCGTACCAACGGACCGGAAAGTGAGGCAAAATGGCATCGCTATTTTACTACTGGTAAACAGGGTTTGGCATCATGGCCAAGAATTGCCGGCTATTTAAAGAAAAGGCAATATAAAGGTGCTGTTATTCTTACTCATGAATATTCTAATCAGGCAGAAGTAAACAAATTATTAGCAGAAGATGTTAGATATGCAAAATCATTGTTTGATGAAAGGAGTACTGTAAAATGAAAATATATTCAACATTCAAGCTCAATGATGATAATATTAAAAAAATCGGGCGATTAGGGGGTAAAATTATATTATTTGGCACAGAGAAAGATTTAATTAATTGTGAGGATCTTGCAAGCGCTGACGCCATTATTGCAAATCATAGGACGCTTCAGGTTGATTTCCTTGAGAAATGTAGTAGTTTAAAATGGATACATTGTCCCCACATAGGTATTGAAAGATTACCTCTATCTTACCTCCAAAAGAGAAAAATTATTGTTACTAATGGACGTGGAACTGCCGGTGTACCGATATCGGAACATATAATCTTTCTGATGCTTGCAATTGCCAGAAAAGGCAGCAGTATTATAAGAAATCAGCTCAATCATGTATGGAAGAGTAACAAGGGCGTATTTAATTTATACGGCAAGACAGTTGGATTTTTAGGGACAGGTGATGTGGCAACGGAAACCGCAAAAAGATTACGAGCTTTTGGTATGAGAATACTCGGGTTGAATACAACCGGAAAAGCATCAGAGTATTACGACAAGGTTTATATAACAAAGGATATAAATGAATTATTAAAGCAAAGTGACTTTATAGTCTGTACGCTCCCCCCGACAAAAAAGACTGTAAATTTAATAGATGAGGAACAGTTCAAATGCATGAAACCTACAGCTTATATTATTAATATATCAAGGGCAGTTATCTTTAATGAGCCTGTTTTATATGATTATTTAAAAAATAAAAAAATTGCAGGCGGTGCCCTAGATGTATTTATGGATGAATTTAAGCTTGGATATCTGCCACCGGAAAGTCCGTTCTGGGATTTGGACAATCTAATTATTACTCCTCATGCTGCGGGAGGCGGCGACCTTTGGAATGAATTTTCTACTAATATCGTAATGCACAATTTGGAGTGCTTTTGCAAAAACAAAATTGGGGACATGTTAAATATCAGAGATTATACAAAGGGTTATTAAAAACAAAGTCGAGGCTGCATATAGGACGAGCCGGTAGCATTTTCGAAAAAGGGCAATAGGCTTATGGCAACTCTCTCGAAGCTTTCCATTTGGAATATGGTTTTGATTGAAACGACATGCTGATATTAATATGTAATATTTGAAATAAAAGATTATTCAAAGGAGATAATGCTGATGAAATGGTGGGAAAAGAATAATCTGCGGATGATTCAGAATAACATCCGGGATATTGATGCCATGATGGATATCGACAAGCATATCGAATGGCTGAAAAGTTTTGATGCAAATGTTCTTGAAATTGGCTGCGGTGGTATTACTGCATTTCATCCCACTGAATTGGAATGTCAGTATCCGAGTCCATATATGAAAGGAGACTTTTTTAAGGAGGTTGTCGAAAAATGCCATGCCAATAATATAAGAGTGATTGCACGTTTTGATTTCAGCAAAACTCATGAAAGCTTTTATGAAAAACACAGCGACTGGTATTCCAGAAAGAAGGACGGAAGTCCTATCCGATACCATGATACAGTGGCTACCTGTGTCAATGGTGAATATCAGAGGGAACTATCGTTGAAGATCATTGAAGAAGTACTCCGCAAGTATCAGGTGGATGGCATTTTCTTTAATATGTTTGGATATGTCACCCATGATTACAGTGGAAATTACATTGGCATTTGTCAATGTAAAAACTGCAAGAAGCGTTTTTATGAAATGTATGGGGAAGTACTTCCAACTAAAGAAGACATGGAAGATCCGGCATTTTTAAAATATCTGGAGTTTAAAAAGATTACTGTCAATGAAATGCTTGATAAAATTAGAAATGTAACGAAGGCCATATCAACTGATATTGCCATCAGTACATATGCAACCCACGGCGTTGATATTGTCAGAAACGAATCAAATTCGGCTCTTGACAGGCCATTGCCCTTTTGGGTTTATAGCAGTTCTGATAATGTGGGGCAGATTGAAGGAGGTTATGATGACAAGATATCTTCCAACTGTGCCATTAATGCGGTGGATTTACCTTATCGTTTTATGGGCGTTTCCAAATATCTGAACCAGGTTCGCCTGTATGAAAATATAGCTGCCGGCTCGGGGTTGGATTGGTGTATTATTGGTGATGATGAGGATTATCCTGATTATGAAAATTTTGAAACGGTCCGTAAAGTGTTCAGATTCCATAAAAAATATGAAGAGTACTATGGGCATTTTGATCAGAGAACCAAGATTATGCTTGTTTACAGTAATGATGGGAAATCCCTGAATGCGGAGTACCGTGGATTATTCCGGATGTTTAAGGAAGAACACATTCTCTTTACCATCATGGATTCAAATGCATTGGAAGCACATATTGAAGAATTTAATAAATATGATTTTGTTTTTCTTCCTGATGTGCCTGATATTTCGTATGCCGTAGGAGAAGCTCTTAAAAATACTACGGCTTGTGTAATTGCTTCAGGCGGTTCTATTGTGAAAAACAGAGTTTTGATTAAGGAGTTATTCGGCGTTGAACTCAGCGATGCAATAAAGGATGTGAGAGGAACCTATTTTCGTACTGAACCAAAAGCAGATTTCCCGGACTTTCAAAATAAACAGTGGGTATTTCTTGACGGGTTCTATTATAAGATGACATTGGGCGGCGATGTCACAGGGATGCTTCCAAAAGTAGAAAAAGCGGCGTTTGGACCGCCTGAACGCTGTTTTGGGCATAAGAATACCGATGAGATGATGGCTTCTTTCGGGCATGGCGGGAATATCTATATCCCGTGGGGAATAGGTACATTATATTATAAATATGGTTATGGTGAATTTAGAAGGCTTATGCTTGATATTATGTCAAAAGCAAAACCAATTCCAAGGGCTTTTAATACAAATGCTCCGGAAATGGTCGAAATGTTTTTTGCAAAATGTGATGCTTCTACCTATATGCTGCAGTTGATAAACTTGACTTCATTTAATGGGATGACGTTTTTCAAGCCATTTAAATTGAACAATATAGATGTCACATTTAATGAAATCGCACCAAAAAGTATTGAAGAGCTGACTGAATCAGGTAAGAAACCAGTTAGTTATGATGGCAAAATGATTATTTCCATGGATGAGGCTGAGATTTACAAAGCTTTTATTATCAGCATATGAGTTTAAGGAAATAAAAAGTAAATTTAAGCGATCGATCCGTGCACCATGATCGCTTTTTTATATTGTTCAGCAAAATTTGCTTTACGTTTTACAGGCAATACACCCGGAATATGCACAAGGTACAAATATTCATTCTTTTTTGGTATATTGAAGACATATTCAAGGGTCTCGTATCTATCTATAATAAAATTATAAGATTATTCTATTGAAGAGTTGCATAAGGGAGGAAATAGCAATGAAAATTGGTTTTATTGGTTTGGGTATAATGGGAAAGCCTATGGCAAAAAATCTTATCAAGGCTAATAATGAACTTATAGTTTGTGATAGGAATAAAAAAAATGAGACCGAATTAATTGAGATGGGGGCTAAATCAGGAGAAAATGGGGCACAGATTGCAAAGCAATGTCAAATCATTATAACAATGCTGCCGAATTCTCCAAATGTAAAAGAAGTTGTTTGCGGTGATGGTGGTATTTTAGAGGAAGCGCGGAAAGGAACCATTATTATTGATATGAGTTCTATAGCGCCTCTTGCCGCACAGGAAATTGAGAAGGCATGTAAAAAAAAGGGAATTGTTTATATTGATGCACCGGTTAGCGGAGGGGAGCCAAGAGCTATTGATGGTACTTTATCTATTATGGTCGGAGGTGACAGAGAAACATTTGAGAAGGTATATGATTTGCTAATGGTAATGGGAGCAAGTGCGGTTTATTGTGGCAGTGCAGGTGCCGGAAATACTACGAAACTTGCCAATCAGATAATTGTGGCATTAAATATAGCAGCGGTTTCGGAAGCTTTCATGCTGGCAGTCAAGGCCGGTGTAGATCCAAAAGTGGTATTTGATGCAATCAAGGGTGGTCTTGCAGGAAGCAGCGTGATGAATGCAAAGGTCCCAATGATTCTGAAAAGGAATTTTAAACCTGGCTTTCGTATTGATCTGCATATTAAGGATTTGAATAATGCAATATCAACCGGACATGGCGTAGGGGCGCCGCTACCTCTTACAGCTGCCGTAATGGAGATGCTTCAGACACTTCATGCCGATGGCTTAGGTATGGAAGATCATAGTGCGATTGCAAAGTTTTATGAAAAGATTGCAGGAACAACAATTAGATAGTGTTCTATATTAATGCTTATGAAAAACTAGAAGAGTGCTACAAATTCGTCAGGATATCATGCAGGAATAATCGTAAAACTTTTACATGATATCCTGATTTCCATATTAAACATATATTCCTTATACCTTGTTTGAGGTGGATTGCTTGAAATAGTACGCTAATTCGTTTAAAAATTCTCTGTCTGAGAAATTCGACATTGGGTCGACATTCAAAACTTCTTTAATTTTATTTAACCTGTACAACAGGGTATTCCTGTGAATATATAAAGCCTTCGCACTATCGCTGATTGTCAAGATAGTTGTCAGTAATTCTTTAAATTTTTTGGTAGCTATGAG
>ENA-UOOI01002966-UOOI01002966.1-fermentation-metagenome-genome-assembly--contig:-NODE-2966-length-13610-cov-3.354113_pt1 | contig 13610 bp, 9 predicted proteins | sample MGYA00245779_ERZ724027 | MGnify/ENA primary metagenome ERZ724027 (study PRJEB28704, sample SAMN03018318) | fermentation metagenome | biome: anthropogenic terrestrial biome; feature: soil; material... | reverse complement strand
GAGGCCAAGGAGTCTCTGGAAGAAATCATCGACTTTCTGCACAACCCGGATAAGTATACCGCCATCGGTGCAAAGCTCCCCAAGGGTGCGCTGCTGGTTGGCAGCCCCGGCACCGGTAAAACCCTGCTGGCAAAGGCTGTAGCGGGTGAGGCTCGGGTGCCTTTCTTCTCCATTTCCGGCTCCGACTTCGTGGAAATGTTCGTCGGTGTTGGAGCCAGCCGTGTCCGTGACCTATTTAAGGAAGCGGCCAAGATGGCACCCTGTATCATTTTTATCGACGAAATTGACACCATCGGTAAAAGCCGCGACAACCGCATGGGTGGTAACGATGAACGCGAACAAACCCTGAACCAGCTGCTGGCTGAGCTGGACGGCTTCGACCCCAGCAAGGGCGTAATCGTTCTGGGCGCTACCAACCGCCCCGAGGTGCTGGACAAAGCACTCCTTCGCCCCGGTCGGTTTGATCGGCGGATCATTGTAGATCGTCCCAACCTGGCCGGCCGACTAGCTACCCTCCAGGTACACACCCGGAATATTCGCCTGGCTGAGGATGTGAACCTGAACAAAATCGCCCAGGCTACCGCCGGCTGTGTCGGTGCGGATCTGGCAAATCTGGTCAATGAATCCGCCCTCCGAGCTGTGCGCATGGGGCGCAAGGCGGTAAATCAAAACGATTTGCTGATCTCCTTCGAGGTGGTCATTGCCGGTACCGAAAAGAAAGGTACTGTGCTCACCGAACAGGAGAAGAAACTGATCGCTTACCACGAGGTTGGTCACGCCCTTATGGCCGCCCGCCAGAAGGGCGCAGAGCCAGTGAGCAAGATCACCATCGTTCCCCACACCCAAGGCACCCTGGGGTACACCATGCAGACGCCGGAGGAGGAAAAATTCCTCAACAGTAAGGATGAGCTGCTCAGCAGAATTCGCATTCTCCTAGGCGGTCGTGCTGCGGAGCATGTGGTATTCCAGACTGCTACCACCGGCGCCAGCAACGACATCGAACGGGCTACCGACCTAGCTCGAAAAATGGTCACCATGTTCGGCATGAGCGATACCTTCGGCGTGATGGGGCTGGCTACCATGAAGAGCCAGTATCTGGAGGCTGCTTACGGAATGGACTGTGCTCAGGAAACTGCCGCCCTGGCAGATCGGGAAATCAAAAAAATCCTGAATCAATGCTATCAGGATGCCATTGAACTGCTCCGTCAAAACGAAGAAATGCTAGAGAAAATCGCCACCTATCTGTTGAAGAAGGAGACGATTACCGGTCAGGAAATGATGGCCATCATCGAAGGCCGTCCCCCTGAGCTGGCAGACAATTACGGCACAAATCCCAACGCCAGGGCGGACGCCTCTGCCAAGCTGGCTCAGCCCACTTCCGATTCTGATGGGGTAGAACCTCCGGCTAAGATGATCCGTATGATTGACCAGTCGCCCACGCCGCCTGCATTGCCAGAGGAGTCTACCGACTTGAATGACGAATGTGATGACAACACACCAGACCACTCCTATAATGACACATCTGACGATTTGCTGTAAAGAGAAATGTCACGACTTTTCTAGTCGTGGCATTTCTTATCTTGCGTCCCGTCGAAAAGTAGGATACAATGTACTGAATTATTACCATACCGAAAAAGAAAGGAACGGAGTTCACTCCGTAAAGGTGTCTGTACGATGTATATTCGTCAAAACTTTGCAGAAACACGCTGTATCCTCTCCGTTGAGGTCTTTCCGCCGAAGAAAGAAGCCAACTGGGGCAAATTCCAGACCGCTTTGGGCAGAATCAAAACCATCAATCCCGCCTTCGTCAGCGTAACCTGTAGTGCGGGCGGCAGCGGCACCGAAGGAGTTCCCACCAGCCGAGTGGCTGCCTTTCTGAAAAACGATCTGCACATCGATCCGCTGACCCACGTCACCTGTGTGGGGGACAACAAAGACGGCATCGATGCCAACCTCAACCACCTCTTTGCCTCCGGTATGCGCAATATTATGTGTCTGCGTGGTGATCTGAATCCCGATCTGCCCCAGCATACAGATTTCCTCCATGCCAGCGATCTGGCCGCCTACATCCAGAAATCCTACGGCTGCTTCGGACTCTCCGGTGCCTGCTATCCCGAACCCCATCCCGAATCCGCCAGCCAGCAGGAGGACATCGACAACTTGAAAATTAAGCAGGACGCTGGAGTCAGTCACCTGGTCTCCCAGCTCTTCTTTGACAACTACTATTACTATCGTTTTGCCAACCTGGCACGAAAAAAAGGGATTACCCTCCCCATCTCCATCGGCGTTATGCCCATCGTTAAGAAGGTTCACATTGCCAATGTCGTCAAACTCTCCGGCGCAACCATCCCCCCCAAGTTCGCTGCCCTACTGGACAAGTGGCAGGACGATCCTGACGGACTCAACAAAGCCGGTACTGATTACGCCATCGAACAGATTCGAGACCTGGTTTCAGCCGGTGCCGACGGCATCCACATCTACGCTATGAACAATGCAGACGTTACTCTGAACATTTACAAGGGGATTAAGGATCTGCTCTAATCTTTCCACCACGCAAAACACCGCAGTGAACCATTCACTGCGGTGTTTTTTATCAGTTATTCCATTGAGAAAAGACTCTTAGAACTCCGGAGCTTCCACTCTCGGTTCCTGACTTTCCTTCAGATAGCGGTAATACTCCGCCATGGTAGCCTGGTAGTAGGGCAGGACATAGAACAGCATCAGTCCAAATGTAATGATACACAGCAGGAACCACCCGATAAAGCTCAGGCTCAACACAAAGTACTCCCACTTGTGTCCGAGCATCATCCCCTGGCTGGCATCGATGGCCTCTTTTCCAGTGAAGTCCGGGTGTTCATTCATGATAAAGAAGGTCTGCGAGTAGGCGATTCCCTTCACAATGCCGGGCACGACCAAGAGCAGCGTCCACAGGAAGGTGAAAATCGTCACTAGGAAGCCAGCGAAAAAGGTATTGGCAAAGTTCTGGAATGGTACGAACAGATCCCCCACTTCCGCATTGTCATGATAGCTCAGCTTCATAAAGATCAGTGCCAAGCCGGTCTCGATGGGGCCGATAACAATCAGCTCCCCGACACCAAAAACACAAGATGCCGCCGCCGTCAGGACATATCCGATCAGAAGGGTAAGAATCGCAATCCCCCAATTTCCCCGTAGCGAATCTCGTGCGTTGGTCTTCATCATTTTTCTTGTCATCTCTGAATTCCTCCTCCTATTTCCAATCGCTTTTGAAGCACCTTATTGTAGCACACCCTTTCTTTTTACGCAATGGAAGGGGATTGAAAAGCTGCTTAAATTTTGATGAAAAATATTTTGCACTAAACTTTTACGTTTGCCAACATTTTGTTTCTATTTCAGAGAAAGACGTGGATTCCTTTTCTTCTATTTTAGCACTCAATCTAAATGAGTGCTAAAAGTTCACACTTCGTTCACACCCCATTCATAATTATATTTTATACTATGGGCAAATTAAAGGAGAACCTGACCCATTCCAAACAGGTTCAGAAAGGAAGCATTTATTATGATGTACAGCATGATGCCTTTTGGCCGCAACCGTGGCCTCGCCAATTTCTTTGATGACTTCGACCGTCACTTCTTCGGTGACCTGTCCCCTTCCACGCCACCTGCCTTCCGCACCGACATCCGGGATACCGGCGATCAGTTCGTGCTGGATGCCGATCTGCCGGGCTTCAACCACGAAGATATCCAACTGGATCTGCAGGGTGATATTCTGACGATTACCGCTCAGCATCAGGACAACAAGGATCAAAAGGACGATAAGGGCAACTATATTTGCCATGAACGTACTTCCACTTCTTATTCCAGAAGCTTCAACGTATCCGGGATCCGTGGTGAGGACATTACCGCCGCCTATCAGAACGGCGTATTGCAGCTAACCCTGCCTAAGCAGGAAACTCAAGTGCCTCAGGCCCGCAGAATTGAAATCCAGTAAACACTACGGGGACGGCACCACCTGCTGTCCCCTTTTTCTCTCAGCAAACAAAAAACTTGATGGAACCATTCCTCATTTGGAGGTAACACTATGAACCAGAAAAACTTTACGCAGAAATCTCAGGAAGCCATCCAGTCCGCCCAGGCTCTGTCTCTGGAATATGGCAATCCTCAGATTGAACAGGTACACCTTTTATATACACTGCTGGATCAGGAAAGCGGCCTGATCCCTCAACTGGTCACCAGCCTCGGTCCCGATCCGGAAAGCCTGAAGGCTGCGGTCAAGGCCGAGATTCAGCGAATGCCCAAGGTCACCGGTTCCGGGCGGGAACCGGGAAAAGTTTACGTCTCCAGAGACGTAGACCGGGCGCTGTCTCAGGCAGACAAGGTAGCAGAGCAGATGAAAGACGAGTTCATCTCCGTTGAACATCTGTTCCTGGCGCTCATTGACACAGCCAACCCCACACTGAAAAAGCTTTTCCAAACCTATCAGCTCACCAAAGAAGCTGCCCTCAACTCCCTGTCCCAGGTACGGGGCAATCAACGGGTCACCTCTGACAACCCAGAAGAAACCTATGATGCCCTGAAAAAGTATGGCTTTGATCTGGTGGAGCGAGCCAAAGAGCACAAACTAGATCCAGTCATCGGTCGAGACGACGAAATTCGGAACGTCATTCGTATTCTGTCCCGAAAAACCAAAAACAACCCGGTTTTGATCGGTGAGCCCGGCGTAGGTAAAACCGCCGTTGTCGAAGGTCTGGCACAGCGAATCGTCCGGGGTGACGTCCCCAAGAGCCTCCAGGATAAGACAATCTTCTCTCTGGACATGGGTGCTCTGGTGGCAGGTGCTAAGTACCGGGGCGAGTTTGAGGAACGTTTGAAAGCCGTCCTCAACGAAGTCCGGAAGAGCGAAGGTAAAATTCTCCTCTTTATTGACGAGCTTCACACCATCGTGGGTGCTGGTAAAACCGAAGGTTCCATGGATGCCGGCAACCTGCTGAAACCTATGCTGGCGCGGGGCGAGCTTCACTGCATCGGTGCTACCACCTTGAACGAATACCGTCAGTATATTGAAAAAGATGCGGCGCTGGAACGCCGGTTCCAACCGGTGCTGGTCGCTGAACCCTCTGTGGAAGACACCATTGCCATCCTCCGTGGCTTGAAAGAGCGCTACGAGGTATTTCACGGGGTCAAAATCCACGATAACGCAATTATCGCTGCCGCAACCCTGTCCAACCGGTATATCTCGGATCGGTTCCTCCCCGACAAAGCCATTGACTTGGTAGACGAGGCTTGTGCCATGATCCGTACCGAAATGGACTCGATGCCGATGGAACTGGACGTGATCTCCCGTAAAATCATCCAACACGAAATCGAAGAGGCTGCCCTGCAAAAGGAAGAAGACCAGCTGAGTCGGGAACGTCTGGCTGAGATTCAGCAGGAGCTATCTGACATGCGGGAGGACTTTAACGCGAAGAAGGCCCAGTGGGAAAACGAAAAGAACGCCATCGGCAAAGTGCAGAAGCTGCGGGAGGAAATCGAAGCAGCTAATGCCGAGATGGAGCAGGCAGAACGAGAATATGATCTGCAAAAGGCCGCAGAACTGAAATACGGTCGCCTGCCCGAGCTGAAAAGAGCCCTGGATGCTGAGGAAACCATTGCCAACCAGGGCAAAAAGCGCAGTCTCCTGCGGGATAAGGTAACCGATGCGGAAATCGCACGGATCATCGAACGCTGGACCGGTATCCCCGTCTCCAAGCTCATGGAGGGCGAACGGGATAAGCTGCTCCACTTGGACGACATCCTCCACAAGCGGGTCATCGGTCAGGACGAAGCGGTGAGCCGCGTCTCTGAAGCCATCCTCCGCAGCCGTGCCGGGATTCAGGACCCCAACCGTCCCATCGGTTCCTTCCTATTCCTCGGTCCCACCGGCGTAGGCAAGACCGAATTGGCTAAGACGCTGGCTGACGCCCTTTTCGACAGCGAAAAGAATATGGTTCGTATTGACATGAGCGAGTACATGGAAAAGTACTCCGTTTCCCGTCTGATCGGGGCGCCCCCCGGCTATGTGGGCTACGAAGAAGGCGGTCAGCTGACCGAAGCCGTACGCCGGAGACCCTACTCAGTGGTACTTTTTGACGAAGTCGAAAAAGCACACCCTGATGTGTTTAACGTGCTGCTTCAGGTACTGGACGACGGTCGCATTACCGACAGTCAGGGTCGTACCGTGGACTTTAAGAACACCATCATTATCCTGACCTCCAACCTGGGCAGCCAGTATCTGCTGGACGGCATTGACGCCAACGGTGAGATCAGTCCCCAGGCTCGCAGCCAGGTAGAAGAACTCCTGAAACGCTCTTTCCGTCCTGAATTTCTCAATCGGCTGGATGAGATCGTCTTCTATAAGCCCCTAACTCGGGAAAACATTCACGGCATCATCAATTTGCTGCTGGAAGGGTTAAATAAACGTCTGGCTGACAAACAGCTCGGCGTTAACGTTACGGAAGCTGCCAAGGACTTTATTGTAGCCGAAAGCTACGACCCAGCCTTTGGCGCCCGTCCCCTCCGCCGCTATATCCAGCACACCATTGAGACCCTCATTGGACGCAAGATCATTGCCGAAGATATGGCTCCCGGTACCGTGCTGACCGTGGATCTGGATGGCAACACCCTCTTTATTCAATAAGCGCGTCTCTTACCACGCTTTTAAACTGTCCCCTCCTATTTTACAGGCAGCCCACTCATCTGGGCTGCCTGTTTTTCGCACCTTGCATTGCCTTCTCTCCCTATGCTACAATGGTTCCATTCTGATGCGAGCGATTCCGCTTCCTTTGAGGTGTTTTCATGCTGTTTGCCAACCAACTCACACAATTCCAGCGTTGGTGTTGCCGGGATCTGCGTTCCTTTTTGAAATGGGTACTTCTCTCCATTGTAGTGGGAACCGTTGTCGGCGTCACAGGCTCCGCTTTCTATTACTGCCTGGACTGGGTCACCGCCTTCCGCCACACCAACGGTTGGATTCTCTTCTGCCTGCCCCTAGCCGGTCTACTTATTGTCACCCTCTACCATCTTCTGGACATGAACAACGATGGCGGTACCGAATTTATTCTGGCCTCTGTCCGAGACGCACGTCAACTGCGCTTGCGCACGCTACCGCTGATCTTCGTCTCTACCATCCTCACCCATCTCACTGGCGGCAGCGCCGGACGGGAAGGTGCAGCACTCCAGATCGGCGGCAGCATCGGCGGACAACTTGGGCAGCTCCTGCGGTTGGATAAACGAGATAGCCGTATCATTACCATGGCCGGTATGGCAGCTGGTTTCTCTGCTCTCTTTGGCACGCCCATCGGCGCGGCAGTCTTCGCAATGGAGGTGGCAAGCGTTGGAATTATGCATTATTCCGCCATTATCCCTTGCTTTCTCTCTGCCTTTATCGCCAATTTGGTGGCTTCCTTTTTTGGCGTCCATCACGCACCCTTCTCGGTTCAGGGGGTGCCTGCTATTACCCCCCTGTCTTTGCTCCAGCTATTGTTGCTGGGCATTCTCTGCGCACTGGCAGCAATCCTTTTCTGTTATTCCATGCAGATTGGTGGTACCCTTTACGCTAAGGTGACCCAAAACCGCTGGCTTAAAGTGGTACTGGGCGGCGTTCTCGTTATCGTTCTCACCCTGCTCCTTGGCACCACCAACTACAATGGTGCCGGTATAGAGATCATCTATCAGGCGGTAGACGGTACCGCCGTTCCCTACGCCTTTCTTCTCAAAATTCTCTTCACGGTGTTCACGCTCCAGTCCGGATACAAAGGCGGCGAAATTGTTCCCGCCTTCTTCATTGGCGCCACCTTCGGCTGCACTGTTGCTCCTGTGCTGGAGTTGTCCCCTTCCTTTGGTGCCGCTGCCGGTATGATTGCCGTCTTCTGCGGCGTTACCAACTGTCCCCTTACTTCTATCCTCTTGGCCTACGAACTTTTTTCCGGCGTAGGAATTGCGCCTATGACGCTAACCATTGCAGCAGCCTATATGCTTTCCGGCTACTGCGGCCTGTACCACGAGCAGCTTATTATGTATTCCAAAACCAAATCCCTCTTTATTCGGCAAAGCGCCGGTCAAGAGTATCTAAATGATGAACACAAGTCAAAATAAGTGAGGACGGCAGGACAAGTTTTTTGTTCGCCGTTTTCTTTTCTCTATGTTTGAACCTTCCAGATTCTGCATAGAATAACTCATCTACTTCAGAAGAGAAAGGATGAGACGATATGACAGGCTGTGATCTCACCCGCCGAGCTCAGGAAGCCCTGCGGCTGGCCCGTGAAAACTCCGCCCAACTGGGACACGGATATGTAGGCACCGAACATCTACTGCTGGGCCTTCTGGGAGAAGGGCAGGGCACTGCGGCAAAAGCGCTCCGGAGTGCCGGCATTCAGGAATCTGGTGTCCGGGAGGCCATTGCGGGACTGGTAGGCGTCGGCTCCCGTGGCTGTGGTCCTAGCCAGGGACTCACCCCCCGCTGCCGCCGGATTGTGGAACTGGCTGCCACCGAAAGCAAACGATTGGGCAGCCGCTATGTAGGCACCGAACATCTTTTAATTGCTATTCTGCGGGATGGTGATGGCTCCGCCGCTCGTATTCTAGGCGGCAGCGGCGCTGATTTGCGAAAACTCTACAGTGGACTTTACGCCTCCCTGGGAGATCATAGTGGCTCCGCCCCCTATCGCAGCAGCAAAGCCAAGGAATACGATGCTCCCAGGGAATCCCGTCTGCTGGAGCAATTCACCCGGGATCTGACCCGGATGGCTGCCGCTGGACAGCTGGATCCGGTAACCGGACGGGAAGAGGAACTGGAACGGGTAATTCAAATTCTCTGCCGCCGCAGCAAGAATAACCCAGTTTTACTGGGAGAACCCGGCGTTGGCAAAACCGCCGTGGCGGAGGCGCTGGCTCAGAAAATTGCCAGCCATCAGGCACCTCAGGCGTTGGCCAACTGCCGCCTGCTCTCCCTGGATCTGCCTGCCGCCGTAGCGGGTACCAAGTACCGCGGCGAGTTTGAGGAACGGATCAAGCGTATTTTAAAGGAGATCCAGCGGCTGGGAAACATCATCCTGTTTCTGGACGAACTGCACACCATCATCGGCGCCGGCAGCGCGGAAGGTTCCATCGATGCCGCCAATATCTTCAAACCTGCCCTGAGTCGGGGCGAAATTCAAGTTTTAGGCGCAACTACCCAGGACGAATACCGGCGGTTTATCCGGAAGGATGCGGCACTGGAGCGGAGATTTCAACCAGTACATCTGGACCCACCCAATGCAGAAACCGCCATCAAAATTCTCACCACCCTGCGCCCCCGTTACGAATCCTATCATGGTTTAACTATCACGGACGAAGCCCTCTGCGCCGCCGTCACCCTTTCTCAGCGCTACCTGCCGGATCGCAACCTGCCGGACAAAGCCATCGACTTGATGGATGAAGCCGCTTCCTGCGTAAAGATCCACGGAGAGCAGCTGCCAGAGTCCTGTAGTGAACTGGAAAACCGGAGGCAGGAAACGATCACCGCTCTGGAGAACGCCATTCGAGATCAGGATTTTGAACGTGCTGCTATGCTGCGAGATGTTGAAGTTAACTTCCGCCATCAGCTGGATGAGGCACATCAGGATTGGCAGGACAGCTGTGCCTGTGCCTCCCTTTCGGTGGATGAGGAGGCCATTGCCCAAGTTCTTTCCCGCTGGACAGGGGTTCCCGTTACCTCCCTGACTGAGGATGAATCCAGCCGGCTGATTCGCCTGGAGGAAACCCTTCACTGTCGGGTCATCGGTCAGGAGGATGCGGTTCACAGCGTCGCCAGCGCCATCCGCCGCAGCCGTACCGGTCTTCAGGAGGAAAATCGTCCCGTCGGCTCCTTCCTCTTCGCCGGTCCCTCCGGCGTCGGCAAAACCGAGCTGTGTCGTGGGCTGGCAGAAGCCCTATTTGGCAGCGAAAACGCCTTGCTGCGGCTGGACATGTCGGAATACATGGAGGCTCAGAGTGTGTCCCGGCTCATCGGCTCTCCTCCCGGCTATGTAGGCTACGAGGAGGGTGGCAGGCTCACCGAGGAGATTCGGAAACGTCCCTACCGTGTGGTGCTCTTCGATGAGTTAGAAAAGGCACACCAGGATGTTTGGAACCTGCTGCTCCAGATTTTAGAGGACGGCACCCTTACCGATTCTCACGGGCAGAAAGCGGATTTCCGTAACGCTATCCTGATTATGACCACCAACGCCGGGGCGCAGGCGCTTGCCGCCGCAGAACATCCCCTTGGTTTTTTCCCGGCCGGAAAGCAGAACACAGATCGGGCGCTGCATCAGGCACTGCGGCAGATATTCCGCCCCGAATTCCTGAACCGGGTGGATGAGATTATCTGCTTCCAGCCCCTATCGGACGCAGAGATCCTCCAGATCGCCGAGCTTATGCTAAACCGCTCCCTTCAACGGCTTCAGGATCAGGGTATTACTGTCCACTTCTCCTCCGACGCACTGGAGGCGGTGGCACAATTCGGTCATGACCCCGCCTACGGTGTGCGCCCTATGCGGCGTTACCTGCGGAAGGAGCTGGAAAATCCGGCAGCAGAGCTGCTCCTCCTGGGCAAGCTGTATCAGGGCAGCACCCTTTCCGTCAGCGCAGAGGGGAAACACCTGGTGCTGGCCCCTATGGCGCCGCTCCCCGCCCTCATCGAAAACGAGTAAAGGAATTTATGCAAAAAACGTCCCGAAAGAGGCACTCTTTCGGGACGTTTTAGGTCGTTCTTCTTATTTGCCTGCGATGATCTCTTCAATCAGATCCCGCTCATCCATGTGATACTTTACGCCTTTGATCTCTTGATAGTCTTCGTGACCCTTACCCGCCAGCAGGATGATATCACCCTTTTTGCCCACGGACATACAGTAGGCAATGGCTTCCTTTCGGTCGGGAATGGTAACGTATGCTCCGTCCGCCTTGGCCACACCGGTGAGAATATCGTTGATAATATCCATAGGCTCTTCGTTTCTGGGATTATCGCTGGTGACCACCGTCAGATCCGCCAAACGACTAGACACTTCGCCCATTTCATACCGACGTGATTTGGCTCTGTTGCCACCGCAGCCAAACATACAGATAATGCGTTCCGGGCCGTAGGCGCGGATATTGGTCAGCAGTGCGTCCAGCGCCATGGCGTTATGGGCGTAATCGATCATCAGGGTGTATTCACCAGGAGTGGGATAGATCTCCAGCCGGCCTTTCACCTGAATGGTGTTCAGTGCATCCAGAATTGCCTCCTGGCTGATGTCCAGGTGACGGCACAGCGCAATGGCTGCCAGAGAGTTGTAAACCGTGAAGTCACCGGGGATATCCACGTGGACACTGTACTGCTCCAGGCCGGTCAGCTCATACTGAACCCCCAGGTATCCGGGCTTGTGAATCCGCTCCACGTTTATTGCGCGCAGGTCAGCTCCTTCCCCCATACCGAAGGTTTCCAGCTGACAGGTATGATCCTTCATAACCTCTTCCAGGTAGTCCGCATCCGCATTGGCAATACCTATCTTGCAGTTCCGGAACAGACGTCCCTTGCAGTCAATGTATTCCTCCATGCTCTCATGCTCGCCGGGGCCGATATGATCCGGTTCTAGATTGGTGAAGATACCGTAATCATAGGCGAAGCCTGCCACCCGATCCAGTTTCATGGCCTGGCTGGAGACCTCCATCACCACATATTTGATCCCCGCTTTTACCATCTCCGCAAAATACTTCTGAACCAGGAAGGATTCCGGCGTGGTGTTCACGGCTGGGATGTGCTGGTCACCGATGATGGCTTCAATGGTGCCAATCAATCCGGTAGCCAACCCAGCCTTTTCCAGAATACCACGAATCATGTAAGTGGTCGTGGTTTTGCCCTTGGTACCAGTCACACCGATGGTGGTCAGCTGCTCTGCCGGGTGCCCGTACCAAGCTGCTGCCAGCTCTGCCAGTGCCAGTCGGGCATTTTCTACCTTCAGCACAGTCACGTCTGCCGGAACAGTCACATCCCGCTCTACCACCAAGGCAACTGCGCCCTTTTCCAGCACTTCGGGAATATAATTGTGCCCATCGGTAACTGCGCCGGGCATACACAGGAAAATGCAGCCTGGTTTGGCCTTCCTGGAGTCGTAAACCACTTCGCTGATCTCAGACTTCAGAGTGCCCTGAACCAGGGTATAGTTCATACGAAAAACAAGGTCCATCAGTTTCATAAACAGTTCCTTCCTTTATGCAATGGGAGCACCTGTTTTACACTCCCAGGTCAGGCCATGTATCCTTTGTTACAGGATCACTTCGCCCTCAAATACCGTAGTTGCCGGCCCGGTCATCAGAATACTGGAGTCAGTAACCTCAATCTCCAGATCGCCGCCCAGCAGGTGGATTGTCACCTTCCGGTCACAGAGTCCGTTCCGATATGCCGCATAGGCAGTGGCACACGCTCCGGTTCCACAGGCCAAGGTCTCACCAGCGCCTCGTTCCCAGACGCGCATCTGGATGTTCTGCCGATCCAACACGTTTGCGAATTCGGTGTTCACCCGATCCGGGAACATGGGATGGGACTCAAACTGAGGGCCGATGTCCCCAATCTTCAGACCGCTCACATCATCGCACCACACCACTGCATGAGGGTTCCCCATGGAGACACAGGTCATTGTCCACTCCTGACCCCCGACCTGAACTGGCACGCCGATCACCTCCGAACCCAGACCGACCACCGGAATTGCCTCCGCCTTTACCACCGGAGTGCCCATGTCCACCTTCACTTTGGTGACCACATTGTTTTCCACAATCAGATCCAGATACTTGATCATGCCGCCCTTGGCCTCTACTGAAATAGATGACTTGTCGGTAAGCCCCTTGTCATAGCAGAATTTCGCTACACACCGGATTCCGTTTCCGCACATGGCCCCCTCACTGCCATCGGAGTTATACATCGCCATGCGAAAGTCCGCTCGATCCGAGGGGCAGATTAAAATCAGTCCATCGGAACCGATTCCAAAGTGCCGGTCACTCACCTTCAGCGCCACCCCGTTGGGATCTGCCAGAGGCTCTTGCGTACAATCAACGTAAATATAATCATTGCCACAACCGTGCATTTTTGTAAATTTCATAGACACAGCTCCTTCCAGCTCAGGTTGGTTTCGAGCATACACCATATTATAATACGGATCTCTCTGTTGTAAAGGTTGATTCCGGCGAAATCTTGCAAATCGCTGCTTTTTCTCTTGCAGGATTTGCTTCTTTCTTCTATAATAAAAAGTAGACTTCCTTACAGACGGAATACCATACCTTTTCCGCTATTCTCAAGAGATGAAGGGGAACCATCATGGCAAAAAAGGATCCGCGCAACACTCGCCGAAAAATTGTTACCGCTGCCTGGCGTCTGTTTTATGAGCAGGGCTACGACAGCACCACGGTGGATCAGATCATTTCTGAATCCGGCACTTCCAAAGGGTCATTTTATCACTATTTCAGCGGAAAAGATGCACTTCTATCCTCTCTCTCCTCTCTTTTTGACGACAAATACGAGGAATTGATGAAGGAAATTGATCCAGGCATGAACAGCTTTCAAAAGCTGCTCCTCCTAAACCGTGAGCTATTTTAAGTCATTGAAT
>ENA-UOOI01002965-UOOI01002965.1-fermentation-metagenome-genome-assembly--contig:-NODE-2965-length-13613-cov-18.318410_pt1 | contig 13613 bp, 18 predicted proteins | sample MGYA00245779_ERZ724027 | MGnify/ENA primary metagenome ERZ724027 (study PRJEB28704, sample SAMN03018318) | fermentation metagenome | biome: anthropogenic terrestrial biome; feature: soil... | reverse complement strand
TGCCCTTAGTGTTGGAAATGGTTTATATTATGCGTTGGAGGATGAATTTAAGGATTTAGTTAAGGCTGGAGATGCAAAGAGAGCAGAGATGGAAAAAAGACTTTTAGAAATAATACCAGGACTTACCCAGAATGAGTTGGATGCTATAAATAAAGAGGTGTGTAATGGTGTTATGAAGATAGGTACAGAGATTTTGACACCTATACAGGTAAGCAAAGGTACTACAGAAAATACAATAGTCGCAGAGGATAAAACAGCACAGAATTAATTTTAGTGGTCTTAACAGGCCACTATATTTTTTTACCTTTTATAAGAACAAATGTTTTAAAAATATAAAAGTACAAAGGAGGAAATTATTAATGAATAGTTTTATAGGATGGATAGGTGGAAAGAAGTTATTAAGAAAGGAAATTGTAAAGAGGTTCCCAGAAAAATTCAATAGATATATAGAAGTCTTTGGAGGAGCTGCATGGGTTTTATTTTCAAAAGAGAAACTGGCCAACATGGAAGTATACAATGATGTAAACGGAGACTTGGTGAATTTATTCAGATGTGTAAAGTATCACTGTGGGGAGCTGCAGAAAGAATTATCGTTTATGCTGAATTCCAGGGAGTTGTTTTATGACTTTGTCAGTCAGTACAATACTAGGGGAATGACTGATATTCAAAAGGCAGCTAGATTTTTTATGCTGATAAAAACAAGTTATGGAAGTGACTACAGGTCTTATGGCTGTGTTAAAAAAGATGTTAATGTAATGGTTAAATATCTTACCGAAATTCAGGAAAGGCTTTCAAGAGTAGTTATTGAAAATAAGGATTTTCAGGATTTACTTAAAGTATATGATAAAGATGATTCTTTGATATATTTGGACCCGCCATATTATGGCACTGAAAGATACTATCAGGTGCAGTTTTCAAAAGAGGATCATATAAGGTTATTTGAGTGTCTTAAAGATGCAAAGGGGAAATTTATTCTTTCTTACAATGATTGTGAATTTATAAGGGAACTTTATAAGGACTTCAATATAGATGGAGTGGAGAGAAATCATAATCTGGTAGGCAAGTACAAAGATAAGGAACACAGGTATGGTGAGTTGATTATTAGGAATTATTAGGAACAAGGGTGAACCCTAGAGTAGCGTAAAAGCTATTCTAGGATTTATTTTTTAAACAATAAAATTAAACTAAATATGATATTAGTAAAACCTATTAGAAAAGCACTGATATGATAACTTATTCTAGAATTACGCAAAGTTTTATCCTCAACTGCGTAATTTAATCTTATTCTATCGCCACTTCCAAGACTTCCAGATAATATTGCTGATAAAAGTAGAAAGAGTATACCTACTATTCCTAAGACTTTAAAACCCATGCTTATTTTATTAAGTACTATGCAAAGTATAAAAATTAATAATGATTCAAACAATCCAACTAAGAAAGAAATTTTTATCATTTCATAATCGCCCCTATGATCCATTTGGTATAAATAGCATATCATATTTTATGTTATGCGTGACCAAATTTTCCGAAAAGGAGCATATTGATTTCTCATAAATTACTTGAATAAATTTTAAATCTGCTGGATTTTCTGGCAGGGTTTATTTTTATTGTCAAGACTTGTCCTTTTTGGTAGAAAGTTGTACAATAAAAAAGAAACCATGACGACTACCAATCTTAATGGTTTCTTAAAACAAAATGCATTTCATTGAATATATCTCTATTATACCACATATTCTTTGGAATGTCAGTATGATGGGGGAATAATATGGGGGTTAAAAAGACCACTTATAAAAGTGGTTATAAGAATAGGTCAAAACAAAGAAATAAAAAATATTCTAAAAAGCCAAAGACTAATCCTTACAGATGTGATGGGTGTAATCAACCAGGAATATGCACAAAATATATGATGACAAAAGATAAACCATCAAAAATATCAAATTTGGAATTTAGGTGTGGATTTACAATTATTTCATGGCTTGTAATGGTATTTACTGTGTCTAAAGGTACAAGTATATTTGCATCATTAGTTATGTTTGCAATGCCATTATTGGTTGATTATATAAACTTTATACCAGAAGGTAAAAATATACTTGCTAGGAAATGGATTAAAAAAATAGGTTTAGCATTAGCATTTTTATGGATAACAATAGGATTCATTGGATTGATGGGAATATTTGAGATAATACAGTGTGATGGTATATATTATATACATACTTCTCAACAATTTGTTTTTATGCCAAATTGTAGTTTTAAATATATTTATATTATTTTACCAACATTATTATCGCCCTTAATGACTTATATTGATAGATATGCATTTCAGACTGATTATGAACATATAGTATATAAGCGATATAATCAAATTGGCAAGTTAATGAATAAAGATGGCATTTCTTAACTTTTATGATATACTTTATTTATAGAAAGGAGATATTTTATGAGCATTCACATGATAATATTATTAACTATTTCAACAATGTATATAGGTTCGGTAATAGGAGTAGTTATAAAATTAGCGAATTTAAAAGCTAAGATAGGTGTATTTTCTATTGCTCTATTTCTTCCTTTTTTATCTTTTATATTTATGTTTTGTCTTAGTTTTAATCCTAAGAGGGTGCATAAAGAATCACTTTTCAGAAGAGTTATAAGTTTTATATGGTTTCAATATAAAACTCTTCCTTTTATGACTGGTATATTTTGTGTAATAGTAGCTAAAGATAATATTGGCATATTGGATATATTGATAATAATCTGCACAAAAGGAATTGGATACTTTTATAAAAGGCTAAAATCACAATTTTTGTATATCGAAAAAAATATTGTTAATAATAAAAAAACAGGTATTCAATGTATTATGAATTAATTTAACTATAAAAGCCCCAGGCCAACTCCCAGGGCTTTTATTGAGGTAATACATAATAGTGACTTAAAGTATTCTTATGACATTAACCATTATACCCAACTTCAAACATTTTATATTTATTTTCCAAAAGTTCATCCAGTTACCTAGAGTATTTTTTATAGAACTGCACAAACTTTAAATGTAGCATCAAAGATTACTATTTAGAGAGGTGTTTATCATGACACGTAACAATAAGTTAGTAGTCCCAGAAGCCAGAGAAGCCTTGAATAGGTTTAAGATGGAGTCAGCCCGAGAGGTTGGAGTAAATTTAAAAGATGGCTACAATGGAGATTTAACTGCCAGAGAAGCTGGTTCTATAGGTGGAAACATGGTTAAGAAAATGATTAAAGCCTATGAAGAAGACTTAAAATAATAAAGTAATGAGAAGCCTGTACCTTTATGGGGTGCAGGCTTCATTTTTTATTTATAGTTGTCCAAATACCCCCATAACGTGTAAACCCAACCAATTAGCCATAATACCTATGTTTTCTGCAATCCCTATGCTAGAATTTACCTTAGTGATGTTTTAAAGTAGGGGGATAAGGTTATGGCTACGAAATGTAAAGAGTGCATATTTAAAGATGTAGATGGGGGTAAGTATCCTTGTAATGATTGTAGTGAAATTATGGATATAAACAGATATAAGAGTACTGAAAGCCATTTTAAAGAATGGTCTAAAGAAAATATTAATGCGATAGAAAACTCCAAAGCAAAATTAAAGAAAAGACTTGAGGATATTATAAATCCAGATTTAAGAATACATGCAGAATTTTCTATTACATCTGATGGGGATGTGATGATAACTGCATTTTCAAAAGATAATATCAGAGAAGTTACTATTTATCAAATAACTGACACAGGGGATGAACTAATTGAGAAGACAATAAAATTAGATAGTAAGTTATTTACCAGTTTTAAAAAGTTTATACGTGTAAGATGAATGGAATATAGCAAAGAAAGGGGCTTAGTAATATCCCCTTTCTTTTTTGTATTTTATAGAAAATAACTGATAAATGCGTTAAAGTTCCATGAAGTGTTATATCACTCGTCTGAATCTCTAATTTTATATCGTTCTTTTAATATTTTACATACCATATTGCTTATAGACCTATCCTCATATTCAGCTTCCTCTACTAATTTTTTGTATACAACTCGAGGGATTATAGATGATATTTTTATGTTTTCTTTCTTTATCATTTAGAAATTCACCTACTTTATACACTTTGAATAAAGCATATAAGAAGTTCGTAACTATGTGTTGAAAGTTATCAATAGTTACGAATAGTTACGAACCTTCAAGCAATTCCATATCTCCTTTTTACATTTTCTACAAATTCAAAGATTTCTTTCTGTGCTGCTTTTGGAAATTCATTATAATTGCTTTCATAATAATAGCAATTAGGGCTACAGTGGTGTTTATTACAGCCAGCTATAAGCTTTTTAGGACATATATGGAGTGCATGCCCTATTCTATCAATAATTTCTAAACTCGGATTAAGTTTTTCTTCCCTTTCTAAATCACTCAGATAACCATACGAACAATCGGCAATATCAGACAAACCCTTTAATGTAAATTCCCTATATTTCCTATATTTTTTAATATTCAAAATCAATAAATTCACATCCTTTTCCTCATATGTAATATACTTTAATAATAATGTAATATAGTGTCGAAATAAATACTAAAATGATGGAAAATGTTGTGAAGATTTACCAAATATCTCTGGGGGCGAAACTGAACGGGGTTATAATAGAACCATAAAAGGTGCACCGTTTAAATTTAGTAATGAGGGGGATCTTGAATGACAAAAGAGAAATTGATTGGAGAACTGAATAAATTAAATTTGAAAAAAATGAATGAATATGATATTGATCAAAAGATATATCAAATTGAGATTATTGTTACCGGGAACAAAGAGTTTGCAATAGATTGATGCATATTAGGGTGGCAAATAATTAAACGCCACCCATTTGCCACCCACATACACCATTCAATAAAATGCAATATAAGTTAATATATTCTCATATATTTTTTAGTTTCAAAAATATCTTTGCAACTGCAATGCCTAATCTTCTATAATAATTCTTAACTATTTCAGTTTGTTTTAAAGAAATACATACTGCCCACGTTGAAACGGTAGTATTGATGTCAAGGGTTGAGAAATAAATAACTGAAAAGTGTAGAAAACAAGGGGTTTTGCGTGTTTTGCTGATTTGCAGAATGGCAGAACCCCTTTTAATTAGGCACTTGGCGGGAATGTATCAACTTTAAGAAAGCGAATAGTTGAGTTGACAGGATTGTTTTTGGGCGGGTTGAGTAGACAGAAATGTTGTAAAAATAGGCTAATCATCATATAATAAAATCATTGAAATGATGAGTAGCCATTTCAGGATTCATAACCGATTGCCAACTCAATATTGTACATATACTGGTTCTCCCCGGAATGAGTGAAGGACAGGAACATCCAACCTTCGGCTCTGGAATTGGGATTGTCTTCATATAGCCGCTGTAAAGCATAGCTGGTTATTATTACGTTGGCCATATAAATTTGATTTACAGTGGGGAGTGATTTTTGAATACTGAGTGTTTGGGTCAAATCATAGAGCATTTCCTGTTGAACTTGTTTTTCCATGTGTTCTTCATAAGAATCGATACTTATATCCACGACAGGACTCCATTGGTCTATCCGTTGTATGTAATCGGATAAAAGTTTCCGCAGCTCTCTTTTTTGAGAGGGACTGCAATCTACGTAAAGCGATAAATGCAATACTGGCTGGTTGTTATTCATGACGATACCTCCTTTGGTAGTATCACATATTAACTCTACACGCCAGTAATAGCAAGGCGTACTATGAACAATAGTATGAAGTTTATTAATTTAAGTTAAGGGGGTAAATGTATGAAATATTGGACAATACAAACGAAAGACGTAATTGAAACTGTTAATGAGAAAGGTATTTTTCAACCAGATTTTGATAAAAGTCGATATTTGAGTATAAATTCTAATTTGAAAGATTTATATTATTTTGTATTAAAGGCTTTTAATAAAATAAATGGTATGGATTTACATGGGGTGGTTTATGCTTTTGCACAAAGTGATGGTAGAAGGATAAATTCAATAAAAGATATCGATGAGTTTTGTGCGTTTATTAAAAATAAAAAAGCAGTAATAGACGGTTTATGGAAAATGATAGCTAAAGGTGATGTTGAAATTGTTGAATTGATTTATAACGAAGAGTTTAATCCCATATTCGTGGATATTAATGATTTTCAGTTTTTAATGCCACCGATTATGTATTTCCCTCCTTACACAAAACAATCTATTGACAGGATATGCGACGATATTAGTAAAGGTCAAATTAGAGTTTCGGAGTTTCCAAGTAATGTGATTCAAGCACATTTATCTTATATAAAAACTGAAAATATTGTAAATATTTATCCAATATTTGACTTGGATTAATTCTGATTTGTCTATCGGTTAGAAGGAGGTGTAGTGTGCCAGAAAATTCAAAAATACATTTTATACCTGCTGTACTAAAGCGAGAAAAACGGGTCGCTATTTATGCTAGGGTAAGTACAAACGATGCGGAGCAATTAAAAAGCCTTGCTACACAAGTATCTGCGTTTACAAGATTAGTGGCATCTACACCTCAATGGCTATTGGTTGATGTTTACATGGATACAGCGCCTGGTAAAGCTGGCACAGCAAGAAAAGAATTCACTCGTATGATTGAAGACTGCAAGGCTCATAAAATAGAAATTATTCTTACAAAGAACATCAGTAGATTCGGGCAGGATACCGTTGAGATATTGGAGGCTTTAAATCAGCTAAAGGTTCTCGATGTTCGTGTAATATTTGAGCAAGAAGATTTGGATACAGCAAATACGGACAGTGATTTGATGATTTCTATAATAGAATCGCTTGCTCAAGCAGAGAATGAATCCAGAAGTGAGAATATAAAATGGGGCATCAAGCAGCGAGCCGCTAATGGCAGTTCAAAACTGTATGATCGAAAGTGCTATGGGTATAAGCACAATACTGACGGCGGCCTTATTATTGATGATGCCGAAGCTAAAAATGTAAGGCTGATTTTTGATCTTTACCTTCATGGCAAAAGTGTTATAGGCATTGTTAAAGAATTGAAGCAACTTGGAATTAATTCCCCTACAGGAAAAGATCAATGGTGTAAACGTACCATTGACGTGATGCTGAGCAACGAGAAATATATTGGTGCAGTTCGGCTCTTAGATTCCGGCAAACATGAAGTGCAGTATGTTTCAGAAAATAATAATCCGGCAATCGTATCAAAAGAAATGTTCCAAGCAGTGCAGATCGAAAAGTCTCGCCGGAGTAATGTGATTAAAGGTGAATATGGTAAACAGCGTAAAGATAAGAAGTACAGTTCCAAGAACAAGGAGAAGTAAAGGTAAAGAGAAAATGATAAATGAAGAACAGAAACAAGATATTATTGGCATATTAACTACACCAATAGAGTGTAGTGGCTATAGCAATGGAAAAATCAACATTACGAGAGATGGAGCAATAATAAGAACTACTCAAACATATTGGAGAAATAAAAATTACCCGCAAGGCTTAGATGAGGATATGTCAGATTTTTCTATTGGTTTTTATTCAATATTATATAAGGAACTTCTTAACGGTAAATCTGTTTTAAATGGGAATGATAACCTTTACAATGATGAATTTGCAGGGGACACGATGAATAGTTATGTAACTGTAGCCAAAAGAAAATCACTCAAGGAACCTACAGAGTATTTAAATGAATATAAAAATCAGTATCATTGTCTTGCTAATTTTTGGCTCATTCCAATGCATATTGGACGTACTTCAAAATATACACCAGATAAATTTAAAGAGTGGTCTAAAACAAGTTATGAATATAATATTGAAGATTATATGGATAGATTTTTAAACCTATATAAATGGAATTCATTACAATACAAGAGGTTGTATCCTAGTTATTTTGCAAAGATTAATTGTATTAAGGATTTTGCTAAAGTACACATATTTGTTGGAAGTTATACGTCTGAGAGTATGGAAGTGTGTAATTATAGCAATGAAAACAATGACGGGAAAGATGTTGTTGATAACATCAAAAGCAAGATTAAGTTGAGGGCAATAGCAATTTCTGAATCAAAATATGCTGATGAATTATGGAACTATTTTAATGAATTACATCTGTGTAAAAAAACTATGATAAAATAGCCTAATCACAATTGATATATGGATATGATAAGAATGATGTTAAACCGAATAATTACAGGCATTATATACACTTTGAGACAAAGTGTGAAATAGCCTAAAAATCACATGTTGAGTGTGTCGTATTGATGTCAAGGGCTGAAAAATAAAAGTGTATAAAACACTGATAAATAAAGGGTTTTCAAGATTAGGATATCACTATAAAGTTTATTTTTAAGTATCTCTAATCTTGGAATCCTTATTTTTATTTTGCAGAGAAATGTTTTAATAATTATAATATTTGTATAGTGTAGTAGGCAGGATAGATGTCATAAGGGTTGAGAAGTCAGAATAGATGAGGCTTTCAAGAGTAGGCGAAATAGATGCTTGAAGATTATGGATAAAATAATTGCTCTTTTTGACTACTTATCATTTAGCTGGGAATAATTAAATATAATTAGTATAAATTAAATGAGAGGTTAATTATGTTAAATAACAGTTTAAACCCAAAAGTAACATACATTCCAGCTAAAATAAAATCCAATAAAAGGGTAGCAGTATACTGTAGGGTTAGTATAAATCATGATTTTCAAGAAGAAAGCCTAGAAGCACAAATTAATATATAAATATGTATTGATAGATATCTCATGTTGAGTGCACGGAATATATAACAACTATAATAATTGCTATATGCTGCTTTTAAGCAGCATAAATTAGAAATATATTGACAATTGGCAGCGTATGTGCTATTCTAATATAGAGGTGAGAATATGCCCGATATAGGCCAACTGATAAAAAATAAAAGAAAAGCTGCAGGGTTGTCTCAGAAAAAATTAGGAAATGCCTGTGGATTAAGCGACAGCGAAATAATGAAAATTGAGAATGGGGTTCGTAAGAAACCGAACTGGGAGAATCTGTGCAAGATTGCTCAAGCACTTGAATTCCATCCATTTGAACTGCTTTTAGCAGCAGGATATATTTCCGAAAATGATATCCATCCGAGTACACAACTTCGTGGTCTGGAGAAATTGAGCGATAAAGACATGGAATATTTGCAGCTGCTTATAGACTTCATGATATCAAGAAAAAGCACCGATGGAATTTCAGAAGGAGGGCTGTAGTTATGCCATTTAGATTAGGTGAATTATTCTGCGGACCGGGTGGAATAGCTTGGGGGGCAATGCACGCCGATATTGGAAATCCAGAATTTGTAATTACACATCAATGGGCAAATGATTATGATGCAGATACTTGTGAAACATATCGTAAAAATATTTGCCCAGATGCACCGGAGACTGTTTACCATGAAGATATTCGAAAATTTGATATGTCAAAGCTTGCTCCCATTGATGCTTTAGCGTTCGGATTTCCGTGCAACGATTATAGTGTTGTAGGTGAACAGAAAGGAATGGATGGAGTATATGGCCCGTTGTATTCATATGGTGTTAAGGCGCTGAGGCATTTTAGACCACAGTGGTTTCTGGCAGAAAATGTAGGAGGACTTAGGAACGCAAATGATGGCAGGGCATTTACGAAAATTCTAACGGAGTTGCGTAAATCAGGTTATACCATAACACCGCATTTATACAAATTTGAAGAGTACGGAGTTCCGCAGACGAGGCACAGGCTGATTATTGTAGGAATTAGAAATGATATTGATGTTGAATACAGAGTTCCGTCTGCAGCACCGTATGCAGATGCTGACAATACTTGCAGAACAGCAATTGAAGTCCCTCCTATTCCTGAAGATTCATATAATAATGAGAGGACGAGGCATTCAGAGATTGTTATCAGAAGACTGCAGCACATTCTTCCAGGACAGAACGCTTTTACAGCTGATTTACCTGAAAATCTGAGACTTAATATAACGGGTGCAAAAATCAGCCAAATTTACAAACGGCTTGACCCCAATAAACCATCCTACACGGTAACCGGAAGCGGCGGTGGCGGAACCCATATATATCATTGGGATGAAGCACGTGCATTAACAAACAGAGAACGAGCAAGACTGCAGACTTTTCCTGATACCTATAGATTTATTGGAAGCAAGGAAAGTGTCAGAAAGCAAATTGGTATGGCTGTTCCGTGCAGAGGGGCAAAAATTATCTTTGAATCTATTCTAAAAAGTTTTGCAGGGATTCCCTATGAATCAGTAGAACCTAACATTGATGAATAAAAAACAACAAAGCAGTAAGCAAGATAAAAACTTATGCTTTGTTGTTTTTTAATGCCGCTGTGCAATAATATCGTTGTAAAGTGAAGTTAAATTGGATTCAGCAACAGATTTTTTTAATTGACACTCCCAGATAACAAGGACATTCCAACCCTGTTGCTTAAGTAACTGAAAATTCTTTTTATCACGTTCAACATTCTTGTTTATCTTTTCGTACCAATACTCTTTATTTGTTGACGGCCAGACAAAACGTCCGCAGTCATGATGATGCCAAAAGCAGCCATTTACAAATATAATGGTTTTGTATTTTGGTAAAACAATATCTGGACATCCGGGAAGAGTTCGTACATTTTTTCTATATCTTAATCCGCAGGCAAATAAATATTTTCTGACAATTTCTTCTGGCTTAGAGTTTGTACTTCGAATATGGGACATGTTCATGCTGCGAACTTCTTTTGAGTGATTATCTGACATAATAAGTTTATCACCTCCTTCATATTGAGGGATGCGGAGAAAAATCCATATAATATTCTTCGTCATCGATTTTGTAAAAGGTAATATCTGTTCTTCCGTAGTTCAATAAATCTTGTTTTGTAACAAATGCACCATTTCCGAGACCTAAACGGTTTCGAAAGTATTCTCCAAGCTGAGCATTGCTAAGAGGTGTTGTAATTGCCTTGTTGTTTTGTTGCTCGACCCTTAAAAGAAGCGTGTGACTGTCGTCTGTAACAACAGTAAAATGCTGTTTGTCAAGCGGGAAGAAACCACTTCTTGCAATTTTAGCAGGAAGGTGTATATAAGCTTGGTTTCTATTTCTGCCCTTACGTTGCCCCCAATTTAAACCGGACTTTTCTCCAACATCACCTCTATTTGTAAGAAGAGATAGTGTTGTGGAAATAATACCTTCTCCAGCCAAAGTGGTTATTGGCTTACTTTCAGCATCTAGAATTTGATGTGTTGGACGGAGAACAATATGGTCTTCGACCTCTGCATGGTTACAATAGATGGAATTTGCTTCAACTTCCTCAAAAAATTTATATGCTTCTTCTGGATTACAGCATTCCACGATTTCCTTTCGAGATGGAATAAATGCATTCTGCACAAAATCAGCAGAACCTGTATATGCCTGCATTGGCAATTCACCTTTTAGCCAAATGTACAAATTTGCATGGACCGGAGGGTTTTCGCAAACATAGCTGCAGGAAAAGCTATCCACGGCATTTGGATATGCCTTGCCATGGAGTTCCTTAAAACCTTCATGTATAGGAACACTTAACCCATCGTAAGGTACCATGCCTATAAGCAATGAAATATTGACAAGGTGCATATTTTGCTCCTGAAAACTCTTTATTAGCCACGATGCCATATTAGGAGTAGCATATCCACTTAATATTAATAATGTATCTGCTCCTTGAAGTGTGGAGGAGCAAATAAAATTTTTTGTGCTATATTATTGGTAAACATTTATGCTTGTCCTCCTATGCTTCTGTATTATCTTCACACACATCATAATACATTGTATCGTGAGGAAGTTTAATATTTGGCACCCAGAGAGTTTTCCCGCCCCATCCCTTAGTACCAGTCACTTGATACATGGTAAGGACGACTTTATTGAGAAAAGTGCCGCCAAGTGTCCAGTCATTTGGAGATAACAACGCACCTGTGCCTTGTGCTACATTCCTTTCTCTTCTAACTACCAAAATACCCTGTCCAGCAGGCTGCTCTGAAAGAAATATGTCAATGACAGAAAGGAATGCGTCTAACTTAAAATCCGGACTGGCAATAATATGGGTCAAAATTTTCTTAATAAATCTTAAATTTACTTGGTAATAAGGTTCATTATCAGAGAAAGGCTTCAACAGCTTTGATATATCCTCTATAGAGTCATTATCAGGATAAAATGGATAATAGTTCGTTCCACCGGAGAGAATGTTGACTCGTTTATTATCAAGAACATTCTTTCTAGTTGGATTCAATCCAACTGGATAATAGATTTTAATATTATCAATTCCCTGCTCTGCTTGGGCGATTATGGCATTGTTAGTAGCATTAATATCCGCAAATAATTTATAGAGTTGTTCATTTATAAATATTTTCATCATGCCGGGGTCTCTGTCATAACCGAACATCCGGCTATGCTGCCACATAGTGTCAGCTTGAGGCTTTTTGCTTGTTCTTGTATAGTAAATTGTCTGCAGACCGGGAAAAGTAACGCCTCGACCAAGAGTATTTCCGCCAATGATAAAATTACAGCCTGTTGCATATTCAGGGCTCTCAACATCTGTCTTTCCATTCATTATAAGAACTTTTATACACTTGTTTTCCATCAAGTCCCTAGCAGTTTTATATATAATATCGAAGGAAAGTTTTTTACTTTTGTCAGGCATTAAAGCGTCGTAATGGTTTTGTAATTCGGTGATGAACTCATCATTGATATGTTCAATACACCAATTTATTTCTTTTGTGACGTCGTCAGCAAAACGCTGGTGGACAGCTTGACGTACACTCGGATGTATAAGGCAATTTGACACTTTGCCGTTGGATGCTAAAATTTGAGCAGAAACAGCTATATGTCGTATAACAACACTTCTTGTTGGTCGTTTGATTGTCTCAAGATAATCAATGCATTCAGGTTTGCCACTTGTTGGGAAGAAAAAGTCTCCACCTAAATAACCATCGCCGGGATGGAAGTAATATGTAAAATACGGATGCCATCCGGAAGCAAGTGTCTGTAGTAAGATTGCTTGAGGAGTACCGGTAACCTGTAGATATAGACTGCTTGATGCACCATTCTTTATAGAGTCCAAATACCTATTAATCGATGACTGACCATTGCGGTTTACAAGTGTATTCAAGGAAGCGGCATCTGCCTCGTCGTCAACTATAAAAAGAGGATTTCCTTTCATGAAGCCCGTGGAGTTAAATATATTCGCCCACAGTCTCAGCATTCTTGAATTTTTCTTTAAGATGACAATCGCTGGCTTTACAAGGCTATTCTCAATAAACAATCCTGAGTCGTTTTCACCGCAAATACAGAAACCATCTAAATCTTCTCTGACACGCTCCAAAGTTTGCTGCTGCAAAGCAACATTGTCCGTAGTGAGCAAGATAAATGCCGGGAAACCTAAGTCGGCGGCTTTGCACATGATGCCAAACATTTGACCAGTTTTTCCAGACTGTACATTTCCAAATAATAGTCCAATCTCATGACTAGTAAATGAAAAATTGCGAATATACTGCTCGCCAACATCTTCAGCAGTTGTTAAAATAGATTCCGCCAATTTTACATTGCCTCGGTCTGTAATCTTTTGAAGGTATGTTTTTAAGTATTGCA
>ENA-UOOI01002964-UOOI01002964.1-fermentation-metagenome-genome-assembly--contig:-NODE-2964-length-13615-cov-2.660693_pt1 | contig 13615 bp, 9 predicted proteins | sample MGYA00245779_ERZ724027 | MGnify/ENA primary metagenome ERZ724027 (study PRJEB28704, sample SAMN03018318) | fermentation metagenome | biome: anthropogenic terrestrial biome; feature: soil; material... | reverse complement strand
CATAAGGAAAACCCGTATGAGTGCTGAAAATCCAGTATTCATACGGGCTTTTGCTATATCTAATTCGGAATTTCCCGGAACGGAACTACAAAGTAATAATGAAGTAGGTGTTTTGGTAGGCGCTTTTTGCAAAATAATATCAAGCCCAATGCATCCGCGTTTACCCCGCAAATCCGGGTGGCTTATCGCTTGCCACGTATCGGCAGGCGACAGATCAGCCGAAACTTTTTTGGGTTTTCCCAATTCTGTACCTTTTTGATTGCTCTAATCTTCAGTTTTCTAATCCTGCAATCAATCATCAACCCGCCAAACTAAAGAGCAGCCGGCATATGTTCTTTTCCCTCGCTCCATATTTTCTCCAGCCACCGCCATGCCCGGCGATCAAATTCCGCCGACCAGTCGTGCGCAAGCCCGGGCAGAGGGATGATGGCCTTCTTTTCCGATCTGAGCCTGTTATAAACCGCAAAAACGCCAGAAGGCGGTGACACCCTGTCGATTAGCCCCACATTCATCAATACGGGGCATACGACGTCCGGCGCGAAATTCATGACGTCATAGTAAGCAAGGCAACGGGACCTCACACTCTTCCCCCGGGCCGCGTCCATCCCTACGCCGTCGCTGCCGGCATCGTTGGCCGCCCGTGCGAAATCAAGATACGGCAGGTTTGCAAAATGGGTGATGGCCGGGACGGCCGCCCGGACACGCTTATCCAGAGCCGCAACAACCGTCGTGAGCCTCCCGCCCTGGCTGCCCCCCACTACGGCAAGCCGGGACGCATCCGCATCCTCACGCGAAAGCAGATAATGAACCGCCTGTACACAATTTAAGTAAACGTTGTGGTAGTAATACCGGTCGGCCGGGTCATATATAGCATCTGCCCCATATCCCGGAAGGGATTTGTACTCCTGCTGGTCAACTTTCTGCCCGTGTACCTGGATATCCAGCGCAAGATACCCGTGACGCGCGTGCTCCAGCGGAATCGGGCGCGCGGCAAATCCGGCCCCCGGCAGCACGAGCATAACCTTGAAGGGCCCCTTTCCTTTCGGCTTTGCGAGCCACCCGTAGATACGGATGCCGCCCAGACCCGCAAACGAAATCTTGCTTGCCTCCACCTTCTCCGTCTGGTGCCCGCAGGGGTCATAATCGGGCGGCAGGCAGGCCCGCGCGTAATTGTAGTCGTCTATCTGAGCGCCGGAATAGTCGGCATAAAACGACTCCCGCGCTTCCAGGGGAACCTCCGCGAGCTTTTCAAGCCCTTTCTTCCAGAACGTGCTGAAATCACCGGGGCGAGTATCGCAAATGTCCATCTCCTCCGGCTTCCAGCCGAAGGCACACAGGCCGCCGACGGTGCCTCCGCCGCAATCCGCCGTCACAGAAAGATCGTAAAAACCGGGGCGCAGAGATTCGGACGGTATGGAAACCTTGAAGCGGTTTGCCGGAAGAGGCTCGCCACTGCCACACAAAAAGGGGATGTCTACCATATTCCGGCTCAGCGACCAGGTCAGTTTCACCGAACGGTTCAGCACTTGGCAATAAATTTCAATTGTCTTTTCTTTTTCAAAAATCAGGTTTTCGTTCCGGGGGGAATAAAACGAAAGACCACTGTATGCCGTGGAGAAAGAAGAATATTTTCCGAAAAGATTCATTTCCATGGGGTGACCCGCCTTTTCTATGTATTTTTCATACAGAATAAAAAAGCAGACGGGATACCACTCTCGCAGCATTCCCGCCCGCCTGCCGGTTTTAACAGTTTCCGATTAAAATGCGGACTTTTCGATATTTGACGCCCGGATCCGCCGTTCGAGCCTCAAAAAAACGCCGGTTATTTTTTGCTGGTTCTCCACTTGTCATACTGGGCCTGCTCCTCCTTGAGGAGGTCGCTCATGCCGTTGTCCTTGAGTTTCTGCACCATCTGTGGCAGATAGGTGGTGGGATCCACCGCACCGACGGCCAGAGAGGGAAGATACTGATTGAGGACATTCTGCATCGCGGCGATCTGGGTCTTGACATTCGTGTTGTCAAAGCTGAAGCCCAGCGCCGGCGATTTGACGGCCTGCTTATTAAAATCCGCAACCTTGGTCCAGTGGTCGGCGGGGATGCCTTTGCGCACATACGAAAGCCGTTGGTTGCCAACGCACCAGGCGGAAACGTTGCTGTATTCGCTGGTCTTCCCGGTCACGCCGGAGGGGTAGTCGATGGTGTTGTCGTCGACCTTGACATAGTCGGTGCCCTCCTCGCCGTAATCGACGAGATTAACAAGCGTTTTGTCGCTCCAGAGCAGGTTGAGGAACATCATGGCTCTTTCTTTGTCGTCCGAGGAGTTGGAAATGGCCTGCATGGCGCCGGTACCGGCCGAGCTGAAAATGGCAGGTTTCTGGATAAGCGCGGCTTCGCGGGTGACGCCGTATACATCCGGCGTGCCGACGGCGTCGGGCGTCCAGGAAATCTGCCGGGCAAAATATTTTCCGCTCTTCTCAATATTGGGGTCGGCCGTATTGGTGGCGGCGTCCTTGGCGATGTAGCCCTCCTGATAGAATTTATGCATCGTGGCGAAATACTCCTGGTATTCTGGCAACTCGTACTGGTCGACGATCTTGGTGGACTTGCCGTCCAGCGGGATCACACCCGGGAGTGTGCTGGCGCTGCCGTTGATCGGGTCATATGGGAGGTAGTTGTACATAGCGAAACCCTTGTCTGCCACGATGGTGGGGATATCGGGCTCCTTTTCATGGATGATCTTGAAAAGAGGCTCTGCGTCCGCAAGCGTCTTGATATTGGAGATATCGAGGTTATACTTGTCGAGATACGCCTTGTTGAAGGTCCAGGCCCAGGCGTAGGCGGCCTCCTTGTTGACCGGCACGGCGTAGATGTCACCATTGATGGAGGAACTGGTAAGCAGCGCCGGATCGATCTCCTTTTTCAGATCCTTGCCGTATTTATCAAGGAGTCCTGTTTTGGTGAGATTGACAAAATTTCCTTTGATTGCGTTCTGATGGTAGTCGGCGACCCAGCTGGCCGTAAAGCAGACGTCAAATTTTTCCCCTGAGGAGATGATGACCGGGATTTTAGTGGCGTAGTCGCTGCCGAGGTTGTTGATGGTGATGGTCGCGTTGATCTTCTTCTTGAGGTAGTCGCTGATCTTCGCTGTGACGCGTGCATCCCCTTTGGCCGAGGTGGTGCGCATGTACCACACAAGGTTGTACGGCTTGAGATCCTCTGAGGATGCCTTCCCGCTCTCTGAGGATGCCTTCCCGCTACCCTGGGTCTTGCAGCCCGCGAGCAGGAACGTCATGGACAGAGCGCAGCACACAAACAGACTGACGGCTTTTCTGATCTTGACCACGAAAATTCCTCCTTTTAAATTTTCTCCTTTTAAATTTTAAAGCTTCAGGCAAACCTATATGTGAACCGGCCGGCGGCCGGTGTCACTCCTTGACGGCCCCGATGGTCATTCCCTTGACGAAATACCGCTGGAAAAACGGGTAGGCCAGGATGATGGGGCCGACCGAAAAGAGCACCATCGCCATCCGGGCCGTATCGGAAGGCAGGTTGGCGATCCACGCTTCTTTATCCGCGCCCGGGATATTGGCCGTCTGCTGGAGCATGTCGAGGTTATTCTGGATGCGCACCAGCAGCAGCTGGAGCGGCACCAGCTTGTTGTTGTTGATATAGAGCAGGGCGTTGAACCATTCGTTCCAGTAGCCGATGGTCAGGAAAAGGGCGATGGTGGCGATCCCCGGTCCCGAGATGGGGAGGGCTATGCGCAAAAAGGCGTAAAACTCGCCCGCGCCGTCAATTTTGGCGGATTCGATCAGGGAAGCCGGCACGTTGCTGCTGAAAAACGTACGCAGGATGATGACGTTGAAGGCGCTGCAGCAGGCCGGCAGAATGATCGCCCAGATGGTGTTGGTCAGATGATAATACTGAGTGTTGATGATGTAGGAGGGCACCAGCCCGCCGCTGAACATCATGGTAAAGAATACGACGAAGGAATAAAAATTGCGGTATTTGAAGTTGGGCCGCGACATGGGGTAGGCCAGCATGGCCACGATCGAAATCGCGAGCAGCGTACCGATCACTGTGATGAGGATGGTGACGATATACGAGTTGAGCAGCTGGTGGCTGTTGAACATGACATATTCGTAAGCCCGTGTGCTGAAATTCTTCGGGATCAGCCGGTAACCGTACCGGGCGAGCGACTTTTCATCAGTGAACGAGACGCCGATGCACAGCAGCATCGGGTAGACGCAGACGAAGGCGAAAAGCCCGGCGATCAGGGTCAGCACCGCGTTCGCTACCGGGGAAAACTGATTGCGGAACCGATATCTGTAATTTTTCATGGATCTGCCTCCTGCGTGCAGTTTAAAACAACGCCTTTTCCCGGTCGATCTTCCGGACGATGAGATTTGAGCCGAGCACCATGATAAAGCCGACGATCGACTGGTAAAACCCGGCGGCCGAGGTCATGCCGACGTCCCCCATCGTGGTCAGGCCGATATATACATAGGTGTCGATGGTCTGGGTCACGGGATACAATATCCCGGAATTGCGCGGAACCAGATAGAAAAGCCCGAAATCCGACCGGAAAATGCCCCCGATGGCCAGCAGGAAAAGGATGGTGATCTGCGGCTGGATCATGGGGATAGTGATCTTGAATATCTGCTGCCACTTTGTGGCCCCATCGAGCAGGGCGGCCTCGTAGTATTCCGGATTGATGCCGGTAATCGCTGCCAGATAGATGATGCTGTTGAAACCCACGGTTTTCCACAGGTTGGAAAAAACGAGGAAAAACGGCCAGGGCTTTATAGTGGAATACCAGTTGACCGCTTTCATCCCGTAAAATTGCTTCAGCATGCGGTTGAGGATACCCGTGTCGGTGCTCAGAAAAGCATAGACCAGGTAGCCCACGACCACCCACGACAGGAAGTGCGGCAGCAGCATGCCGGTTTGGAAAACCTTCGCCAGCCGTTTCCCGTTGATCTCACTGAGGATGATCGCCATGCCCACCGAGCATACAATCCCGATCGTGATGAAGACGAGATTATACAGCACCGTGTTCCGTGTAATAATCAGCGCGTCAGAGGTTTTAAAGAGAAACTCGAAGTTTTTGAAGCCGACCCATTTGCTCCTGAAATAGCCGAGAAGCGGCGTGTAATCCTTGAAGGCGATGACAATTCCAGCCATCGGCAGATAATTAAATAAAAGCAGGATTAGAAGCCCCGGGAGCGTCATCAGATAGAGCGACTTGTTTTTCAGAAGCTCCTCAAAGAACGGCATGCGGCCGCGCCTTTTCCGTTTGACGGATGTTTGTGTGGTCATTTGTTGACGGGTAGTCAGTTGCATATCCATTTTCGCCCCACTCCGATTCCGGCGGCCGTTATGACCGAATATTCCCGCCTGCAGCGGTTGCCGGTTTTGGTGAAATTGTTTGTTTTTGCCCTTCTGGTATACCATATTTCTTGTCACATTCACAAGGGAAAGATTTATCGAAAAGGTGTCTTTTTCATTGTTCGCCATTTTTCTTTGCGGTTGCCCGGCCGACGGGCCGGAGGTGGTCGAGGTGGATTTTTCATCTAGGCAGTGGATTTTTTATGCATGACTGCCCGTTTAGTTGGCTTTCCGATTATTTTTCGTTATAATCCATAATGCAAATAAGACATAGAAATATAATTTATGATATTTTCCACAACGCTCTGAATTGTTTTCAAACGGAAGTGAGGCGTTCTATGCTTAAGGTGTTGCTGGCCGATGACGACGCGGTTGTTAACCGGGGCCTGAAAAAGCTAGTGCCATGGGAGGAACTGGACGCCGCCGTCATCGGTGAGGCGCGCAACGGCCAGACAGCGCTCGAGCAGGTTTTTGCCTACCGGCCGGATCTTATAATTTCGGATATCCGGATGCCGGTGATGGACGGGCTGGAACTGTGCCGGCGGGTGTCCCAGGCAATGGTGGATGTGTCGATCATTCTGTTGAGCGCATACGAGGATTTTTCCTACGCGAAAGAGGCCATGAGCTACGGCGTGAAGGATTACATCATCAAGCCAATTGACCGGCCGAAGCTCAATCAGCTCATCGGGCGGATCCGGAGCGCCTCGCGGCGGCTCGAGCAGCGCAACCGCTTCTATTCCGATTTTTCCGGCGCCGACATCGAGAGCCGGCTTTTCGAGATGGTCAAATCGGGGGACAAAGCCGCCGTCACCGGATTTTTCAACGCGCAGTTCGCCGGGCTCCAGAGCGACGGCGGGCTCATCCGTGAGATGAGCTTCAAATATATGAGCACCCTCTTTCAACTCTTTGCGCGGCTCGACCTCAAAACGGAAACCTGCGGCCTCGACAAAGGGAGCGTGATCGCCCGGCTTTTCGCACTCAAAGACATCGGCGAGCTCAGGAACTATGTTTGCGGCTGTTACTGCCGGCTCATGGACTATGTGGACAGCCGCCGGAATTCCCGGGCGGTCAACCTTGCCGAGGATATCGACCGCTATGTGCGGGCGCATTTTGCCGACCCCGACCTGACGGTCGCCAGCATGGCGGAAGAGTTCCGGATTTCCGCCAACTACCTGAGTTTCCTTTTCCGCCAGGTAAAGGGGCAGAACATCGGCACGCTGATTACCCGCCTGCGCATCGAGCACTCCAAGGAAATGCTGCGGGATACCCGACTCGCCGTGGGGGAAGTGAGCCGGGCCTCCGGATACCTGGATATGCATTATTTTTCCAAAGTCTTTAAAAAGTCGGAGGGAATCACGCCGACCGAGTTTCGCAATATCGCCTGCACTCCCCGCGAGGGCCGGTGAATCATATGCATCGGTGGAAAAGTATCAATGCGCGGATGTCTCTCCTCCTTATCCTGATCACTGTGGTGACGAGCCTGGCGTCGAGCATCACGCTGTATCTCATTTTCAGCCATATTATGCGCGAGCAGGTCCTGCGGGATCTTGACAATCTGATGGAACAAAACAGCGGGAACCTCGACGCCCTCTTCAGCAGCATCAACCAGGCTTCTCTCTATCTCTGCACCGACAAAACCGCCGCGGATATCCTCAACACCGACGAGCCCGATCCGGTAGACAGGGCGGCGGACGCGAACTTTCTCTCCAGCGAGGTCGTCAACCATGTGGCCATCCCGCTCAACGGTGTACTGAACAATTACACCTATAATTTTTTTGTGGCGCAGCAGCTGCCGCTGAGTCAGGATTTTTCTGCCGCCTACAACTTTACCGCAAGCGGAATCCATAGTGACAAAGGAGTCTGTCAATCCGACTGGTATCTTAGGACCCGGGAGCTGGCGGGCGCTTTTCATGCCTTTACCATGACCCTTGACGACGGCCAGAGATGCGTCGTGCTCACCCGTTCGGTGTCGAACCCCTATCTCATCCGCGACACCCTGCCGGACGGCTACCTGGGCATGATGATGTTTTCCATCAGTTCCGCCCAGATTGCCCGGAAGATCGATCCGGCCAAGCTAACTGAACACACGAGGCTCTTTCTGGTTGACGGAGACGGTTCCATCCTGTACAGCCAGAATTCCGGCCCCGAGGGAAACGTCACCCGCTATCTGCCCAAAAGCCTGCTGAGCGGTTACGACAACAAGCGACTGGCCAACGTCATCTATGCCGGCAAAACGTACATCACCAGCATCAACGACCTCAAATACGGCTACCACCTCATCGCCATGACGCCGGACAGCGACATCACTTCCCGCCTGACGCCGGTGCGCAGCGCCATCGTGCTGACCGGCGTCCTGTCGGCGGCGCTGGGAGTGCTGCTGAGCCTGCTGTTTTCACGCTCCTTCACCCGCCCCATCCAGAAGCTGGCCGCCGCCATGACCTCGGTCAAAAGCAAGGAGTATTTCGACATCTTTATCGAGCCACCGTCTGAGGACGAGGTCGGCGTGCTCTACGACAGCTTTAACCGGATGATGAAGCGCATCAACAAGCTGGTTGAGGACCTGCTCAAAAGCGTCCGCCTTCAAAAAGAGGCGGAGCGGAAGACCCTTCAGGCACAGATCAACCCGCATTTCCTTTACAATACGCTCGACGCGGTCAACTGGCTGGCCCTGAGTGACGGGGACGATACACTCGCAGAGGTCATCTCCTCCCTCGCGAGTATCATGCGCTTCAGCATCCGCAATCTCGACAAACTGGTCACCATCGGGGAAGAAGTCGAAAACATCAGGAACTATGTCACGATACAGTCGACCTGCCATGCGGACAATTTTGACATTACTTATGCCGTCGCAGATGAGATCCTGACTCGCAGTTGCCCCGCGCTGACGCTCCAGCCGCTGGTGGAAAACGCCATTCTGTACGGCGTTGAAAGAGTCGGTGTCCGGGGCATCATCCGCATTGAGGGCACCGCCGAGGGGGACACCATCTCTCTTTCTGTCGTCAATAACGGGCCGCCGGGCACCGATACCGACGAGCTCAACGCCTACCTAGAGGGTCGGCAGACGGTGCTGAAAAATTCGGACGGTCTCGGAATCCGAAGTGTGAACCAGCGCGTCAAACTGCATTTCGGCGACAGATACGGCCTGCGTTACAGCACAACGGAAGAGGGCTTTATAAAGGCGGACGTCACCCTGCCGCTGAATCAGAAAGGCGCAAAGTAGCCGGACGCACGCATTTTCTCAGTCTGAGACGGTGTAATCGGCCGTCAGCCCGAATGGCTGGAAAGTTACCCGGATTTTCGCGGGGCGAAGCTCTAACTCCTCAAAAAAGACGAGGACATTGTGCGGCTGTATCAGGCTCAGCGGGAGCCAGAGAGAATCCTGCGGGCCAATATTCCAGTATCGGCCGACGTTGCGGCCGTTGAGCCAGACGCTGCCCTTGACTGCGGCGCCTTTCAGATGCAGCCTGACCGCACCGTCAAACCCGGCGGGCGCGTCAAACTGCGTTCTAAACCAAACCGGCCCCTTGACCGGGCCGTCGGCAAAACCGGCGGGCCAGTTTTGCGCGGCCTCAAACCCAGTTTCAACCTCCGGCCAGTCATCGGGGTGCTCGCCCGCGCGCAGGCCGCCGCGCATCTTCCAGCCCCTCATCTCTTCACCATCCAGCCAGACCGGGCCATAAATGCCTTTGGGCTCGCCCAGCGGGATATCCATTTCGGCACCCGAATTCATCATGCCGAGATTTTCGACAAGGATGGCCAACAGATGCCTGCCGGGCCGGAGAGCAATCATCACATTCCACCCGAAGTGGCTGTGGCTCCCCCGCACATTCACAAAACTCCCGTCCACAAAAACCAGCGCGCGGTCGGCCGCACCGCTGAAACAGATCGTATGCGGCCCCCCGGCGGTCACCGTGAACCCAACCCTGTACCAAGCCCTGCCCTGCCCGTTTGAAAATTTCGCCATCGCCTGGGGCTGCTCCGCGGCAAACCATCCGCTGTCGTCAAAATCCAGCCGCGCCTCGCCGAAGTCTGCCGACGCACACCCATCCCGGCAACTCACTTCAAAGGGCTGCGTTTGACCGGAAAAGGCCGGCTCGAACTTTTGGAAACCGCCCGCCGTCACCCGCCAGCATTTCCGCGGCACGCGCGCCGAAAGCTTCAGGGTCACGCCGCGTCCGGCCATGACAACATCCTCGATGCGGTCGGGGCCGCCGACAATCAACGGCCGCATTCCCGGCAGGGCGACACGCCAGCAGCGCTCCACGGCGGCACGGCTGAGCAGCAGCACCTGCATCCGCCGGCCAGCGGATGCCAGCGTACAGCGGCAGGGCTCCGACGCCGGTGCCCCGGCCTCCAGCAGGACTTGCCGTCCGCTCCCCGTAATGGTGAACCCTTCGCAGTTTACGACGGTGGTTTTCTCCGGGCAGAGCAGCTTCGTTCGGGTCTTTTCACCCTCCGGCGCATACAGCACCAACGCGGGATCGCACGCAAAGACCGCGGCGCTGCTCGTTTCAAGCCAAAATCCGGCAGCCAGCGAAAGATTCCGGACCGACCAGGAGACCGCACCGGCCGGTATGGACATATCGACGGCGGCCTGTTCCTTTTCTGCGTCGGCGATGCGTATCTGATCGGGGCTGCGGTTGATGTAAAAACTGTATTCCGTTTTACCGGAACGAAGAGTGGATTGCAGAAGGTTTTTGCCCTTTTGCACAATTGTGGGTCCGGTCGCCGTCGCAAGCGCAGCCATGCCGGACATCAAGCCTGTGAAATGGGACTTAAACAGGTAATATTTGCGGCTTAACAGGCCGTCGTCGAGAATGGGCGCGCCGGGGCCGTAAAGGGTAGTCATGAAATTGTCGTCCGAACAGATAGAGCATCCATGCCAGTAGCCGAAATGCGCGCCGCCCGAAAACACAAAGACATTCAGGCCGGCCGCGCCGCCCGCCACGATTTCCAGCGCGCCGTACAGTGATTTTTTATCCCCATAAACCGCCGAACCTTCTCGTCCCCAGTAATCAAAAGCTGAGATCCAGTATTCGGTGACCATCAGCGGCGCGTCGGGCTGCAGCAGGCGCGCTCTCTCCAGGTTGCGGATGGCGTCGCCGCCGAAATTGCAGCAGAGGTTGATTCCATCCCATTTCATCGGCTTTAGGCGCGCAAAACGAATAAAGCTGTCGCAGTTGATGACCGGCACGTTTATCCCGCCCCTTAGCAGACCGTCGCGCAAATGGTAGATATACCCGCTCTCCTGGTGCTCACCCATATGCCCGTATTCGTTTTCCACCTGCACCAGGATGACAGATCCCTCTTTGCCAAGCTGATATTTCGCGAGGATGGGCACGATTTTGTCCCACCATAAGTCGCAGTAATGCAGATAGAGCGGGTCGGCCGTGCGCAGACGGATTCCCTTCTTGACGCTCAGCCATGGAGGCAGGCCCCCGCACTGCCATTCGTCGCAGATAAAAGGGCCCGGCCGGGCAATGACGAAAAGCCCCAGCTCGGCTGCCAGCTTTAGAAAATAGCCGACGTCCCTCTCCCCCTTAAAATCCCACACGCCCTCCTCCGGCTCGTGATAATTCCAAGGCATGTAGACCGACACGGTGTTGAACCCGGCAAGCTTCATCTGTAAGAGGCGTCTGCGCCAGTCCCCCCTCGTTAGCTTAAAATAGTTGATTTCGCCCGAAGCCAGCCAAACCGGCTCGCCGTTGACAAAGTAACATCTGCTGTCGAAGGTAACGGGTGATTGCATGATCTTCTTCCTTTCCTTCCTGCCGTTAAGGAAGGCGTCTGTCCGGCAACGATTTCGATCCGGTTGCCGAACTCCCCTTCCTTCTCACAGAGATTGGCAGAGACTGCCTGCCTGCGCCGCGCCTGTCAGCGGTTTCCCGGTTTGCAAGGTAACCTGCGGTTCGGCTCCGGCACTCTTATTTTAGAATTTTGTAAGCGGTTTTACAAAGGCAAAATCAGCGGATCGCGTGTCATTTTCTTTGATAACGGCAGATTTCTAATATCACAGGCCGCGGGAAAAACGCCCCGCCGATAACGGCGAGGCGCTCCAGTATCGAAAAGAAACAGTTCAGAAAAAGATGATGCGCAAAACCAGGCGCAAGGCGACAAAAAGGCATTGAAATACGGCGGTTAAGCCACTTTGCGGCTTAACCGCTTATCCAGAGTTATCCGCACAAAGGCGGAAGGGTAAGTCAAGGGCGGGGGGACAAGATAGCCCAAGCGGCATGCAAATTTCAAGGTGGCGGATACAAAAAAACAAGGAAGGGCAGATAAATTTATCTGTCCTTCCCTAAAACGGTTTATCGGTGTCATCGGGCGATTCATAAGGCTCCAGTCCCATTTCCTCCCATGTAACACCGTAGGGAGCACCGCCCGAAGTGTAACCAGCGATATAATAAAACGTGTCGTCCGAATCGGGAAGACTGTCAAGGGACGCCTGCTCCTTTTTAAGTCCCCGTCCCTTTTGTTTCTGACGCAGCCGTATTTTTTCCGCGCGCCTCAGCGCTTCAAGTTTCTCTGGCGGAAGCGCTCCGATGGCTTCCAGATCATTCAACGCGCAGGCAACTACCACCTTGAAGTGTGTGCGGTAATCCTGGACAAGATGGGAGCCGGAATAGGCATGCACCCATTGGCGTGCTCTGCAAAGTCTCTGTTCCCGACTTTCCTGTTTGGGTTTCAATTTTTTCCGTTTTGACATTTCATTCACCGCCGTCTGTTCTCTATCCCCCCGATTATAGCCCGGGACGGATAGTCTTGTCAACCAATTCAGAGGGACAAATGCTCCAATCCGCGGATACTGGCAGAGGCGCGGCCAGTATCTTTTCCGTCCTGTCCCATCTTAAAGGTCGTAGTTTTGGCGCAAACCCTCCACGTCTTTCGTAGGAAGGCTGACAGATTCTCGTTTACGCGGCGCGCGATTTGGTTCAGGTTATCGGTTGTGTCGTGCCGCAGCGAGACCATTTTTTGACGTCGGCGAAATTAAGGGACTGCCTATCTGTCCAGAGGCGCCGTCTTGCGCTGTCAGGTCCCCCGGATTTTTCGTTCCTATCCGCTTTCTCTTTTTCCGGATCCGCGCCATTTTATCCTCCGACCCTATCGAAAGGGAAACTCTGGATATTCCGTTCTCGGATGGCTTTCGTCAATCCTTCCAAAGCATCCCGCTCTGCTTCGGACGGCGCTCCAAGGGCTTGTCCGGCTGTCATCCAGCTTGGCGGATGGTTGATCCTACGCGGGATTGCCGCGCGGGAACGAAGAGATCGGCAGAGCCCCTCTTCTTTACCATATCCTTTTTTGAATTCTCTCTGCTTTTTCCCGTCTTCCTCAATTTCATGCTTGACTTTTCATAGTTCATCTTCCCTATTTTCAAGAAATAGATTATAATATGCTATATCACAAGAAAATGGAACGCCGACTGCGTGAAAGGATATGAATGAATTGGGGAAGAACAGGATTAAACTGAATATCTGCGGCTGCGAATGTATCCTGAGTTCTGATGACAGCGAAAGCTACATCCGTTCCGTCGGCGATGAAGTACAGAAGTCCATCGACGATATCATGGCAAAAAACGAACGAATCTCGGTCACCATGGCGGCCGTGATCGCCGCTTTGAGCTACTGTGACGACTGCCGGAAAGCTTCCGCTTCCGCGGAGAACCTGCGCAAGCAGATTAAGGATTACCTGGAGGACTCCTCCCATGCGCGCATGGAAGCCGAGGAAGCCAAACGCGAACTAGAACGTGTCAAGCGGGAAAATCAGACGTTGAGGGCCCGGCTTTCCGCGTCGGGCGGGAAAGGAAAGGGATCCTCGGGGGAAAAACTGCCTCCCATCACTCCCGGAGCGCCGGAACAGCAGCCGCAGACCGGCGGCTTTTCCCATGTTGAGGGCGGGACGCCGGATGACCAGAAAAACTTTATGAGTTTCTTCGAGAAGAAGACCGATGAGCCTTAAACCTGAGGTCCTGGCCCCGGCCGGTTCTCCGGAAAGCCTGATTGCCGCTGTCCGGGCCGGTGCGGATGCCGTTTATCTCGGAGCGAGCAGGTTCAGCGCCCGTGCGGGCGCTGAAAATTTTGACAGGCCCCGGCTTCAGTCCGCCGTGAAGTTCTGCCATGAACACGGCGTCAAAGTCTATCTCGCGCTGAACACGCTTCTGACCGACGCGGAAATGCCGGACGCTCTGCGCTTTGCGAGGACTGCCTGCGCGCTGCCGGTAGACGCGGTT
>ENA-UOOI01002962-UOOI01002962.1-fermentation-metagenome-genome-assembly--contig:-NODE-2962-length-13620-cov-51.038997_pt1 | contig 13620 bp, 8 predicted proteins | sample MGYA00245779_ERZ724027 | MGnify/ENA primary metagenome ERZ724027 (study PRJEB28704, sample SAMN03018318) | fermentation metagenome | biome: anthropogenic terrestrial biome; feature: soil; material... | reverse complement strand
TTATTTATTTATTTATTTATTTATTTATTTATTTATTTATTTATTTATTTATTTATCTATTTATTTATCATATAGTCATTATATATACATCTTATATACATCTAAACAATTCAAATTTTTATTTTATATTTACAAACTTTAGTTATTTTTTTAGATTATCTTGATGTAATCTTGATGTAAATTTCCTTTAATTAACCTTAATTAAAAATTTATTAGAATTATTTAAATTCGATAAAATTCTATGATTTGCTTAAACTCTATATCATTTTACATTTTATAGACAGTCCGATTCGCAAATAAGTTCGAATTTAGCTCAAGGAATTTTATCTCAAGGTTTTGTTCGTTAAACCAAAGCTTTTAGATTCTAATAACTGAGACAGTAATTTCTTGAAAAACGCACTGTTTCAGCATATGATCTCTAAATAATTCTAAAGTGATGGAAATAAAGGAAAAACTGAATAATTAAAAAATGAAAGAAAATAGAAAAACAAAGAGAAGACCCCATTGTTTCCACTGGAGAGTTTATATAACCCCCCGACCCCATTGTTTCCATTAAAGAGCTTGGAGATAAAAAGCAGCAAAATAAAAACAAAATTTTATTTTGTTTTAAAGCAATATAATGTTGTTATGTTATAGAACTTATAGTATATATACATTACTAATTTAAACATTATTAATTTAAATAGTTGATTAAATTAAAAAATATTTAGTTGATAAAGGAACATTTAATCAAAAATTTCCATCTTGTAAGACAAGTAAGTTCTATTAGAACGATAAATTTATTTCTTTTGGAATCATGAAACCCTTTCCACTCGAAATGTAGGGGTCCCCCTCCTAGAAATAATTCACATTATTACAATAGCCCCCTTCTAGAAATAACTCACATTGTTACAAAGCCTATTCTTATTCTTTTTAGTAGAAGAGTAAGTTTAGGCTGATCAATGAACAAAGCTAAATAATTAAAAATTTCGTTGGAAAATACTGGGTTATAAGAATAAAGTACTAGATTAAGATTCATAGAGCTTATTTCATTTAAGATTTTTTACTTATTTATTGAGTCTCCCATGCCTTCGATCGATATCATCCATCATATCCAGCATCTTTCGTATGGCAGTTCGGATAGCATCAGATTGACTTACGAATTTTTTATTATCTCCCACATGCTTATTAAGGTCATCCAAGAGCTCTTTAGGAATTTCAACGCTTACTTTTGGCATTACAATTGCACCCATTCTGTTATTTTGTGCATTTAAGGTCTTCTTTAATAATTAACCATTTCTCAAGTAATTAACTGTCTTCACATCTGTTAGACATCTGTTAGTATACATATTGTTAATAATATTTCATATGATATAATTATAGGATAAGCTTGTAGAATAAAGTACTAGATTAAGATTCTGATCTGTTGGAATGAATCACTTATTCTTTGCAATCCTATGTAAGATGATTATTTCTTGTGTTAAATAAAGATTATTTGAATATTAATCAGATTTCGCTTGGACATTTCAGTTTTCCTGATCAGAAACCCGATTAATTATAGAATACAAATATTTGATAAGCAGTTTTGAATTTTAGGGGCAGCTCAATTATAAAAGGATCTTTATGAAATAACATTTATAAAACAACCCCTTTGCTACCACTGTGTTTTGGCATCGGTAAGTCATTTTCTAGAAATCCAAAGCTGTTGTATAATTTCCACTGGAAGAAAAAATAAAGTCTGAGATTTTCAGACAATGGAACTTTACAACTTATAGATTTACAACTTATAGATTTACAACTTATAGATTTCGATACAGCTTTCTGACAAACTACTAAAAAACTCAGGATCAGAGAGACTCTTTGAAATCCTTTATACCCTGAGCTACATTGGAAAGCAGGATAAAAGCTATTCTCTGGTTAGGCCAGGAACCCAGCCCGCAGTCAGGACCTACATACTTTATTAGGTTGCCAAAGCGTCTGTAATAAATTCTGAGTCTCTTTGTTATAGTAGCTGGGGTCTCAAGTTCGCTAACGATTTCAGGAAGATATTGCTTATCTTTCCAAACGTTGGTACAGTACTTTTCGTTAAGGACTCCTGCCAGGGTGTAGATATCGGTTCTCGCGATCCCGAGCCTCAGGAAAGAATCCGTATCCTCCAATACTTTCTTGTCTATTAGTTCTAGATAAGAGGGTGTACCTGCGGACTCAACTCCTATAACATTTATTGTCGGAACTTCACAGGCAAGATTATAATAGAGAGGAGAATGAAGGTGTATCTCTACATCGGCTCCCCACTTACTGGCCGCTTTTGAAGCGTCGGTAAGGGCTGAGATAATATCATTTTCATCAAAAGTAATTTCAGGATTGAGCCCGATACTTGGTTCATCAATAGAAACTGTTGTGATCTTGAAGTTTTTTGCAGATCTCATGGAGTTCCTAACGAAATTATTCACGCTTTTGGCAAAAAGAGAATAGATATCAGTATACCGTGTACCTCCAAACTCCCTTAAATAAAGCTCGGTTGGACCGGTTACACAGATCCTGACCTTGAGTGTTTCTCCAAACTGTTCTTTATAGGCTTTTGCAACTTTCTCTATAGCTTCAAGCTCCTCGATCTTGGCACACTCAAGTTTAACCTCAAAAGGACTATCACAACAGTTAGGATCTCTTATGATCTTCAGGAATTGTTCATTCATATCCTGATACTGGGGATAAGTGACAACATCCACCCCTGCATCTATTTTTTGCTGAAAGGCATCATAAATTACTGTAAAGAGTTTTTCATCTTCTGCTCTCGTTTTAAAGGCGTTCTGAACCCATTCCTTGCTTACTCCTTCAGGAAGGGGATAGCTTCCAATATCGTCAAAGATGATTTCTTCCATACTCTCATTAGTAGACCTATGAGGATTTAGCATTATTGGAAAGACAGAAAAAATATAAAAATATAGTGAGGTGTTTAAAAAGATTGTTCAAAAAATAATAGAATCAGTGAAGCGTTCAAAAAATAATAGAATCAGTGAAGCGTTCAAAAAAATAATAAATATTGGAAAAACTTAAATTTCATTTTGCCAATCATCTTGCTAACTTCGTCTGGCCATTAAAATATTTATAATGATTTATAATGAGTTAGTGCTGCAAATTCTTCTTATAGCATATTTGCCTGTCTCTTTTTATAATAAGTTGTTTTTTATTTTTTACTAATTTAGTTATTTTTCTGTATCTTTTTTTTCTGCATTAAACTCATTGATGCCTTTTGCGGTATTCTCAAGCAGTTTGAAAGCGAGCTCCTGATCCGGCCAGAAGGCTAGCCCACAATCCGGACTTGCATACTTTATCCGGTCTCCAAGCACGGAGTAGGCAGTTTCAAGCCTCTTTTTTACAACCTCTGGCGTTTCTAGGTCAGTAACGATTTTCTGCATGTATTCCTTTTCCTTCCAAGCATTGACTCCATATGTTTCATTGATAACGCCTATAAGACTGGAGATATCAGTTCTCGAGACTCCGAGCCTGATGTAGGTATTTGATTCCTCAAGCACTTTTTTATCTAGAAGGCTTAGATAAGAAGGAGTTGCCGCGTATTCAAAACCTATAACATTGATAGGAGTTTCACAGACAAGTTTATATTTTAATGGGGAGTGTAAGTGAATTTCCACATCCACTCCCTGTTTCCGGGCATAGGTAGAGGTAATAGTAAGAGCAGAGATAATATCAGCGTCAGAGAACTCAATTCTATCATTCATCCCGAGACTGGGCTCATCAAGGGCTATAACCTTTATTTTGAAATTTTTCGCTAATTTAAACGCCTCTTTTATGAAATTCTCAATATCCAATGCAAGTACGTGATATGCATCCACGTAATTCGTTGTCCCGAAGGCCTGAAGGTACAAATCGGTTGGACCTGCAACGCAAACTCTGACTTCAAGAGTTTCTCCTATTTCTTCCCTATACTGTTTTGCAACCTCGTCAATTATCTCAAGCTCAAGGATTTTTGCATTTTCCTCTTTCAGTATGTAAGGCTCATAACAGTTCTTTTCATCTTTGATAATGTCTAGAAACTGCCCTATCATGTCTCTAAACTGAGGGTAAGTAGGTACGTGTACACCCACGTCGATTTTCCTCTGAAATGCCTCCCTTACCATAGAAAAAAGTTTCTCGTCTTCATTCCGATTTTCAGCTGCTGCCTTTACCCAGTCTCTTGTAAGACCCTCAGGTGTGGGAAGGCTTCCTCCATCGATAAAAATGATGTCTTGCATACTGTTATGTAAGACAGTATCAAGTATTATAATTATTGGAATTTGTCTGATAATTATTGGAATTAATCTGGTAATTATTGGAATCACTCAACTAATAAATCAATAAGCATGACGCCTAACATCTTGAAATTCTATAGTGTAAATTATAATACCATATAAATATAAAAAGAAATTTAAGGTATAAAAGAACATATAAGAAAGGGAGTTTTAGGAGCTTATGCCCTAAAATGTTCACTATGGGAAAAAAATAATAATATAAAGGGAAATAAACAAGGTTTGATTGGAGAAAATACTTAGAAAGGATCTTAATGGATCTAAAACAGGGTATTTATTGGCGGAAGGGGGCACATGACCTTATTAAAAAAATAATAATTATCCAATCGTGACTCTTAAGGTTGTTTCAGAAAAACTGCCAAAAAGAAGAAGTTCTGGATTGCATTTCTGTAAATATTCAACTAATATTAAGTTTGGGGGGTCTGAGTTATGAAAAGTGAAATAAAATTACTAAATGAATATTATCCCTGGAATGAAGTAGAACTCAAAGGAGCCAGATGTTATTTAAAAGGAAATGTTTTTTTCAAGAATAAACTCCTGAGCCCAGAAAAACTTGCTGAGCTGATATTACCTTTAATCTGTAAAGAAGAAAAGGGTAATGAAAAAAACATAGGAGATTTTCTCGAGAAATTAAATGGGGTGTTTGCACTTGTTGCCGAGGCTGAAAATACCATATTCTGCGCTGTTGATAAAACAAGAAGTATTCCTTTGTTTTATACAAACACAATGAACAATTTTATTGTATCAGACAGTGCCCACTATTTAAAGGAAGAAATAAATCAGCATTCGCTTAATCTGCGACTGAATGAGGAAAAGGCAGCAGAATTTATGGTTACAGGATATGTAACAGGCAATGAGACGCTTTTTGATGATATAAAGCAAATAAGAAACGGTGAGTTCTTAATTTATAAGAAAAATGAAAAGAGTCTGGAATCCTACTATTACTTCAGGTATTTGCATGGCGACTACTACGAACTGCCTGAAAGCAGGCTGCTTGAGCTGTTTGACCAGGCCCTTGTGAATGCCTTCTCAAGGCTTATAGAGAGCACCAGTAAGCAGGGGAAAAGGCTGGTAGTGTCCTTAAGCGGTGGGCTTGATTCGCGCACCGTTGCTGCAATGTTAAAAAGGCTTGGAGCCAATGATGTCATATGTGTGAGTTATGGGAGGAAAGGCTGCCGGGAGGCCGAGATAAGCAAACGTGTGGCAGAAGCCCTGGGTTATGAGTGGATTTTCATAGAATCTACCGCAAAAAAGTGGCATGAGAGTTATAATTCAAAAGAAGCCGACTTATTCCGGATATGGTCTGGAAACCTGACATCTCTCCCGCATATGCAGGACTTTCCGACTGTAAAAGAATTGAAGGCCCAGGGAAAAATTCCGGAAAATTCAGTATTCGTCCCAGGACACAGTGGAGATATGATTACAGGTCGCAGTATTCCTGAATATTGCCTCGATAATTCAGCGAACTTTGATCTGGAAACCTATCTAGCAGCCACTCTGGAACGATACTATAGTCTCTGGAAATGGCCTTATGGGCAGGAGCTTGAAAATATATTCAAGCATAGGATAACCAAATCAACACCAGGACTGGAAATCAAAGACAATGTAACCCTTGCAAGCGCAATAGAATGTTTTGAATTTAATGAAATGCAGGCAAAGTTTATTATCAATTCAGTCAGGGTCTACGAGTTTTTTGGATATGAGTGGAGAATTCCGTTATGGGATTCCGAATTGATTAATTTCTTTTTAAGAGTTCCGGTAGAATACAGGATAAACCAGAACCTGTACAAGAAATATGCCAGAGACCACCTGTTTTCAGGGGATCTGGAAATGCTTAAAAAAATCGATTGTACTACAGATTTCCTGAACCTCAAGACCTTGGAAAATCGCTCAAAATATGAAAAAATCCTTCATTACAGGACATTCCTTCACAGCTACTATGACGAAAAATTTAATAATCCTATATGGGGGAGATATTTTAAAAACCCTCTTATCTCGAGGTTTTTAATTAAGGTTTCTAGGTATGATAACGAAAACATTGAGGAATATCCGCTGCTAAAAACAATAATTGAATACAGAAATGAAGAAAAACTCCATCTGTCAGTGAACGGAGTAAGTTCATTGGAATACCTGGCAGGCATCGAGGGAGAAATTTATTCTTCCCAAATTCAGAAGGTTCTTACATCAGTTGGTTCTCCGGCAAAAGGGCCTCTTTAATTATTTATATAAAGCCAACTTTTAAAGTTCACTTCAATTTTTATATATAAGTTAGTAGGGTTGAAACTGAAAAGAATAAAGAAAGGGAGAAAGGGAAAAAGGGTATTAATTCTAATTTTCCTTTCTTCTTTTTCCTTTCACTATTTTTTCTATCCTTTTTCTCTCTTTTGTTTTCCTTTCCTCTTCTCTCTTTACTATTTTCCCTTTTCGGCTCTTATTGTTTTCACGTTGATTCCAATCTTCACATGGATTCCGGAGCTGCGATTCCAAGCGTATCAAGGGAGTTCGCGAGTACAATCCTTGCGCAGTCCACAAGAGCCAATCTTGCAGCCCTGACTTTTTCATCCTCGGCAGCGATCACAGGCACAAAACGATAGAACTGGTTGAAGGCATCAGCAAGTTCGCGGGCATAAATGGCAAGGACGTGAGGTTTGAGTTCACGGGCCCCAATGTCGATTATATTGTCAAACATTGCCATCTTCTTGATAAGATCGATTTCTGTGTCCTCAACAAGGATAGAAGGCTCGATTTCCGTGGAGGATTCCCAGGCTACTTCCTCTTTTGCTTTCTCAAGGATGCTGCAGGCACGGGCATGGGAATACTGGATATAAGGAGCGCCCTGCTTCTCGAAGTCCAGAGCTTCTTTCCAGTTAAAAACTGTGGACTTTTCAGGGGAGACCCTTACTATATCGTATCTCACCGCACCTATACCTACGATTTCCGCAACCTGTTTTTTGAACTCGTAAGAGGTCTCAGGGCGGCGGGCATCGACCTGTTCGAGAGCAGATTCTGTAACCCTGTCAAAGAGTTCATCTGCACTTATGAACTGCCCACGTCGGGTGCTCATTGAACCTTCAGGAAGGGAAACAAACTCGAAGATAACGATTTCTGGCTCCTTTACTCCGATTGCGTTTAAGGTAGCCTTGAGCTGGCCTGAAATCAACTTGTGGTCAGCTCCGAGGACATCAATTATGCGGTCTGCCTGTCCGGCTTTCCATTCATGGTAGGCAAGATCTCGAGTCGTATAAAGAGAGGTACCATTTGAGCGCTGGATAACAAGGGTTTTTTCAAATCCGTAATCCGAAAGGTCTACCACTAGAGCGCCTTTATCGGTTTTTGTCCTTCCGGTTGCCTTGACCTTTTCGACAACATTATGTACAGCTCCAGATTTAAGGAAACTTGACTCATTAACAAAACTGTCGTGGGCAACATTCAAGCGAAGCAGCGTCTCCTTAATTCCGGAAATCGCCAGGGAAACTGCCTTATCAAAGCTGTCAATCGTACTGACATCTCCAGTTTCTACCTTTTCCATAATGGCATCAATTTCCTTTACGTAATCCGGATTTTTATCCAGCTCAGCATTGGCTTTAATATACACATTAGCAATGGCAGAGTCTGATTTTTTAGATAGGTCAAGCTCGAAGCGTTCGCATGCCCAGGAAACTACTGCAATCTGGCGGCCCATGTCGTTGACATAATACTGTACTTCAACATCGTATCCTGCTCGCCTGAGAATGCGGGCAAGAGTATCTCCGATAATGGAATTTCGAATGTGACCGACATGCAGAGGACCGTTTGGGTTTGCTGAGGTGTGCTCAAGTAATATTTTATTTTTCGGGGCTCCACAGCCAAATTTCTCCTTTTCCTCTAAGACTGCAGCAACTGTCCTGTTTAGATAGTGCTTACTTGCATGGAAGTTAATGTATGGGCCAGAGGCACTTACCTCTCCTACATACGAACTATCCGGAATTTTGATTGCAGAAACGATACGAGTTGCAAGCTCTTTCGGGTTTTGCTTGTACAGGCTTGCCAGCTTGAAGGCAGTCCTGCTCGCAAGGTCAGCATGAGAAGAAGTTTCGAAATAAAGTTCGGAATCTTCAATTTCAAGTCCGATCTCTTGTATAGCGTCTTTTAAGATTGATGTAGCCTGAGCTTTGAATTCCAGGAACAAGGAAATCACCTGTAAAAATTACGAAGATAATGTGATTATTTTAATTTACCAACTTTGATCCAATGATCTAATGGCGGTTTAATTAAAAAAGTATTGGATAAAAAAGTATTGGATGAAAGTATTGGATAAAAAGTATTGGATGAAAGTGTTGGATAAAAAAGCATTAGATAGGAGTCGGTTAAGATCAGACTCCAGTACTATACCTGAGAACTGCAGCAATGCCTCCAAAGGCATTCATAAGCTGTGAGCCTTCATCAAAATCCGTGGACACGAAAACAACTTTTGCATTGCTCCTATCAGCAAGTGCTGAGAGTTCATCTACGACATCAGTAACGTCCGTGACTTCAAGGGAAGCTCCGCAGTTCGGACAGTTTCCGGCTGTGGGGGCTGGTTCTCCTGGCTTCCAGCGCCTAGTCCACTTATTTTCATACCCGCAAACGCTACATTTTGTGGTCACTCTTTCAGCCCGCAGGTCTTCGGAAAGCAAAAGCATGTCCACAGCATTGATCTCAAGGTTTGCCCGGACCTGAGTTTCTCCATAGGCTACTTTGCCTGAGTCGGCAATCAGCTCCTTGAAGAAAGCCCTAACAGCGTTCTTTTGCCCCATGAGCTCAAGGTCCTGGAGTTTATCTCCGGCAGCATTCACCAGTTCCGAAAGCCCGGATTCGTCCGTGTAGGCTATGTCGAAGAGCCCAATAATTTTCTTCATAAGCTCGTGGTGCAGAAACTCTCCAGCGTGAAATTCTTCTTTTGTAGGAGATGGGCCTCCTATCAGGATACCTTTGAGATCCTTAGGCTCAACGGCAAGGAAAATCTCACTAGCAGCATCTCCTATCCTTTTATAGAAATCATGGATAGCAATCAGTCTCAGTTGCTGGAAACGGTGAGCACTCTGACCACCTTTCCTCTGCTTTCCAGGAACAGTTGAGGTCAGGTTGCGGAAAGCCTGGATCTGTTTTCCTACCAGAAGTCCTACTGTAGCTTCCCTACGGTCAAGGACCAAAAGCCCGAAAGTTCCTTTATCCTTGAGCATATCCTCGAGAGGTTCAAGATAGAAAGAGGAATCACAATGATATTTATAAACAGTAATGGGTTCCGGGGGGACGATAACTTCGCTTTCCATGCTGGTCTTGTTAGCTCCAATATCCACAGCTCCTGTGAAATATATAATTCCGTTTTCAGGAACCTTGTCTAGATACCTGAGCCTTGAAAGAAGAGATTCAATGGCTCCCTGTACATTCGTCCTGGTGAGCTTTGACTTGATGTTTGCAGCCTGCCCGTGCTCGTCTTTCAACTGGTTTGTAACGTCAAAAATTTGCTTGTCAGCAGGAATATAAAGAGATATTAGCTCAGTACTTCTTCCCTTTTTATCCCTCAGGCTTTCAAGCTTCTTTTTAAATTCATATTTTTCGTGTGCAGATGGTTCAGTCATTTTAAAAATTCCCCGTAAAGAAAGTAACAGGATTCTTATATTTCTTATATTCCTGATATTTCTGGTAAATTTGAGGTTGAATCCTTATTGAATTTGAGATTAATTGGATTTGAGACTATTATTTTTTGATGAAATTGATAAATTTAAGGTTAGTTAACTTAGAATGTTATTTAAGGCTAGTTAACTTAGACTACTTGATTAATCTGAACTATCAAATTTTCTTGAATTAGAATTAACCTTAACCACTGGTTCGGCTTTAAATTTCCTGTAAAGTTATTGAGCTTTTTGAGCTTGTCTAATTTGAAAGCAGATTTGAGATTTTCAATGTATATTTCAATAACTTTTATATTTAAAGTCTTAATATATTTTATTAATCAGTTCCCCATTCGTTTAACTTTTCGGTTAGCTTAACAAGGGTGAACAGAGGATTTAAAAAACAATAAATCACATAGTGAGTCTTGTCTCAACCGAAAGCTGAATGTAAAAACCGCTCTGAACACGGAAAACTGAGAGTAAGAGTACGCCTTTCAGAAAAGCCGAAAATTCTAAAGCCGAAAATTTGAAATTTCGGTAAAAAGCTAACTTCCTTATTGACATGCTTTTCTATTAGCGTAAACCTGCCCTTTTTCGTGTTCTGTTGATATCACTAGATATGAGACATAGTTTTACTCAAACTGTATTTAACTAGTTCAAAATTGAATTTATCCCTGCTGGTTATCCACGCTGGAATTATATCCTAATTGAAACCTGAGTTTATATGTGTTTCTATTCCTCAACTCTTTTTATATATTAGTTTTCATATAAAAAATTAACTAAAAAACTAACTGAATCTTACTCATAAATCGCTAGCTATCATGGTAGGAAATTTGGGCAGATTAAGGTTGAGTTAGCTAGGTTAAGTTAATAAAGCTAAGTTAACCAAGTTAATTTAGCCACATTAAGTTAGCCAAATTAGGTTTGCAAGAGCTGGATTAACCATAGTAAGAAAGTCTTTTGGCAGGAGACTTTTTCCCGTTCTTTGAAAGCAGGACTACCCTGCTGATTTCAGATTCATCCGCAATTTCATATCTAAGATGTTTTGCAAGTTCCTTTGAAAATTCAAGAACTTCTTCATGAGTAGGCATTGCAGAACGGTCAAGCCGGAGTCGTGAGAAACCAAGATGCATGTACGCTTTTATTTCAATAAAACCAGGAGAAGCTTTTTCTATAAGTCTGGCGTAAGCCTCAGGATTAAACATGTTTTTATCTTTAACCAGAGTGGTCCGGATAACTGTTCTTGATTTTTTTTGCTTCATGAGGGACAGCGACTCATTGATCTTTTCCCAGAGGACAGGCGATTTGGGCTGGCATACCTTCAGGTAAGTCTCAAAATCCGGAGCATCGAGACTCATGTAGAGCTGGGAAGGGGAAATTTTTGCAAGCATATCTGGGTTTGTCCCGTTTGTAACAAGGAAAGTTGTAAAACCTCTTTTTTCGTACTCCTCAATAAGCTTCGGGAGATAAGGGTAGAAGGTTGGTTCTCCAGACAGAGAAACCGCAACATTGTTAGGCTCATTGCTCTCAAGCCAGCGTTCTTTAAGCGCATTTGGAGAACCACCAAAGCCAGTGACTAATTTACGCTGGCAGGCGATGCTTTCTTCCACTATCTTCTCAGGCGAATCCCATTCCTTGGGCGCAGGAACAGAAACCTCAGTCGGACGCCAGCAAAATAGGCAACGCTGGTTGCACATAAGCGTTGGAGTCATCTGAAGGCAGCGATGGGACTGAACCCCATAAAACTTCGATTTATAGCAAAAGCCCTGATCATTCATAGCGTGCCTGAGCCAGAGACAGGTCTTAACAGCCGAATGGCGGCCTGCCAGAGCATAGCCTTGCTTTTTCAGGAGAGTTTTAAAATCAGGGATGTCAAAAGGAAGAAGAGTAGACTCTCCATCCCGGTTTTCTTCCTGAATCACCGGATTTTCTTCCCCGGCATTGTCTTTTTTTTCTTCCAGAGGCATTTTTCACATATTAAATCTTTGTGATATATATAAGGATCGGATAATATAAGGATTGGAAAATAATTTTGGAAAGGGCTTTTATAATCTTCAATCGAAAGCAAGAATCTTTACATCAAGATCCTCGAGATCCACAATTGGGACTCTGGCAGTTACGGGAATTAAATTTACACGCTTCTGGAACTCTGTCTGGTCTTGCCAGGTCCCGGAATTGACAAGAAGGACATTTTTATAACGCTGGACTCCCAGAGTGTGGACATGGCCTGTATGGATAATATCAGGCACAGGATCAATTATAAAATAATCTTTTTTCTCAGGGGATATGGAAACCCTGCTTCCGTAGGTTGGAGCAAGGTGCCTGCGCTTTAGCATCTCAAGGACTGCTCCTGCAGGTTCCTGATACGAGATACCAGGGATAGTTGCCACAAGATCATCAATAGACCTGCCGTGGTAGATTAAAATCCGTACTCCGTCAAGCTCTACAAGAGCTGGATTACCGACGAAAATGACATTCTGAGGGAAATCTGCTTGAATGCTTTCCGGCAGGGCTGGTTGGGGTTCGGCCTGGCGGACGGCATCGTGGTTGCCCGGACTTATTATTACGCGAATGTGCTCGGGAATTTCCCGGAAATACTCGGCAGCTTTCCTATATTGGTCATAAACATCCAGAATATCCAGTTCCTTTTCTTGGTCAGGATAGATCCCTATTCCATCAACAAGGTCACCTGCAACAACAAGGTAACGGACACTGGCTGCAAGCTCCCGCATGATCTCTGAGTCCGATTCTCCTTTTAAAAAATCCAGGAAATCCAACCAGGAATCTTTTAGAAACTGGGAGCTGCCAACATGTACATCGGAAATTAATATAGCTTTCCCATGACTCCCGGTTCTGCGCTGGACACTATTCGGAGCATCGGGTTGTATTAGTTTTGTAGCAAGCATCAAGCTTCCGTCAGCAGTTACCGGGCCTGTTGCCCCTATGACCTCATCGAGAATGATTCTTGAGGCGAGTTCAAAGAGCTCTTTATCGGAATTTCGAATAAGGATTGGAAAGGAGCCTGTCGGATCCTCTAGAGAGAGAATCTTGTGGCCGTTTGTTGTGTTACTAATATCTGAAACCATGCCTATAATCGAGATTTCTTCAGATCTTCCGTCTCCTCCCCGGCGGAAGCTTCTCCTTTTCAAACTTTCTATTGGGCGTGCATTGGTCCTTCCCCGAATAATTTCCGAAAGCCTGCTGTATCTATCTCTGAAATACTGCACAAACTGCATATATTCTCCAGTACAGGTAGAATGCCCTGTTATATCGGAAATTACGTTCACAGGATTTCTGCCTGGGTAGTGTTTGTGTTCCTCGTTCTTAGAATCAGAAAATAGCCCTCTGTCAGAAGCGAAGGAAGAAATCTCTGACCTGAAGACTCGATTTGAAGGAGGTGAGGAATGAGAGTTCCCCTGCCCAAAAAAAGAAGACGTTGACCTGCTTACAGCCTGAGACGTTGACCTGCTTACAGTCTGGGAAGACTGAGAGTAAAAAGTCGGAGGTTCTGCCTTTACTGAAGAAAGGGGATTTGAGGCAAGATTTGAGGCTAATGTAAGATTTGGGGCCGAATCTTCCTCAGATAATTCAGTTGAGATAGTAATTGATTGAGTATCTTGAGTATCAGGAGCTGGTTCATAAGCCGTACCTGGAACCTTATTATCCGGTTCATAAGCCATACCTGGAACCTTATTATCCGG
>ENA-UOOI01002961-UOOI01002961.1-fermentation-metagenome-genome-assembly--contig:-NODE-2961-length-13621-cov-4.697258_pt1 | contig 13621 bp, 9 predicted proteins | sample MGYA00245779_ERZ724027 | MGnify/ENA primary metagenome ERZ724027 (study PRJEB28704, sample SAMN03018318) | fermentation metagenome | biome: anthropogenic terrestrial biome; feature: soil; material... | reverse complement strand
ATGTCAAGGCGGGGAAATTGCTATGACAATGCTATGGCAGAGAATTTCTTTTCCATTCTCAAAGTTGAATGCATCTATCGTAAAAAACCGAAAACAATGGAAGAAGCTCGTCAGCGGATTGCTACATATATTCCATTCTACAACCATGAACGCATCCAGCTAAAAACAGGAATAGCGCCGCTTGCCCTACGCCATTCCGCTTGAATCATACGTCTTTTCTGCGATAGGAGCCTCTTTTTGTACTGTCTGCACAATCTGGGGCAGCACATTCGTCTTCCACAGCCCTTTTTGCAGTGCAAAATCCCGACTTTGCCGTTGGGCGGCTGGTTTCAGCCCGCCCGCCAAGGGATGGATCCGCCTTTCCCGAGGACAGTCATTTCGACAGCTTGTCGATGATGCCGATGATTTCCTGGATCTTTTGCTGGGCGTCGTCGCCGCCTTTCTCGAACGCCTCCGCCACGCAGCAGTTCAGGTGGGCGTGCAGCACTTCCTTGTTGATGTTGCGGAGGATGGCCTGGATCGCGATCAGCTGAGTGGAGATGTCGATGCAGTACCGGTCCTCCTCGACCATTTTCAGCACGCCGTCGATCTGCCCGCGCGCCGTCTTCAGACTGTTCAGGATGGTCTCTTTATCCGCTTTCACACAACAGTCCCCCTTTTTTCGCGCGACGCCGTCTTAACCCTTCTGTTCCGAGACGGAAACCGCCTCGTAGCCCGCCGCGTTGACGGCATCCTTGAGGACCTGGTCGTCGACGTCTTTTTTCAGGTCCACGACCGCGATCTTCTTTTTCAGATCGACTTTGGCCGCCACGCCGTCGATGGCGTTCAGGGCCTTTTCGACTGTGGCCTGGCAGTGTTCGCAGCTCATCCCGTTGATCGAAATTACCTTTTTCATGATTTCAGACTCTCCTTTTTCATTGTTTTTTGTATTTGGAACGACCGCCTGCTCCGGTTCCGCGTGCTTCGGTTTGAAGAAGCGCAGCCGCAGCGCGTTCGACACCACGCACACCGAGCTCATGCTCATGGCCGCCGCGCCGAACATCGGGTTCAGCTTCCACCCGAGCAGGTAATAAAACACGCCCGCCGCAAGCGGAATGCCGATGCTGTTATAGAAGAACGCCCAGAACAGGTTCTGCTTGATGTTCCGGATGGTGGCGCGGCTGAGCTCGATGGCGGTGACCGCGTCCATCAGGTCGCTTTTCATCAGCACCACGTCTGCCGAGTCGATGGCGATGTCCGTCCCCGCGCCGATCGCGATGCCAACGTCGGCCCGGGCGAGGGCGGGCGCGTCGTTGATGCCGTCGCCGATCATGGCGACTTTCCTGCCGCTTTCCTGGATGCGGCGGACCTCGCTTTCTTTATCCTGCGGCATCACCTCGGCCACGACCCGGTCGATGCCGAGCTGTCTGCGGATCGCCTCCGCCGTCCTTTTGTTGTCACCGGTGAGCATCACCACGTCGATGCCCATCTTTTTGAACTGCTCGATGGCCGCTTTACTGGTGGGCTTCACCACGTCGGCCACGGCGATGACGCCGAGCAGACGGCTTTCATCCGCAAAATAGAGCGGCGTCTTGCCGCCCTCGGCCAAGGCGGCGGAAGCGTCGCGAAATGTGCCCGTGCCGATCTTCCGCTCCTCCATGAAGGCGAGATTCCCGGCCGCGTAGGGATTTCCGCCCAGCGTCGCCACGACGCCGCGCCCCGGTACCGAGGTGAAGGACTCCGTCGGGATCAGGGCGATCCCTTCGTCCTTCGCCTTCTCCACGATGGCGTCGGCCAGCGGATGCTCGGACGGCTTTTCGACGGACGCCGCGATGCGAAGCAGCCGCTTTTCCCCGACGTCCTCCGCCGGGAGCAGGTCAGTCACTTTCGGCTTGCCCTCGGTGACCGTGCCGGTCTTGTCGAGCACCACCGTCTTGACGGTGTGGGCGGTCTCGAGGGCTTCCCCCGACTTGATCAGGATGCCGTTCGACGCGCCCCGGCCGGTGCCGACCATGATGGCGACGGGCGTCGCGAGGCCCAGCGCGCAGGGGCAGGAGATCACGAGCACCGCGATGCCGATCGAGAGCGCGAAGGAGAACGGCTGCCCTAAAATCAGCCAGACGATTGTCGCGACCACCGCGATGGCGATCACCACCGGGACGAAGATGCCGCTGACCCGGTCGGCAAGCTTCGCGATCGGCGCCTTGGAGGAGCTTGCCTCGTCGACCAGCTCGATGATCTTCGCGAGGGTGGTGTCGTCGCCGACCTTCTGTGCCCGGAATTTGAAGAACCCCGCCTTGTTGATGGACGCCGCGATCACCGTGTCGCCCGCGTGCTTTTCCACCGGGATGCTCTCCCCGGTTAGGGCGGACTGGTCCACCGAGGAGCTTCCCTCGACGATCACGCCGTCCACCGGGATGCTCTGCCCCGGCCGCACTAAAATCATGTCGCCTACAACGACTTCGCCGATCGGAACCTCGACCTCCCGCCCGTCGCGGAGCATCGTCGCGGTCTTGGGCGCGAGGTCCATCAGTTTCCGGATCGCTTCGCCGGTCTTGCCCTTCGACCTCGTCTCGAGAAACTTGCCGAGCGTGATCAGGGTTAAAATCGTGCCGGCCGACTCGAAGTACAGGTCCATCGAGTACTGATCGACCAGCTTGGGGAGATTGTGCCCCATGCCGTAGCCGATCTGGAAGATGGCGAAGGCCCCGTAGACGACGGCCGCCGCCGAACCGATGGCGATCAGCGAATCCATGTTGGGCGCGCCGTGGAAGAGCGTCTTGAAGCCGCGCTGGTAATAACTCCGGTTGACATAGACGATCGGCAAAGTCAGCAGAAGCTGGAGGAACGCGGTGCCGACGGCGTTTTCCATCCCCGTCAGGAACGGCGGCAGCGGCAGGCCCGCCATGCGGCCCATCGCAAGGTACAGCAGCGGGACGAGGAAAACGGCGGATACGATCAGCCGCATTTTCATGTTCCGCATCTGTTCTTCCATCGGGTTGGTTTTGCTTTGGCCTTTTGCGTCGGCCTGCGCCCCGCGCGTATAGAGGGACGCACCGTAGCCCGCGTCCGCGACCGCCCGGATGATCTTGTCATGATCCGCGGCGGTGTCGTCGTAATCGACGGTCATGCTGTTCGTGAGCAGGTTGACGTTGACTTCCCGCACGCCGGGAACTTTCCGGACGCCTTTCTCCACCCGTGCCGAGCAGGCCGAGCAGCTCATGCCCGTCACATTGAATTTTTGTTTCATCGTATCGCCCTCCTGCAACCCCCTTCCCCCGGGTGGGGGAGGCTACAGCTCTACGATATACCCGTTCCGCCGGTTTGTCAAGAGCAAAAATCGCCGTATCGCTATCGTTTGACGAACCGGGGGAAATAATACGTCGGCGTTTTTCATCTCGTTCAGGGTCCTCATCGCGTCCGGATGGGACATGCCCTTCCGGTAGGGCCTCTCTTCCGTCAGCGCCCGGTAGATGTCCAGGCATCCCATCAGGCGGGAGTTGAAGTCCAGGTCCGCGCCGGTTTTCCCGAACGGATAGCCATCAGAGGGACGGCGCGGCGGCTGAGGGATCCGTCAGCCGCCCGCGCCGAAATAGCGGCTCCGTTCGACGGCCGCGAGGTTCGGATAGACCGCGTCGGCGTTGTCGAGCGTTTCGGGGCTGCCGATCCCGATCGCCAGCATGCCGGCCCGCTTCGCCGCCGTCAGGCCCGTTCTGGAATCCTCGAACACGGCGCATGTCGCGGGCGCAAGGCCGACGGCGGCCGCGGCGAGCAGAAAGACCTGCGGGTCCGGCTTGGCGCGCGTGATGCCGTTGCCGTCGATCACGGCGTCGAACAGCGGGCCGATGCCGGTCGCCCGCAGCACGAGCGGCGCGTTTTTGCTCGCGGACCCGAGCGCGGTCCGGATTCCGTCCTGCTTCAGCGCCCGCAGCAGATCGGCGGCGCCGGGCAGCAGGTCGGAAGCGTTCATCCGCCCGACCCGCTCGACATAGCGGTCGTTTTTCCACGCCGCCATCCGCTCTTTCTCCCGCTCGGAAAACCGGTTCTGCAATCCGCCCGTCCGCAGCAGAAGCTCGAGCGACTCCATCCGCGAGACCCCTTTGAGCCGTTCGTTCTGCTCTTTCGTGAACTCGAACCCCAGCTTTGCCGCTAGCTCTTTCCACGCCAGGTAGTGGAACTTCGCCGTGTCCACCAGCACGCCGTCCAAGTCGAAGATGGCGCCGAGGCGTTTCACGGCTCCGCGCCCCATTTCTGCAGCGGGACGGAAAGACGGTTTTTCAGAAGGAATTCTTTTCCGTACAGAAAAACCGGCTTGGCCGTCCCCGAAAGCAGCGCGATCTCCGCCGCGCCGTGCCGCACGAAGACGTGCAGCAGGCTGCCGCCGTCGTGCAGCTTGAAGTCGTAGCCTTCCCACTGGCGCGGGAGGGCCGGGGCGAGATGCAGCCCGTCCTCCTTGAAACGCAGGCCGGCGAAGCCGTAGACGATCGCGAGATACACGCCGCCCATGTTGGCCGTATGGATGCCGTCCCTGGTATTGCCGTGGGTGTCCTTCAGGTCCATGAAGGCGGAATCGCCGAAGTAGTCGTACGCTTTTTCGGGCATACCGAGGCGCGAAGCCATGATGCAGAAGATGCAGGAGGAAAGCGACGAGTCGTGCGTCGTGATCTTCTCATAGTAGAGGAAGGAGTTCCGCATGGTCGAGAGCTTCTGCTCGTCTTCGAGGATGAAATGCGCCAGTACCGTATCCGCCTGCTTGCAGACCTGATGCCGGTACAGGTACAGCGGGTGGTAGTGGAGCAGGAGCGGAAATTTTTCCGGCGGGGTATCGTCGAGGTCCCACTTTTTCTTGGTCAGGAATGAATCGTCCTGGGGAGAGATGTCCAGCTTCTCGTCGTAGGGGAGGTACATCTTCTCCGCCGCCTCGCGAAAAGATTCCACCTCCGATTCCTCAAGGCCGATCTTCGCCGCGACCGGGGCCAGTTTGCCCGCCCGTTTCAGCAGGCCGTGGAATTTGACGGCCCACCTCAGGTTGTGCCGGGCGATCACGTTCGTGTAGTAGTTGTTGTTCACGAGGCAGGTGTATTCGTCCGGGCCCGTCACGCAGCAGATCTGGAACCGGCCGTTGTGGTAGTTGCCGACGTCCATCCAGAGGCGCGCGGTCTCGAACACGATCTCCGCCCCGCATTCCGCAATGAAGCCGAGGTCCCCCGTCGCAAGGTAGTAGTTGACGATGGAGTAGGCGATGTCGCCGTCGATATGGTACTGCGCGCTCCCGGAGGGGAAATAGCCGGAACATTCCGTCCCCTTGATGGTCCGCCACGGGTAAAGGGCCCCCTTCCCGTGCCCCAGGACGCGGGCGTTCTCCCGGGCCGCGTCGAGCGTGGTGGACCGGTAGGCGATCAGGTTTTTCGCGATCTCGGGCCGGGTCAGCAGAAAATAGGGCTCCAGGTACATTTCCGTGTCCCAGAAGTAATGACCCTCGTACCCTTCGCCGGAAAGTCCCTTCGCCGGGATGTTGCTGTGGGGGTCCTTCCCGACGGACTGGATCATCTCGTACAGGTTGTAGGTGATGGCGAGGGCGAGTTCGTCGTTCCCCTGCAGGTTGACGGCGCCGGTCGCCCAGAAATCCCGCAGGTAGTTTTTCTGCAGGCGGTACCATTCCGAAAGGGGCCGCGCGGCGGCGGCGCGCATCGTGTCGAGGGCGGCGGCGCGGCAGTCCGGGCAGCGGACGGAGTCGCAGAAGACGGCGTACTTGGTCAGCGTCACCTCTTCGCCGGGGGCGATCTCCGCGCAAAACTCCTCGACCGCCGCGCTTCCCCGGACGGACCGCCGGGTCTCCGCCCGCTTCGACAGGCGGTTGACCACGGCGCTCGTCACGGAAAGGCCGGACTTCGACGTGCGGGACGTGACGACGGAGCAGCCGCCGGAGGTAAAAGAGGCGTCCCCGGGAATCAGATATTTCGGGGCCTCGCTCGCGACGCGCGGGTCGTCGGGCTCGCTGTGGTTCATCACCCCGCCGACGTGGGACGAGCGGAATTCCAGCCGCCCGGCGAAATCGACCGACTTCACGCGGTATTCGATGGTGAAAAGCGGCAGCAGGGCGAACGAGGCCATCCGGACGATGTCGATCTCGACCTTGCGGCCTTCCGGCGAACGCCAGAGAACGCGGCGTTCGGTGACGCCCATCTCCATGTCGAGGTTGCGGGAGCTTTGCAGCACGCGGCCCTCGAACATGGAAAACGGCTCGCCGCCGACCGTGAGTTCGATCCCCTGCGTGTCCGCCACGTTCAGCATGGTCTGCTTTTCCTGCGTCAGGCCGCAGAGGTTCTCCGCCTGCTTCACCTGCGTGTCGTCGTAGAACCCGTTGATGTACTGACCGCGCACGGACCGGAAGCCGGCCGGGTAGCCTTCCTCGAAATCGGCGCGCACGCCCAAATATCCGTTCGCGTTGTGGAACAGCGTCTCCTGCAGCATCAGGCTGTCGTTTTCCAGGCTGAAGTTCTTCATCCGGTAAGTCATGTTTTTCTGCTTCATAATTACTCCTTGACCGCTCCCGAAACCAGACCGGAAACGATTTTCTTTTGAAAGATCAGCACGATGACGATGGTCGGGACCGTGACGATGACGGTCGCCGCGGAGACTTCGCCCCAGAGAATCTGGAACTGCGTGCGCAGGAAAGAGATGGCGACCGGCACGGTCTGCATCGGGATTTCCGTGTTCAGCGTCGCGGTCAGCAGATATTCGTTCCAGGCGGCGATGAACGTGATGATCGCCGTGGTGAACACGCCGGGGGCGGCGAGCGGGAAGACGATGCTCCACAGCGTGCGCCACGGCGAAGCGCCGTCGATCTTCGCGGATTCCTCGATGGAGATGGGGATGTTCCCGAAATGGGCCACCATGATCCACACCGCCATCGGGATGGTGATGGTGGAGTACGGCAGCACGATGAAATAGGTGTTCGTCCAGTGCAGCGCGGTGAACAGGTTGAACACCGGACCGACGATGATCATCTGCGGGAACATGGAGATCACGAGGATCAGCCCCAGCAGAAAATTCTTGAAGCGGAAGTGGAAGCGCGAGATGGCGTAGGCCGCGAGCGTCGAGACGACAATCACGTACAGCGTCGTCACGGAAGAGACGATCAGGCTGTTCTTGATGGAGCTCAGGATGTTCTTGCCCGTGAGCACGGAGCTGTAATTCTGGCCGGTCGGCGTCCTGCTGAAGACGCGGAACGCGTTGTCACCGAAGATGTCGGCCGAGGGCTTGAACGACGTAACGAGGATCCAGAAGAACGGAAAGAGGATGATGATGAGGAAGATCGTCGTCACGAGGTAAAAGATCCAATTCTTTTTTTGCATCTGGGAATCCCTCCTATTCCGTCGGGATGACGCTGGCGCCGAGGGCTTTGACGAACAGCGTGGCGATCAGCAGCACGCAGAGGAACATGAACATGACGATGACCGAGCCGTAGCCGAAGTTCATCTGCGAAAACATGGTCTTGTACGCGTAGACGGAGAGGGTCTCCGTCGCGCCCCCCGGCCCGCCGCCGGTCAGCACGGCGATCAGGTCGTAGACGCGGAAGGCGTCGAGCGTCCGGAACAGGACCGCTACCAGAACGGAGGGCTTCAGCAGCGGCAGGGTGATGCGGAAAAACGTCTGCACCCGGTTTGCGCCGTCGATCGCGCTGCTCTCGTAGAGCCCCTTGTCGATGACCTGCAGCCCCGCGAGCAGCAGAAGCGCCATGTAGGGCGTGGTCTTCCACACGTCGGTGAGGATCGCCGCCGACATGGCGCCCGGCCCCGAGAGCAGCATGGTCTCGGAGGAGGGGATCAGCCCCAGCTCCGCGAAGATATGCGAGATGATGCCGCTCGAGCCGTCATACAGGTAGCTCCAGATCAGAGCCGAGACCGCCGTGGGGATCGCCCAGGGGATCAGCGCGCCGGCGCGGATCAGGCCGATCCCGCGGACCGCCTTGTTCATGACGAGGGCGAGGGCGAGGCCGAGGAGGAACTCGATGGCCACGGAGACGACCGTGAAATAGAGCGTGTGCCACAGCGCGGCAAACAGGCGGCCGTCCCCGGCGATCTTTCCGTAGCCGGCGAGGCCGATGAAGTTCGACGGTGAAACCGATTTGTTCAGTTCCTCGAAGATTTTCGGAAGCGAGTCGGCGTTGGAGTAATCCCGGTTCGGGTGGCTTTGATACAGGGCCGTCACCTCCTGCTGGAGGCTTTTTGTGGCCGACGCGAGCCGCCGGCTGTCCCCGGCGGATATTTTGCCGTCCGGCAGGGAGGAAAACCCCTTTGCGTAGGCGTCCGCGTCGCGGATCGTCTTTTGAAAGTCCGCCGAGGCCTTCGGGTCCTTCGACGCGGAGTCCGCGTCCTGGGTCAGGAAGAGCGTCACGTACCGGCTGTTTTCCCGGAACCGTTTGGCGGAAAACGAGCCGGAGAAGCTGAGCGACGATTTTTGGGTGTCGTTGAGCTGAAAATCAAAAAACGTGTAGGAGAACGAGGTCAGGATCGGCCAGATGGAAAAGACGGCGACGATGAGCAGCAGCGGGACGAGAAAAAGGAACTGTCGGAAGGTCATTCTGTTTTTCATGTGGAATCCCCCAAAATCGAGTGCGTTCTATGTGGAAAAAGGGGCGTGCATCCGTCCGGTGCACGCCCCTTCTGGTGAGTTTATTTCAGGGCATCCTGCACGGCTTTCACCGCCGCGTCGACATCCTGACTGCCGGAGAGATATTTGTGTATGCCGATCTGAATGGCGTCGCTCGTTTTGGAGTACGTGCCGGAAACCGGCCTCGCGATGGTGCTCTGCATGGCCTTCTGGAAGCCGGGCATCGAGAGCAGCGGGTTCGCCGCTACGACGGTCGAGTCCGAGATCAGAGCGTTGTATCCGGGCAGATAGGCGCCCTTTGTCGACATGACCTTCTGCCCGTCCGGCCCGGCCAGGTATTTGATGAATTCCCACGCGCCGTCCGCGTTCTTGGAATTCGCGTTGACACCGAGCAGCCATCCGCCCACGCATCCGCCGTTCGGCAAGGGCGCGATGCCGACCTGGCTCGTCTTGACCGGCACGTTGCCGGCTTTGATCAGGCCGTACTGATAGGGCCAGTTGCGGGAGAAGACCGACTTCCCGTTCTTGAAGCTCGCGTCCGTCGAGCCCTCGTTGTAATTCAGCACGTCGGCGGGGACCAGCTTGGAAGAGGTGAACTTCTTCATCTCGGCCAGCCCGTTCTTGATGTCTTTAAAGTTGGCCGTGAATTCGTTTGCGTTGCAGGTCAGGCCCTCGTACTGCTTCGCCTGGAACGCGAAGCCGTCGACGGCACCCTTTTTGCCCTTGTATTTCTGCGCCATTTTGTAGAGGTCGTCGTAGGTATAGCTCCCGCCCACGAGCTTCGCACCGTCGTCTTTCGAGACGATGTCGGACCGGTAGTACAGCAACGCCACGTCGGGGAAGAACGGAAGGGTGTACTGCTTGCCCTGGTAATTGCCGGAGTTCATGGAGCCTTTGTTGAAATCCGACTTTTTATAGCCGGCGGCGGCCATTTTCTCGTCGATCGGAGAGAGGTATCCGGCCGCGGCGAACTCCCCGGCCCAGACCACGTCCAGCGACAGAACGTCGTAGTCGGAGGAGCCGGACGACAGGGAGGTCAGCAGCTGGTCGTGCATCTGGTTCGAGTCGTTCGTGAACTGCTGCCATTCGACCTTGTATTTGCTCTGCGAAGCGTTGAACGCGTCCACCGCGGCCTGCGTGGCGGGCGTGGAGTCGGCCTGCGCGCCGAATTTCAGCGTCACGGGGCCGCCCTGTCCGCCGGAGCTCGCGGCCGCCGAGTTCGCCGGCGCGGCCGACGCCGCCTGCCCGGAAGAAGACGGGGCGCTTTGCCCGGCGCAGGCCGTCAGCCCGGCTATCATGGATAAAGCAAGGAACGCCGATATGAACTTTCTCATGATCACAATCCTCCTTTTCATCTGTTCTTCTTTTTAAGAACAAGAGTATTGTAGACCAAAATTTCGGTTCTGTATTTCAAAATCTTAAGATTTATTATATAATCATAACAATATCAAAAATAATATATAAAAATTAACAGGACGTGATGACGTTTATGATTCAACTTGATTTTTCAGAACCGATCAATCTTTTCCATTATACGACGCGGCTTCCCGTCGGAATCGTGAAGAACGGGATGCCGGAGCAGACGGTCCCGGCCCGCATCGAGACGGCGGAAAAGCTTGTCGCGGGCGGCGCGGGGTTCCACGTCCCGTACAGCCCGCAGGAGCGCACCAGCCCCCAGTTCGTCTCGAGCGAGTACGGGGAGCGTTTCATCGTCACCGTGATCGACGACACCTTTCTGGCGGCGGCCGGCCCGTTCCTGACGGAGCCGATGCACGGCGCCGCCCTGGTCGCCGTCATCCGGAGTAAAAAGATCCCGATCAGGCTGAAAGCCACGCTGGAGGCGTACTACCGAAGCCTCCCAATCGTCAGCCCGCAGACCTATTATTACTGCGGCAAGCTGATGGCGCTGCTCTTCGGCCCCCGGAACATCCGGGGCGACGCCGGGCCGCGGCCGGTCGGCGACGAGGTCCATTTCATCCAGGAGTATTTTCAGAACACGTATAAGAACCGGGAGAAGATGTTCACGCATCCGCCGTATTTCCTCGAAAAGCGGCTGATCGGCCAGATCAAGATCTGCGACGAGGATGGGGCCGTCTCCACCCTGCGGGAGATCAACCTCCTGAGCCGCGCGGTGCTGGCGAAGGACCCGCTGCGCTCGCTCAAGAACTCCATCATCTGCTCCTGTACCTTTTTCACCCGGGCCGTCATCGACGCGGGCGTTTTTCCGGACACGGCGTTTACCTACAGCGACACCTTCATCCAGGAGATCGAAGCGATGGACGACATCTCGCTGGTCCGCGATTTCGAGCAGGAGATCGTCCGCCAGTTCATCTCGCTGGTCCGGGAGAATGCCTCCGCGAACTATTCCCGCCCCGTGTTCGACGCCATGCAGTACATCAACAACAATCTCACGCAGGAGCTGAGCCTCCCCGAAGTCGCGAGGCACGCCTTCGTGCATCCCAATTACCTCAGCGGCCTCTTCAAGCGGGAGACCGGCCGTTCCATCACGGACTTCATCGCGCGGCAGCGCATCGCGGAATCGGAGTATTTCGTCAAATACACGGACTACGAGATCGCCGATATTGCGGGTTTCTACCATTTCTGCAGCCAGAGCTATTACTGCACCCTTTTTAAAAAGTACCTTTCGGTCTCCCCGAGGGCGTGCCGCAAACATGCGAAGAGCGGCCCGGCCTGCCCGCCCGCGGGCACGACCCTGGACGGGGGAACGCGCGTGCGGCCGGTGAGCGCGGTGCGAAAACCGCCGGAATCGTTTGACACGGGCGACGACAAGTGATAAGATAGAAAAAATCGAATATGGTTGCGGGGGGACGAAACGGACTGCGGTCCGCGTAAGTTGAGAAGGCGAAACCTGACCCTTAGAACCTGTCAGTCAATACTGGCGCAGGGAAGTGATCCGTTTTCAGAACAAGGAACAAGTGCTTTCCCGGCGGGGGGAAAGCATTTTTTATGCGTGGAAAAAATTGAATCTGCTGCGGGGGAACTCAGGCGGGCTTCGGCCCGCGAGTTGAGAAGGCGAAACCTGACCCTTGGAACCTGTTAGTCAATACTGACGTAGGGAGCAAAGCCAAAAGGATGCTTGCCGAATTCAGCGGGCATCTTTTTTGTTGTTGGGAAGAAAGGTGGAAATATGAAAAAAGTTCTGTCAATCGCCGGGTCGGACTGCAGCGGCGGCGCCGGGATCCAGGCCGATCTCAAGACCTTCGCCGCCCACGGCGTCTACGGCATGAGCGCGATCGTCTCCGTGGTCGCGGAAAACACGTCCCGTGTCATCGGCGTGGAGGACGTCTCGCCGGAGATGATCGAAAGCCAGATCGACGCCGTCTTTGAGGACATCGGCGCGGACGCGGTCAAGGTGGGCATGCTTTCCCGGACCCCCTGCATGGAGGCCGTCGCCCGCGGGCTGCGGAAACACCGCCCGCGCAACGTCGTGATCGACCCCGTCATGGTGGCAAAAAACGGCTGCCCGCTCATGCAGCCGGATTCCGTGGAGACCCTGATCCGCGAGATCCTGCCGCTGGCGGACCTGCTGACCCCGAACCTCCCGGAGGCCGAGCGCATCAGCGGGCTGACCATCCGCACCGCCGGGGAGATGGAGCGCGCCGCGGAAAAGATCGCGGGGATGGGCCCCGGGGCCGTGCTGGTCAAGGGCGGCCATGCCGCGGGGGACGCCGTGGACATCCTCTTCGCCGGCGGGAAGTTGACCCGTTTTCGCGCGGAGCGCATTGACACCGAAAACACGCACGGCACGGGTTGTACATATTCCTCTGCGATCGCTTCCAACCTTGCCTTGGGCTTCGATTTGGAGGAAGCGGTAAAAAGAGCGAAAGACTACGTCACTACGGCGATCCGGCACTCGCTCGCCATCGGGAAGGGCTGCGGCCCGACCCATCACTTTTATGACCTTTACCGGAACGGACTGCAGAAGGGAGTTATGTCAGATGACTTATAAAACGCAGATGGAAGCCGCCAGAAAGGGCGTCGTCACCAAAGAGATGGCGCAGGTGGCCAAAGAGGAACAGATCCCGGAGCGGGAGCTGTTGCCCCTCGTGGCGTCGGGGCGGGTCGCGATCCCGGCGAACGTCCGGCACAAATCGCTGCACCCCTACGGCATCGGCGCGGGGCTGCGGACGAAGATCAACGTCAACCTCGGCGTTTCGGGCGACTGCGCCGATTACAGCAAAGAGATGGAAAAGGTCCGGCTCGCCGAGAAATTCGGCGCGGAGGCGATCATGGACCTGAGCAACTACGGGAAGACGCGGGCGTTCCGGCGGAAGCTGATCGAGTCTTCGCCCGCGATGATCGGCACCGTCCCCGTCTACGACGCCATCGGGTATCTGGAAAAAGACCTGAAAGAGATCACGGCGCGGGATTTTCTGAAGGTCGTGCGCCTGCACGCTCAGGAGGGCGTCGATTTCATGACGATCCACGCGGGCCTCAACCGCCGGGCCGTGGAGGTCTTCCTGCGCGGAAAGCGGCAGATGAACATCGTGTCGCGCGGCGGCTCCCTGCTGTTCGCGTGGATGAAGATGACGGGGAACGAGAACCCCTTCTACGAGCATTACGACGAGCTGCTCGACATCCTGCGGGAATACGACGTGACCATCAGTCTGGGGGACGCGCTGCGTCCCGGCAGCATCGCCGACGCGACGGACGCTTCGCAGATCGCGGAGCTCACGGAGATCGGCGACCTGGTCAGGCGCGCTTGGGAGCGGGACGTGCAGGTCCTGGTGGAAGGGCCGGGCCATATGGCGATGGACGAGATCGCGGCCAACATGAAGCTTGAAAAGCGGCTGTGCCACGGCGCGCCCTTTTACGTACTGGGGCCGCTCGTGACGGACATCGCCCCCGGCTACGACCACATCACCTCGGCCATCGGCGGGGCCATCGCGGCGGCGAACGGCGCGGATTTTCTGTGCTATGTGACGCCGGCCGAGCATCTGCGCCTGCCCGACCTCGGCGACGTCAAAGAGGGCATCGTCGCCTCGAAGATCGCGGCGCACGCGGC
>ENA-UOOI01002960-UOOI01002960.1-fermentation-metagenome-genome-assembly--contig:-NODE-2960-length-13623-cov-14.098320_pt1 | contig 13623 bp, 25 predicted proteins | sample MGYA00245779_ERZ724027 | MGnify/ENA primary metagenome ERZ724027 (study PRJEB28704, sample SAMN03018318) | fermentation metagenome | biome: anthropogenic terrestrial biome; feature: soil... | reverse complement strand
TTATAGCTTGATACAATTGTGAAAGGAGTGATTAAATGAAAGAGATAACAGCTTACAAATGTGATATCTGTGAACATACATATGATAATAATGTTGATGCTTTGGAGTGTGAATACAAACATGCAAGATATAATTATGCAAACGCTTTATTGGACAATCGCCATTCGTTAAGCACAATTAATTACTTATGTGGCTTTAAATGGGAACTCACAAAGGAACAAGAAGATATAACTAAAGATAATTGCTTTATTATTTCACATTGGCAAGGTTGTGACAAACCTGCTTATCAAATAAGACGTATTGAGAAAGATGGAAATCTATACGTTTCCGGTAAAGGTAATTGGAGTGGTTATTATGGTCAGGAAGTTAGAATTAATGAGAGTTATTTGCAGAAACCACATCCAAAGGAAGAACTTTATGTTTATGAAGAAAAAGATAAAAGAAGTGTGAAGTAGCATATAAGAATAAATATTCAAGCTTGTAAAGAAAAGATGAATTAAGATTTTCATTAAAAAAGAAAGGTGCATAATTTGAGAAAAATCGGATTAGATTGGTGGATTATAGAAATATTGGGTTTGATTTTAGTTATTTCAGGCATAGGTATAATACTTATATGTAACTGTCCAATATTCCTAAACAATACAGTGTCTATTAGCCAAAAGATAAGTGCAGGAATAGGCATGTTGACGATTTGTTATGTATGGGGACTTGCAGTTGGAGATTTAGTTAAGAAAGTAAAAAGAATATTAAGAAAGAGAAAGAATAGCAGATCAATAGAATAATGTAAATTAAATAATGTTTTTATATTAGCATAGGAGAATGAAGAATGAAAGAAGAAAATGGAGACTTAATAGAATATGAACATGAGTATAGTGCTGTATTAGAAACTGACAAAAAGTGTAAAAAGCATGGATGGAGAGTATTTAATAAGGATATGCGATTCTTAGGATTGCTAGACTTAAATAAGTTAGCAATTTGGTATGTGGATGAAAAAACATTAATACAAGAAAAATAGAAATCAGATAATAAAAGAAGTAAATTAGTTATTTAACAAAAATATATGGAAGGGAAATTGATATGCCAATAGTAGATGATGGTAATTGCGTTCATTTCGAATATCAAATACCAGAAAACATTAGACAATTAATTACATATGATTTTTTAAAGGAACTTAGAAACCAACTTATAAGAATTAATGAATACTTGAGTATTGATACATTTGCAGAAGAAGGTATTCCAACTAATACTGGAACTGGTGGTTGGTATGCAGCATTTGGTAAGGCGTGTATTATTACAAATAACAAGGAATTATTTAATTATCGTAAAACATTAGAATGGTATGATTCTGATTTATTTGATGGTGAACTAGCAGAAATGTTAATTGAAAATCATTTAATATTAGATGAACTTGCAAAAGTTTTGAAAGAACAACTTGGATTAGAATACGAAGATATAAGGTATTGTTGCGATTGTGGAAAACTGTATACAAAAGAGATGGTAATTGAGTTATCAGAAGAAGAAGCTGAACATGAAGTAAGTAAATATAGATGTCTATATTGTAATGATTTAAAGCACACAGAAGATGGAAATGCGTATTCTACTCAATACTATAGAGATTGTATTAAGGAAATAGATGAATATAAATGGAGATGATATGGTAAAATTCCTCTTTCATCCAAATTAGAGAAAGGAATAGCGAGCAATGATTATTGATATTGATAGAGATACATGTGTAATTTATAACAAATATGAGAAAGCAACATTTGATTTTCATAGTGATATACAATGTTAATGGAAATATAATTTATGAGCAAGTTTATGATATTTATATGAGTATAAACTTTAATACGATAGCTAAGGAAGTATTTGATATTTTAATACAATTAGGATTAAAAGTTCATGAAATTATGCCTCGCCGTCTTGATGATATGCTTCCGGTTACAATGCTTGGAGAATCTGAAAGTAAGATAATTCTAATGAATAAGGAATAATAATGTTGATTACTAAATATAAAAGGAAGATTGGAATAATAAAGTGGCAGAAATTAAGGAAAATGGCTATAAATTATTTTAGCCTAATGTAATAATAATATAAAAATAACAAAGGAAGGTAACGAATGAGTAAAGATTGGACTGGAAATAGTAATAGTATTTATAAAACATTAGGAGCATCTAATCACACAGATAAAGAAAGAGAAGAAAATGATTATTATGCTACTGATCCTATAGCTATAGATGTACTTCTCAATGATGGAAATATTAAATTAGATAAAGATGTATGGGAATGCGCCTGCGGCGATGGCTGCTTATCGGAACGATTAAAAGAATATGGATACAATGTTTACAGTTCCGATTTGGTTGATAGAGGTTATGGCGATAGTGGTATAGATTTTCTTACATATAATGAAAAATGGCATGGAGATATAATAACGAATCCCCCTTATAAATATGCTTCTGAGTTCATTAACCACGCATTAGATATTATAGATGATGGTAAACAAGTAATTATGTTTCTTAAACTTCAGTTCTTAGAAGGCAAAGCAAGAAAGAAATTATATGAAATAAATCCACCTAAATATGTTTTAGTATCAAGTAGTAGAATATTATGTGCAAAAAACGCTGATTTTGATGGTATGAGAGCAGGAGGCGGTAGTGCAGTAGCATATGCATGGTATGTGTGGAAAAAAGGATACAATGGTAGAACGACATTAAGGTGGATTAATTAAATATTGTTAACCTAATGAAGTAATAATATATAAGAGAGGAATGAGATAAATAAATACAGTATTACATACAGATAACGGAAAGATTATTAATGGAGATAATTTAGAAGTACTTGATACATTAAAAGAAAATTCAATTGATAGTTGTATTTCAGATTTCCCTTATGCTATTGAATTTATGAATAAAAATTGGGATTCATCAAAACATTGGCATACAGGTAATGGAAGCCATAGTGAATTTAAAGGTACAGGATATAACGGAAAACGTAGACCTGATTTTTACAATAATTCAAATGCTGATAAAATCAAATTTTATGATTGGTGTTATGAAAGAGCAGAAAAGCTTTATAAAGTAATGAAGCATGGTGGATATGTAGCAATCTTCGGTCATCCAAAGACAAATCATAGAATGAAGTGCGCTTTTGAGGATGCTGGTTTCAAGATCGTAGAAGAAACTGATTGGGTCTATTTAACCGGCATGCCAAAGAATCAAGATATAGGTAAGCTATTTGACAAGGCTTCTAAGGCTAAAAGACAAATGATTGGTGCAAGTAAATGGCATTCTGAAGGAAGAACTGTTACTTATGGTTCAAATGGAATATACAACGGACAATCAGATACTGTAATAGGCGATGGGAGATGGGAAACTACACCTACAACGGATTTAGCTAAGAAGTGGAACGGGTGGAAAACAGCTGGATTAAAGCCAGCACATGAGCCAATTACTATATTTCAGAAACCATTGGAAGGTACATATGTTCAGAATATTGAAAAGTATGGTTGCGGTGGAATGAATATTAACGCTTGTAGAGTACCAATTTCAAAAGCTGATATTGATATGTTAAATGCCAAAGCAAGCAAAAATCCAACCACAAGCTACTCTGATCGAGAAGATAAAATATACGGAGCTTATGCAGAAGATAAAGCAATGCCACCAAATGAGTTAGGTAGATTTCCTTCTAATATGATACTAGATGAATATGCTAACACGTTACTTGGTGGTAATAATAAAAACTTTACAGTAATTAAATATCAACCAAAAGTATCGCCTTCAGAAAGAAAGCTACCAAATGGAGAGCGAAATCCACATGTAACATTGAAACCAATAGGATTAATTAAATGGTTAATCAAATTATTAACACCAACTGATGGAACTACTATTGATATAACCGCAGGAAGTTGCACTCATGCGGTAGCTTGTGAAGAGTTAAATAAACACGATGGCTATTCTTTAAAATACATAGATATTGAATTAATGAATTCTGAAAACGAACCATATTGTGATGTAGGAAAGATGAGAGTAAATGCCATATTAGATTCAAAATAGCCTAATGAAGTAATAGTATACACAGGATATAGAAAGGAATAAAAATATGAAACAAAATATGCAATTAAAATTTAGTAGATGGTTGTTAAATGTATCAATATGGATTAGATACAAGGCTACATATTATGAAATGAAACATTATGTTAAAAAGACAAAACGTACTGATTATGTATGTCACCTTAAATCTATTGGATACTGTGACAGAAATATTGGTAAATCATATACACTTGTCAAATTGGCATTAAAATATGATCTTCCAATTGTAGTACGATATCAAACTGATGCACGAAATCTAAAGGATTTAGAGTATAAATATTTTAAATCAGACAAAATAAAAATAGAAACAATATGTATGAACCTCGATCGTAGACAATGTAAGTATGAAACATTACTAATTGAAGAAGGTTTTACAGAAAAAGAGTTAAGAAAGTATCTCAATAATGAACAGCCTTTATGTAAAAACATTATAGGGTACATAAATTATTAATTAAGAAATCGTGATGGACTGGTTACATTTTAATTTTACATATGATGTACAAAATTTATGCTTTTATTCACATTATGTATAGCACAGTAACTATCGATAGCGTATTTGTCAAATTCACAAAAATTAACTAGTTTATAGCATTTCAAGTATTTTCCTCCTCTGTAATACCATTGTTTCATAGGGTTGCAGCTTTTTAATAAAAGCATAAATTTAGGTGATATCACAAAGGTAGATGAAACAAAATTAGAGCCATTTAATATGATTGTTGGAGGGAGTCCATGTCAGGATTATAGTGTTGCCGGTAAACAAAAAGGCGCAGTATGGACTTGTAAGAAATGTGGCACTCATCATGAAAGAGATATAAATGCAGCAATAAACATACTAAATGAAGGTTTGAGAAATAGAATCGTAGGAACTACGAGGATAGCTTAGGTAAACTTGTCGCAATGGCGATATTGACTAAGAAGCCGACAAGTCTTTAGCTTGGCGGTAGTTCACATTAGAAACAGACATTGATGATTATGGCGGATATGATTATGAAGATATAAAGAAATTTATAGAAGCAAATTTTGAGTAAATTGACAATTAAAAAGTAGGTAATTAAATGAGGAATGAGCATCAAGTGAACGGAGTTATTGAATTACCACCTGAAAAGTCATTTGACGAATTTTGGACTAAATTTATCGAGTTTATCGAAAGTAATGGCGGTACATTTGGTGGCGGCTACACGAGATTAGATGAAAATGGGAATGCAATTGCGGAATAAATGCAATATATAGGATTGCAATGATAGTAAGCCTTATAAGGATAGACCTAATGTATAAATAAAATATAATCCTACATCGTAGGATGATATAGATATTAAATAACATAAGAAGAAAGGATAAAAGTATGGAAGTAGAAGAATGGCTTGGCAAAAATAATCAGCTTGGAATTGATATTTGGGAGAAAAAGTATCGTTATAACAACGAAACATTTGATGAATGGTTAGATAGAGTATCAAATAATAATAAAGAATTGCGAGAGTTAATTATAAATAAAAAGTTTTTATTTGGTGGAAGGATTTTATCTAATAGAGGATTGGATAAATTAGGTAAAAAAGTTACACTAAGTAATTGTTATGTAATTGCTCCTCCTGATGACAATATTGAATCAATCTTTGACTGTGCCAGCAAGTTAGCAAGGACATTTTCATATGGCGGTGGTTGCGGTATTGATATTAGTAAACTTAGACCTAACAATGCAAAAGTAAATAATGCCGCAGAACATTCAAGTGGTGCAGTTTCTTTTATGGATTTATATTCTGATATTACAGGTACGATAAGCCAAAACGGACGTAGGGGGGCTTTAATGATTTCAATAGATTGCACTCATCCAGACTTAGAGGAATTTATTGAAGTAAAGTCAGATTTAAATAGAGTTACAAAAGCAAATATATCTATAAAAATCACAAACGATTTTATGGAAGCCGTTAAAAACAAAGAAATGTTTACCCTTAGTTTTACAAATTTAGAGAATAAAGAAACAATAACAAAGGAAATAGACGCATATAAAATTTTTAATAAATTAAGTCAAATGAATTGGGATTATGCAGAACCAGGAATGTTATTTTGGGACAGAATTAAAGGATGGAATTTACTAAGTGAATATTCTGACTTTGAATATGCTGGTGTTAATCCATGTGCTTGACATACTAGGCTCATGTAAAAAATTTCGTAAAATCGGTGAAGCCTAAGTTGAAAAATACGGTAATACCGAGAACCCACTACATCATAGGGGTTTGTAACGCATAGATGGTGAGCAACAAGAGAGCAATAATCCATCCAAGAGTACGGAACTTTGACAATATAATCAATATAAATTTCTTTAAAAGATTAGATTATCAAAGAAAATATATGCTGAACTGGTCTGAATTAACAGACGTATCTCAACATTGCTGGTATTGAGTATGAGGGAAACCTCCAGAAGTAAAGGATAAAAAACCTTTACGATAACACTATTGGAAGAACCACTGCCAGCCGGAGGTTCGTGTTTACTTGGTAGTATCAATCTTTCTGAATTTGTTAAGGAAGATAAATCATTTGATTATGCGGATTTTTCCAAAACCGTTTCAATTGCTGTTAGAGCTTTAAACGAAGTTTTGGATGAAGGATTAGGATTGCATCCGCTACAAGAACAGAGGGAATCAGTTAGGAATTGGAGGCAAATTGGATTAGGTATATTTGGATTAGCTGATATGCTAATTAAAATGGGGATTAGATATGGTAGTTATGAATCTATTAATCTCTGTGACATGATTGGATCTGAAATGATTAATGAAGCAATTCTAACGTCAAGTAAATTAGCAAAAGAGAAAGGAATATTCCCTAAATACAATAAAGAAAATACACTTAAGTCTGAATTCTATGAGTATAATACGTCAGATGAAACTAAGTCATTTGTAAATCAATATGGACTAAATAATTCTCAGCTGCTGACTATTGCTCCTACAGGTAGTTTATCTAGTATGTTAGGCGTTAGCGGTGGCATTGAACCCATATTTGCAAATTATTATGAAAGAAGAACTCAGTCACTCCATGGTCATGACGAAGTATATAAAGTTTATACCCCAGTTGTCGAACGATTTATGGCAGAAAATAATATATCAGATGATGAACAATTACCAGATTATTTTATTACAGCACAAAATTTAAATTATAAAGAAAGAATTAGGATGCAAGCAATTTGGCAGGAACATATTGATGCGTCAATATCATCTACAGTTAACGTTCCAAATTCTTTTACCATAGAAGATACAGAAGATTTATATTTACAAGCTTGGGAAAATGGATTAAAAGGTGTTACTATATTTAGGGATGGTTGCAAGAGATTAGGAATATTAACTACATCAACTGACAAAAAAGAAGATAATAAAAGTGAAGATAAGAAAACAGAACTTCCTAGAGGATACATTATTGAAGCAGATGATAACGTAATTGGTAAAAAACGTACGCTTACTACTGGATGTGGAACACTACACTGTACAGCATTTTTTGATCCAGATACTGGCGCATTATTGGAAACATATTTTAGTAAAGGATCTTCTGGTGGATGTAACAATTTTATGATTGGACTATCTCGAATGATATCATTGTCAGCTAGAGCGGGAGTTGACGTTTATACAATAGCAGATCAGTTAAATAGTTGTGGTAATTGCCCGTCTTACGCTGTTAGAACTGCAACTAAAAAAGATACATCTAAGGGAAGTTGTTGTCCTGTAGCTATTGGCAAAGCACTAATTAATATGTATAAAGAAATACAAAAAGATATTGACGCTGACTTTGAGGACGGAAAAAATATCAAACAAATAAGTAACAAAGAAATTAATCAGTTAAACAACAAAAAAATTAACAATCCATGCCCTCAATGCGGTGAAGAATTAGTATTTGAAGGTGGATGCAGCTTTTGTAAATCTTGTTCTTGGAGTCGTTGCGAATAATGAGTGATAATTATAAATTTTTTCAAAACATAAAATGTGGATATTTCCCATGTCATAAAGTACCAAAAGGCAAAGAAAAAGACTTTAACTGTATGTTATGTTACTGTCCTCTTTATCAATATTCCGATTGCGGAGGGAACTATAGTGTTCTCTCCAACGGGATAAAGGATTGCTCAAATTGTACAATACCTCATTTTAGTTATGACTATGTAATTAACAAGCTAAAAAGTATAAATTCTAAATGAAAATGAAACTGACACTTAACTGGTTTTTAAGATGTAAAGGAATGATATAAATGACGTTATATTCTAGTTGGGTAAAAGAGAATAGATACAATCCAAACAAATCATATTATTCGTACTGGAAAGATGATTATACATACATTGTAGGTGCTTATGATAAAGAAACAGGTGATGGTATTGAGCGAGAGCTATTAGTTAATCATGAGTATAAGATTAATAAATTAAATGAAATTAGAGAAGATCTAAGGTTATATACTGAATAAAAGGAGAAACTGAGTTAAAATGGCAAAAGCAAAGGGAGTAAAAACATTAAAAGATACTGTACCCGATAATGAAATTGTAAGACTAGGTGAAGTTGTAAATGAACCTAATTATATTTTCCCTGACGGTAATTTTGGAATCACAGGCAAATATGCAGATTATTCACTAGTAGAAAAGAAAATATCATATCGCACAGGGAAAGAAGATGATGGAAAATACAAAGATTGTGTTATTGAATATACAGAATGGAAAGACTATCCGTGCTATTATTCAACGATAACTGATATCTTTAAAGCTTATGCTAGAATTAATAATTTAACTGCATTTAAAACTAAAAAGTTAATGTCCACCGTTGATGAACTAATTGAGATTCACAAAAATACATACGAATTAATTGATAAAGCTTTAGGTGATTATGATATGAAATTATCCAATAAGCAAGAAGAAACAGTTAGACTTGCTGACAAGAAATTAGAATTAGAAGATGAAATTGAACAGCTCAGGGGACGTATTGATACATATAAAAAGTTGGATAAAGAAATAGACAAAATGTATAACAAGATTAAGGAAAAGACTACGATCATTGTAAACAGAGATAAATCGAAAGTACACCGTGTTAAGGAGGAAAAATAACTAGTGACAAAAATAGTAAATATTAATATAAAGAAATTAAATGATAATGCAATCGTACCAACCAGAGGAAGTAACTATGCAGCCGGTTATGATTTATATGCTAATATAACAAAGCCTATTACAATATTACCACACTATACAGCTAAAATAGGAACTGGAATTGCAATGGAAATACCAGAAGGTTATTTTGGAGGTATTTTTGCAAGAAGTGGCTTAGCTACTAAGTACGGATTGCGACCTAGCAATTGTGTTGGAATTATAGACAGTGATTATCGTGGAGAAATTATTGTCGCCTTACATAATGATAGTAATCTATCACAAGAAATTCGTCCAAATGAACGAATAGCGCAGCTTGTATTAATACCATTTATTGCTATAAACTTCAATACAGTTAATGAATTATCAGATACAGAACGTTCAGATGGAGGCTTCGGATCAACTGGACTAAAATAATTGCCTAATGTAATAATAATATACTTGACACACTACAGTTATTGTGCTATAGTTATTCTAGCAACAAAGGAAATATATAAACCTAATGAATAATTATAACACAATATTTTTTGTTATATAAGATGGAAGGAGAAACTTATTTATGAAAGTAAAATTAAAAGAAAGACTACATTACATATTTTATAAGGAACCATATGGAACAGATGCAGTAATACATATCAATGATATTATTATCCCTAGAGAGTTTCTTAAATTAAAAAGTAAACCTGCTTATTGGAAAATGGTAAGAGCTAGACGTTTCTATGTAGATCATGGGTATGTTGATATTCCTGTAAGCGTTTCACCTATTATTAATGAAAGAAATAAAACAAAATACATATTAGTTGATGGATATACAAGATATTTAGTACTTAAAGAGGTTGGTATGAAAGAAATACCTATAAGATATCAGTATTAGTGTCTAATGTAATAATAATATATAAAGAGGATAATTATTCAGAAAGAAGGATATATGTGAACCATATAAAAGTAGAAATAAAAAGAATATTGATAGCAGATGATGGAAAAAGTTTTAATATTGGAGATGATATTGCATTCACATATAATGCTAAGCGATATATAGGCGAAATAGTTGATATGACAAAAGATAATTTAATTTTAACTAGAATTGAATGCAGGGGGATATAGGATCACGATGACGATAGATATTAAACAAATTAAACCAAAAGGAATGGATTCAGATAAATATAGCATTCAGCTTTATAATTTTATGAAAAAGAATTATCCAAATGGATGTAGCGTATCATACATATCAACTCAAACAAAGTGGAATAAAGAAACACAAAATACCTATGAAGAAGATAAACCATTTGATGAAGATACATTCTTTACAAGAGACATTTGGATTGGTAAAACAGACAGAAAAACATATAATAGCGATGATTTTAAAGGATACATTGATTGGATGTATGGTAATTCATTGGGAACTATTTTAAGTAGTAGTAGAAATAAATATACTGTATTTGCAAATCCTTGGAATAATAAAAAAACAGTAATTGATATTACAGAATGGTTCTGGACTAAGTACATAGAAATTGGTCGTTGTATTTGGGATAGAGATCATATGGGGTGGTTAGCTAAAGATGAAAACAGATTTACATATTTAGATGAAAATAATCGTAAATGCAATTGGTGCGGAGAAGTTCAACATAAAGAAGTCAAAGAAGAAATTATTAAAAAAGATATGTGGGTTTCAGATACTATAAAATAGAGGATTGATGTTAAATTTTAAGAAAGGAGAATTGAGAAATGAGAGAAATTTTAGGTGATAATTTAGAAAAAGTTATGGAAGTTCATAATATTAATGCAATGAAGACTTATCAAGGAAATAAAACCAATACTGATTTTCGCCAAGTGTGGGAATTAGAAGATGAAGATTTTGAAAAACTTAGTAATATTTCAGATGACGACTGGTTAGGTGATTATGGTTGGTATAGGTATGCAGAAGGATCAAATATGGAAATAGTTGATAGAAGATATAATATTAACAATCACTACATTAAAGCGTGGGATGGGGTAGGCAGAGAAGATTGGGAAGAAGAAAACAAAAAAGTCTCTCCAGATGATAGATGGTTTGAGCCGAGAAAGTATTCTAACTTACTTGAATATTTTTGTGAAGAACTAGGAGCTTCTACAGAAAGAAATGTAACAGCTTTGGCTATTGATTTGGCTAAACAAAACGGAATAAAAATGTCTGAATTATTTAAGAAATATCAGGATTAATACAATCAAAGTGATATTTTAAGTGAAATTGAGGTGAAAGCAATAAAAGAATTATATTACGATGAAGAAAAAGAAATTAAAAATCAGCTAATGTATCAGAGAATAGTTAAAGTGGAAAATAATACTTTGTTTTTAGACAATGGAAATCAATTAGAAGTTATAGCAAACTCAGGATGTGGAGGTTGTGATGCTGGATGGTACGAGGTAACAGAATTAAATGGATGTGACAATATTATTACAAATGTAGAATTTACTTGTGATGATATTAACGATACTCAATTCTATAATGATACATCATATAAAATTTTTGTATATGCTGAAGATAAAAAAATTAAAGTTTTGCAAGTTGATGGTAGTGATGGTAATGGTTATTATGGTACTGGATATTCAATCATAGTAAAAGAAAAAGTTAAATAGCATAGGTGTAATAAGTATTTTGCCTGAATTAATAGAAAGAAGATGATAAATATAGAAGTATTAGCTCAAACAGAGTATCAAGATTTATATAGAATATCAGATGGAGTACTTTTAGTTATTAATAAATTCGTACCAATTGATTTCTCTGAAAAGACAACTGGATTTGTAAAAATATATAAAAGCAGATTAAAAAAATATAACAAAGGATGCCAAGATCATTTGAAAGTACTAGATAAAGATTATTTTGATAAATGGGCTACAGTTACAGTTAAAAAAGGAACAGTTTTGTACGGAGGTATTCCGGTTATTAAAACAGATAATAAAGCAGATTGGAAGTATGAAGTCAAAACAACAGGAAGTAGTCTTGGCGGGAATTTTGATGTAATAGAGGATATGCTTAGCTCAATATTAAGAATCATAAGGACGTAATTTGAATGTAGAATGGTTTACAAAAGATTAGATATTAATAAAGCTACTGCTCAATTTGAGAATAAATAGAAAGGATAAAAATATAAGATGGATACTGTAGAAATTTTAGTAACAAAATGTGACAAATGCAATCATAAAGAAATATGTAAATATGTTAACGAAATGACACAAATACAAAGAGATGTTTATTCAATAGAAAAAACAACTGAATCACCTATCAGCATTGATACAGATTGTAGTGCCTATGAATGGAAACTACAATAACAATATAATGTTACATATAGATAAAAAATGTAAAAATATTAAATAAAGTAGAGATATTAATAGATATTTTTTATCTAAAATAAAATCATAAAAAAGGAGAAATAATGATATGAAGGCATTGGCAATGAGAAAAGTATCTATGGAAAATGGAGATTATGCGTGGATCGAGTGTAATGGGAAAAATGAAAAATATACAGGTTGGTTTTTAAGAACTCGTGTAGATGGCAAGATTCAATATGTAAACATCAACAATACTGATTTTATGTTATCAGACACGTTATTTACAAATCAGAATGAAGAAAACTACATTTTATACTACAAAGTAGACGCTCTAACTGTACTTAAAGGGTTTGATTTTTCATCAACGACAAAGGAAAAAATATTGTTAACAAATATGAGTACTTCAGTAAAAAAAGAAATTGAATATTTGGAAAAATTAAACAATAAGAAAATGAATATATTGAAATATGGAATAATTAGAGAGTTTGATAACTCATGCTTATGGTTTGAGCCTATAACAGATACTAAAGATGGATTTGTACTAAGAGATATAGATGATAATATAATAAGTATTTTTACTGAATCAGCAATATAGAAGTCTTTAGAATTTGTTAAATAAATTATATAAAAATGGAGGATAAAAATGAGCAGTGTGATTTTAGGAATAACAATAGGAGTATTAGCATCTGTTCTTATAGGAATAATAGGTGGTGAAATTTATGATCTATTTTATGAAACGTGGAAAGAAATAACGTGCATAGTCGTTACTATTGCATTATGTATTGCGATAACAATATCAATAACTGCCGGATTATGCAACTATAATAAATTGCAATCCACTTGTTATATTAAGAAATATAATGTAACTAAACAGACAATTGAAGAAAGTATTAAAAGTAATGCTATATCAGGAATGGAAAGATTACAATTAGTTCAGAATGTTATAGACGAAAATAAATATTTAGAACAACAACAATTCGATTGTCAACAGTGGTATGGCTTTTTAATTGATAAGGATGTACTTGAATTAAAACCTATCAACTTTAAATAATATAACTATAGCAAAATAATAAATTGTCGAGTTGAAGTTGGAAAAATCTTATGGTAATAGTAAGACAAAGTACATAC
>ENA-UOOI01002959-UOOI01002959.1-fermentation-metagenome-genome-assembly--contig:-NODE-2959-length-13625-cov-62.888578_pt1 | contig 13625 bp, 12 predicted proteins | sample MGYA00245779_ERZ724027 | MGnify/ENA primary metagenome ERZ724027 (study PRJEB28704, sample SAMN03018318) | fermentation metagenome | biome: anthropogenic terrestrial biome; feature: soil... | reverse complement strand
CTTCTATAATTTAGTTCAGAAAGTTTACTATTCTGAATCAGAAAGCGGCGGAGAATGATGAAAGTTGTTTTTTTGACTCCCGCAAGCGACGTGCGCAGATCCACCTTTTACAGGATCGGGAACCTGCTGTACGGACATTCCAACTCCATTACCGGCCCGCTGATCCTCGGGCATATCCTGAAGGATGCCGGGCATGACGTTTCGGTTTATGAAGAGCTTTACAACAACGTGGACTATTCCAAAATAAGGGATGCCGATGTCTTCTGCCTTTACACGATGACATCCACGGCGCCGCGGGCGTATCTTCTGGCGGACAAGCTCCGCCGGGAGACGAAGGCGCGCGTGATCATCGGCGGGATGCACGCCACCGTGATGCCGGAGGAAGCGGCTCAGCATGCGGATCAGGTGATCGTCGGCGAAGGGGAAACCGTGATCCGCGGCGTGGTGGAGGGAAAAATCACCGACCGGATCGTCTACGCGCAGTGCCTGAAGAATCTTGACGACGCGCCCTTCCCCGATTACTCCCTGCTGAAAACGCGCTGCGACTGCGCGAACGTCCTGTCCACCAGGGGCTGCCCGTTCTGCTGCTCCTTCTGCACCACCTCGCGCATGTTCCATCCCTACCGGGAAAGGAGCGTCGACAGCGTGATCGAGGAGCTGCGGTATTACAAGAAGCTCGGCTTCCGATACATGAACTTTGAGGACGACAACTTTACCGCCAACAAAAAGCGGGCCAAGGAAATCTGCCGCCGCATGATTCAGGAAAACCTCGTTTTCAGGGAGACCTTCTTTTTCGGCCGCACCGACATGGCAAACGACGAGGAGATGCTGGAGCTGTGCCAGAAAGCCCACCTGACGCGGGCGCTGGTCGGCATCGAATCCCTGAACCAGAAATCGCTCGACGCGATCAACAAGCACCAGAGCATTTCCGATATTGAACGGTGCGCCGAGGCGCTCGCCCGGCATAAAATCCGGCTGATCGCGAGCATCGTGCTCGGCATCGACACCGACAGCAGCGAAGACATCAGATGCAGCGTCGATTTCGCCAAGAAGATCAACGCCTATCAGCTTCAGCCCGCGGTCCTGACGCCCTTCCCCGGCACGGCGGTCTATGAGCAGTATGAGCGCGAGCACCGGATGATCTCGAAGGACTGGAGCATATTCGACATGATGAACGTGACTTTCCTGCCCAAAAACATGACCCCGTGGAAGCTGCAGAAGCAGTTCTTCAAGGCGGTAAAACGCTTCTACACGTTCCTTTCGTCGTTTAAAATCGGGAAAATTTTCGGCGCGAATTTCGGGCTGCGCCGGCTTGGGCTCAGCCTTTTGATCAAGCTCGGCGTGCCGCTTCTGTATCTGATCGCGGCCTTTGGCAAAAATACAAACCTGTACAAAATCAAGCATATGAAACTGGAGCCGCGCACCTGCGAGGGCTGACTGTGGCAAAAGGCCTGAAAAGCCTTGAAAACATTCCATAGGATTCCCTGTCTTCTGTAAGGGGCGGGGCAGCGTTGATACTGCCCCGCCCCTTAGCTTTTTTCCTGTGACGAAACACGGGGATGGGCGGCAATCGATTTTTCTCAAATTCGAAAGGGGCGGATGAACAGCCATGCAGCAGATCCTTCTGGTGGAGGACGACAAAACGATCGCGCTGGGGCTTTCCTATTCCCTCGAAAAAGAGGGCTACGGGGTGACAGTCTGCCGCGACGCCGCCTGTGCGCTGCGGGAAATTCAAAGCCGCCGGTTCGCTCTGGCGATCCTGGATGTCTCGCTGCCCGACGGAAACGGCTACGACATCTGCCGCGCCGTCAAAGCCGGATCGGACACGCCGGTCATCTTCCTGACGGTGTACAGCGAGGAATCCAGCGTGGTGAAGGGCCTCGACATGGGCGCGGACGACTACGTGGCGAAGCCCTTCCGCCTGCGGGAGCTTTTGTCCCGCGTGCGCACGGTGCTGCGCAGGGCGGGCGGCGGCGAGAAGGATGAGATTTCGATCGGCGGGATCACCGTCAATACCAAACAGGCAAAGGTCGTGAAGAACGGCGTTGAGATACCGCTGACCGCGCTGGAATACCGCCTTCTGATGATTCTCGCCATGAACCGCGGACAGCTTCTCACCCGGAGCAGGCTTCTGGAAGACATCTGGGATATCGGCGGGGACTTCGTGAACGACAACACCCTTACGGTCTATATCAAGCGCCTGCGCGAAAAAATTGAGGACGATCCGCAGAACCCCGCCCTGATCCGGACGGTGCGCGGGCTCGGCTACAGAATGGGGGAATAACATGGGGCTGCTGCGCAACAAAGAGGTCAAAAGGATGCTCTGCATCACGCTGCTGATCGCGCTCGCGGCCGTGGCTTCGGCCTACGCCTTCCCGCATGCGGCCCCGGCCGCAGCCGGGGCCGCATGCCTGCTTCTCGGCGCCGTTTTTCTGATGTTCACCCGGCGGTGCTACCGGCAGCTTGCCCGCCTGGGCGACTATCTGAGGCGCGTCAACGGCGGGGAGTATTCGCTGGAACTCCCCGACAACGACGAGGGAGAGCTTTCCATCCTCAAAAGCGAAATTTACAAGGTCACGGTGTCGCTCCGGGAGCAAAACGAACGCCTGAAGCAGGACAAGCTCCGGCTGGCCGACGCCCTTTCCGATATCTCCCACCAGTTCAAAACGCCGCTTACCTCCATGTCCGTGATGGCGGATCTGCTTTCGGATGGCAGGCTTGAGAAAAGCCGTCGCGCCGAGTTCACCGGGCAGCTGCGCGGGCAGCTCGAACGCCTCACATGGCTGACGGAAGCGCTGCTCAAGCTGTCCCGGCTCGACGCGGAAGCCGTGACGTTCCATCCCCGCCCCCTGCCGTTACGCGAGCTGATTCAAAAAGCCTGCGGCCCCCTGATGATTCCCATGGAGCTGAAGGACCAGACGCTTTCCGCCGAGGCGGAAGGCTCCGCCCGCTGCGACCTGAACTGGACGGCCGAGGCGCTTTCCAACATCCTGAAAAACTGCATGGAGCATACGCCGGCGGGCGGTAAAATCCGCGTTTCGGCGTCGGAAAACGCCCTTTTTACGGAAATCCGGGTGCTCGACAGCGGCCCGGGCTTCGACAAAGCCGACCTCCCCTATCTTTTCGACCGCTTTTACAAGGGCAAAAACGCGGCCCGGGGGAGCGTCGGCATCGGCCTTGCCATGGCCAAATCCATCCTGCAGGCGCAGGGCGGCAGCCTTGCGGCGCGGAACGCTTACGGCGGCGGGGCGGAATTTATCCTGCGGTTCCCCGCGGGCGAAACAAAATAGATTGATCCGGGAAAAGTCACCGGGCAGTCACCCGCAGCGGTTAAAATAAAAGCAAATCACACAAGGAGGCATGCCCTTTGGAAATCCTGCGGGTGGAAAATCTGACAAAAACCTACGGCAGCGGCGAGGCCGAGGTCAAGGCGCTGAACAATGTGAGCTTTACCGTGGAAAAAGGCGATTTCGTCGCCATCATCGGCCCGTCCGGCTCCGGCAAATCCACGCTGCTGCACATTCTGGGCGGGGTGGATCGGCCGACCTCGGGCAAGGCGTTCATAGAAGGCACCGATCTCTACGCCCTGAACGAAACGAAGCTTGCCGTCTTCCGGAGGCGGCAGATCGGGCTGATCTACCAGTTTTATAACCTCATCCCGGTGCTGAACGTGGAGGAAAACATCACGCTGCCCCTGCTGCTGGATGAGCACAAGCCGGACAGACAGCAGCTTTCGGAGCTGCTCGCCACCTTAAACCTGACCGACCGGAGCAAGCACCTGCCCAATCAGCTTTCGGGCGGGCAGCAGCAGCGCGTATCCATCGGCCGGGCGCTCATCAACAGCCCCGCGCTGATGCTGGCCGACGAGCCGACCGGCAACCTGGACAGCGCAAACAGCGCCGACATCGTGCGCCTGCTCCGCATGTCCAACGAAAAATACAACCAGACGCTGATCCTGATCACGCATGACCGGAACATCGCGCTTCAGGCCAACCGCATCCTTTCCATCGAGGATGGGCGCATTGCGAAGGACGAGGTGATCCGGAAATGAATGTGATGGGCCGTTTTACCCTGCGCAGCATGAAGGCAAACCGAAAATGGACGGCCGTCACGCTGATCGGCATCATCCTTTCCACGGCCATGCTCTCCGCCGTATCCGCCTTCTGCGCTTCCTTCACGGAGCTGATGCGCAACGAGGCCATCGCCGACGACGGCGACTGGCACGCCCAGATTTCGGATGTGCGGATGCGGGATGTTTCCGCCTTTGAGAAAGCCGGCTTCGTCAGTGGAATTTCCCTCAGCCGCGACGTGGGATACGCGCGGCTTTCGGGCTCCAAAAACGAAAACAGGCCTTACCTGTTCCTCAGTGAGTTCGATGGAAACAGCAGCCGAAGCTTTCCCACCGCGCTCGTCGAGGGCCGCATGCCGCAAAACGGCGGCGAGCTTGTGCTTTCGCAGCATCTGAAGACAAACGGAGGCATAACGTGTCAAGTGGGCGACAAGCTCACACTGGAAACCGGAAAGCGCATGAGCCCGGATGGGGTTTCCCTCGGGCAGTCGGCCCCTTATCAGGAGAAAGCCTCCGACGGCTCGGGGGGCGGCGAATCGTTCGTGCCCGGGCAGAAGCGAACCTACACGGTGGTGGGGATCATCAAGCGCCCCAATTTCGAGCCCGCCTGGGCGCCCGGCTACACGGCGATCAGCTTTCTGGATGCGGGCGGCCTGAAGCCGGATGACAAGGTGACGGTCACCCTGCTGGCGGGCAAACTGAACCACCGCTTCTTCCAGGATGTGGGGGCGCTCGCAAAAAGCGCGGGGCTGGATGACTCCCATATCAAATACAACACCGAGCTCCTGCGCTACAGCGGCATCGTCGCAAACGACAGCGCGCAGAACGCGATCTACGGATTCGCCGCGGTTTTCATCGTCATCATCATGATCGCTTCCGTGTCGCTCATCTACAACGCGTTCGCCATTTCCATCTCCGAGCGCGTCAGCCAGCTCGGCATGCTGGCGAGCGTGGGCGCGACCAAGCGGCAGAAACGCCGCAGCGTCTATTTCGAGGGCTTTCTGATGGGGATCGTCGGCATTCCCGCCGGCATACTGGCGGGAATCGCCGGCATCGGCGTCACGCTTTCGGCCATCCGCCCGCTGATGGGGAGTTTCACCCATCTTTCCTCCGCAGAGGGCCTTTCGCTGCACGTTTCGCTCCCGTCCGTTGCGGCGGCGGCCGTTCTGGCCGTGCTGACCATCTTCATTTCGGTCTGGATCCCCGCGCGGCGCGCCTCCAGGATCATGCCCATCGACGCGATCCGGCAGACGAAGGAAATCAGGCTCACCCGCAGGACGGTAAAGACCTCGCGCCTCACCCGCGCGCTGTTCGGCTTTGAGGGCGAGCTTGCCCTGAAAAACCTGAAGCGCAGCCGGGGAAAGTACCGCGCGACCGTCCTGTCGCTCATCATCAGCCTGGTGCTGTTCCTGACCGTCTCCTATTACGCCGAAGAGATGACCCGGGCCTCCGGCGCCGTGGAAACCGGCTACAATTTCGACCTTGCGGTATCTTATACCAATGTGCCGGATAGAGAGGCAAAAGAGGCGAACGAAAAAATCGCCTCGCTGGAGGGTGTGAAGGAAACAGCCGCGGCGGAGAAAGCGGACGGTCGGTTCCGGATGAAGAATTCCCAGCTTTCCGGCCTGGTCCGGCGGCTCTACGCGCCCGACGGAAAAGACTATTCCCTGCGCGCGACGCTCTACTGCCTCGACGACGCAGCCTTCGACCGCTATGCGGCCGGCCTGGGCGCCGATCCTCAGGAGTACCGGGACCCCGGCCATCCCAGAATGATCCTCATCAACTACGGGCAGGCTTATTTCAACGGGAAACGCGCGGCCGGCGGGCTTCTCTCCATCAAGCCGAGTACAAAGCTGCGCTTTTCCTCCGACAAGACGAGCGAAAGCGCGGAGCTGGAAGCGGGCCTGCTCACCGACCGGCGGCCCATGGGCGTGTTGGTTTCCTCGCTCGACGGCGTTTCGGCGGTGGTGAGCCGGAAGGTTTTCGACAGCCTCCCCGGCAGCCTGAAAAGCATCGATTCCAACGGAAACCCGAGCTTTCAGCAGCTGTTTGTCTCCTGTGAAAACACGGATGCGCTCGAAACACGGATTCAGGCGATCACGCAGAGCGTTACGGGCAGAACGTATGTGTTCAACGTCGCCGCCCAGGCCCGAAGCGAACGCAACATGATGCTGGTGCTCGGCATTTTCATCTACGGGTTCATCATCCTGATCAGCCTCATCTGCATCGCCAATATTTTCAATACGGTCACCACGAACGTCGCCCTGCGGCGCCGCGAATTCGCCATGCTGCGCTCGGTTGGCATGACGCCGAAGAGCTTCAACAAAATGATCCGCTTCGAAAGCCTCTTTTACGGCTTAAAAGCACTGGCCTACGGCCTCCCCATCAGCGTCGCCGTTTCCCTGCTGCTGCACCGCATGCAGGCGGACGTATTCGAGACCGGCTTTTCCCTGCCGTGGGCAAGCTACGGCATCGCTGTCGTGCTCATCTTTATCATCGTGGGGTCCACCATGCTCTATTCGAGCGCCAAGGTCAAAAAAGAGAATATTATCGACGCGCTGAAAGAGGAAATCATATGACCGGACCTTGCTAAAATAGTAAGCGAGAGGGGGCCCTGCACCAAGGTACAGGGCCCCCTCGCCGTTTTTTCTCCCCTTCTTTTCCGGTTTGAAAGCTCGGAACGGACCGGAACCGCTCCGCTGCTCCTTGCAAAAAAACAGGCATCCGCCCGCGTCATGCGCATGGATGCCTGTTTTTTCTGCCCTGCCGGCTCCGCAGCCGTCTTACCGATCCATTTTCTTTCATCGTTCAGAAGGGCGGAAAGGGCATGCAAAAAACGATCCCCGCCGTTCATCGGGGACTGTGCTCCGCGTAATTACGCTGTTTTTGGGATCACCAGTTCGGGAAGGCATTCATCAATTGTTTCCATATCTTCATAAAACCCGTTGTTATGTATGGAAGCAATGTGAAGAAAAGCGGGATTGTTCTCCCCACAGTCGGTTTGAGCCGGCACGATACAAAGTTCGATAAATCTTCCCTGTTCCGATTGAGCAAGCTTCCTTTCCAGCAGCTTCTTCTCGATGACGATCTTTTCCATTTTATTGATACATCCTTTCAAGTAAACAATTTAAGTATTATTATAAGGAAACACGACAGCAAATATTGTCAGATTAAGTTGGATTTACTAGGATTCGCAAAATTGTTTGATTTAATAAAAATCGTTTGTATTTTGCTGAAAATTAGGTGAAAACAATGAACCGTCGGAATTTTGGGCTGATCCGCCAGCCGCATCCGGCCGGCCGTTTCCCCGCCATAATCCGGAAAAGAACAAAAAGCGGCGGGAATTCGGGAGAGCAATCCCGGATCCCCGCCGCTTTTCCGTGCCAGGCTTCCGTTACAGCACGCTCTCGATCACCCGGAGCGCGTTTTTCCAGCAGATTTTTTCGATTTCCTCATCGGTGAAGCCGCCCGCGGACAAAGCGTCCGTCAGCTTGCCGAACTGGGCGCAGTTCCGGATCTCGCAGGGCCCGGCGAATCCGTCGAAATCGCTGCCCAGGGCGATCGCATCGATCCCGGCGACCTTCCTGACATGGCGGATATGCCGGATCATATCCGCCACGCTGCCCTTGCCGTCCTCCCCGAGGAACTTATGGAAAAAGTTGATGCCGGTGACGCCGCCCTTTTCGGCCAGTGTGCGCAGCATGTCGTCGGTCAGGTTCCGGCGGAAATTCCGCACCGACCGGGCGTTGGAATGAGAGGCCACAAAGGGCCCCCGGCTCAGCTCGGCCACATCCCAGAATCCGCCGTCGGACAGGTGGGAAACGTCGATCAACATGTGAAGCTCGTTCATACGCTCCACCACTTCTTTGCCGAAGGGCTTCAGGCCGGCGTTCATCACGGCGGGATCGTCGGAATTCGGGAATCCCAGAGAATTTTCAAAATTCCACGTCAGCGTGATCAGGCGCACGCCCATCTCGTACAGTTCCTGAACGCGGTTCAGGTCCCGGTTGATCACGCCGCCTTCCTCCACCGTCAGGATGCCGGATATCTTCCCGTCCTTCCGGTTTTTCCTGATGTCCGCCGCGCACAGGGCGGGCCGGATCTCCTCCCGGTTTTCCCGCATCTGCTTTTCATAGGAAGCGTGCATTTTCTTGAGGTATTCATACGCCTCGTCCGGCGAATCGAATTCGCTCATGCGGATGAACATGGCGAAGAACTGGCAGAAAACATCCGACTCCCTCATTTTTTCAATACTGACTTCCATATCGCTGGAATACAGGGATTTCCCGTTTTTCATCAACTCGGAAATCGTATCGCAGTGCATATCAATAAAAGACATATCTCTCCTTCTTTCCCGATCGGATGGCCGCTGGAAAGCAATTTACTGCGGCGTCCCGATCTCTTTCGCCTTCAGCAGGGAATCCAGCCAGGTGACGCCGTTCGCCCGGCGGACGCCCAGCTCGTTGACCACGACGGTGCGGATTCTGGCGCTCACCGGCGTGCTGTTCCCCACCGGTGCGAATCCACCCGTATCGTCGATCACATAGTAACGGCCGTTGACTTTGCCCAGGTACAGGGTGATGTGGCCGGGCTGATTCAGGATGGAACCGGGCTTGAGCTGATCCAGTATTTTCTGGCGCTCCTTGGTGGCCTTGCCGTCGAAATCATACGTTTTGCACGGGATCAGCGCCTGCGCGCCGGAATTTCTGGGAAGCTGGAACCCGAAGCAGCGATAAATCTCGAACGTGAAGGCGGAGCAGTCCCTGGAGTTCAGCATCCCGCCCCAGCCGTACCGGTCGCCCAGCATTTTGAAGGCCTGGGTCATCACGTTGGCGCGCGTGTAAGGCAGGTATCCCCGGCTGACATCCCGGTTGACCGGAATCATGGCATACTCGTATTTTACCATACCATCCTCCTGCCGCGTCGGAAGCTTCACGACATAATTGTTCATGGGCACCCTGTCCCCGATGGATGCGGGGTATTCGGCGGGCCGCGCCAGATCGACGGCGACGCCCATGGAAAGCTCCAGCCCGGAAAGCGCGGGCGCGTAAGGGTCGGGCTCCAGCTGGATCTTATTTCCGGTCACCACCAAAAAATCCTTGTGGGCCCGGGCCTGCTCCCACTGCGCTCTCGTCTGGAACAGCGCCACATCCTTCGACGGCACCCACCCGCGGTACTGCGACATCACGATATAATACCACAGCCCGTTCCGGGTTTCGTGCAGCACCACGACCGGCTCGTTGTAAAGGATGGCCGATTCCTGAAGAATGTCGTAACAGACATCCTTTGCGTCATCCGTCACCACGTCGCCGGTGGGAAAGCTTCTGATATCGCTGCGCCTGGTGACCACGCCGAAACGAATTTGCTGAGCGGCGCGGATCCCGGACAGGTTGGTTTTATCCTGAAGCTCGCTCCAGTAGGAAGGCTCCAGCTTCCGGCCGTCGACATACCAGTCGCCCGTCGGCACGGAAGCCCCGTCCCGGATCAGCTTCTTCAGCTCCTCGCCGGAAATCGTATCCTGATACCGGTTCAGATCATACACTGCGCCGGGGGTGGCGGACAGGGCCTTCTGCATGGTGATGTTGAAGGACGCGATCTCCTGCTGGGACATCACGGTCTTCTGGGCATCCTTGGTGCGGTCGATCCAGTATTTGGCCTGAAGCATCTCCAAAGAAACATTGTCGGCGACAGGCACCCCCTGCAACTGCTGAGTAACGGGGGAAGACGCGGAGACAGTGCCGGAAAATGCGGCGCTGGAAAAAACCATCAAAGCTGCGAGAATCGAACTGCAAAGTTTTTTCATCATACTTGAGATCCCCTTTCTTCATTTTGATCGAAGCCGGAATTTTTTAGCTTTTTCGTCGAAAGTTCAGAACAGCTCCTGTGCGGAACGCACTTCCATCCCCAGGCTTTCGGCGACATTTTTACACGTGCACTTTCCATCGTAGGTATTGACGGCGGAATACAGCACGGGATTGCTCCGGCAGGCGCCCTCCAGGCCGCCGGCGGCGATCTGCAGGCCGTATTTCAGCGTGGCGTTGGTCAGCGCGATGGTGGAGGTCTTCGGCACCGCTCCCGGCATGTTGCCCACGCAGTAGTGCACCACGCCATCCACGACGAACACGGGGTCGTCGTGATAGGTCACCTTCGTGGTTTCGCAGCATCCGCCCTGATCCACCGCCACATCCACGATCACGCTGCCGGGGCGCATCTTTTTCAGATAAGCCCTCTTGATGAGCTTCGGCGCTTTCCTGCCGGGGATCAGCACACAGCCGATCACCAGATCCGCCCGGGACAGCGCCTGCTCCACCGCGGCGTCCGTGCTGTAAATGGTCTGGATCCGCGCGCCGAACAGATCATCCAGATAGGCCAGACGGGCCAGATTGATATCGATGATCGTCACATTGGCGCCCATGCCCACCGCGATCTTACAGGCGTTGGTCCCCACCGTGCCGGCCCCCAGGATCGCCACATTCGCTTTCGGGGTGCCCGGGACGCCGGAAAGCAGCACGCCGGCGCCGCCCATAGGCTTTTCCAGGTATTTCGCGCCTTCCTGCACGCTCAGGCGGCCGGCGATCTCGCTCATCGGCGCCAGCAGCGGGATGCTGCCGTCCCGCTCGATCAGGGTCTCATACGCGACGCCCTTTACTCCGGACCGGAGCAGCGCATCCGTCAGGGAACGATCCGCCGCAAGATGCAGATATGTAAACAGGATCAGGTCCTTATGGAAATACCGGTATTCCTCTTCCAAAGGCTCCTTGACCTTCACCATCATATCCACGGTATCCCAGACCTCTTTCGCCGTGTCCAGCACCACCGCGCCGGCTTCCCGGTATTCCCGGGTGGAGAACCCGGAGCCGAGGCCCGCGTCCTTTTCTATGTAGACCTGATGCCCTGCGCCAGCGTATGCCCTGACGTGATCCGGCGTAAGCCCCACGCGGAATTCGTTGTTCTTGATTTCTTTGACACTGCCGATTTTCATAACGATGCCTCCATTTTTGATGAAACCGCCCAAAATCATTTTCGGACGGACAAAATGTCACGCAGTCTTCCGTTCGCATCTCGCAGTGCCGCGACCAGTGCTTTTTGGGAGGAACCGTAATAGCGGGAACGAACCCGCGAAACCGCCTCATCCATTCCATCCAGCAGGTCACATCCCGTCAGCATGCACCTGACGAAATCCCTGCTGACCTCCAAAATGGCGTTGGAGGCGATATCGACGATCTTATGGGTGTCCTTTTCCACAACAATGGACAGGAAAAAGATCCCGTAAGCCTGGCTGATGGGGTTGTCGTTGGCCACCTTGGCGTGCCCCACCAGATAAATCGTATTTTCCGGATAATCCATTTTCGAACTCCTTTCCGGGAACCTTCGGCTTTGTCCCGGTTTTCCGATAGAGCTCTGCACTGATTTGCGGCGCGCGGATATTTTATGGAAAGCCGCCAGGTTTTCCCAGCCGTTTTCGCCGCGACATCTTTTCAACGGGATCCCGCTTTTACCGCAAAGCAGTGCCTCTGCTCCACTGAAAGACAAAACCGCTGTGTCACTCCCCATAGACGTCCCTCCGGGAAAACTTCCCCCGGGCACGAAAGCCCTTTGGACGTACCCCTTCGGATGCCTATGGATTTTTTACTGCCGCTCAAACATCCGGATTTCCACCGGATCAAGTCAGCCCAAAACCATGGGGCCGATAAACGCCCAGACAATCACAAAGACGGCGACGCATCCGCTGGAGATCCAGCTTGCCTGAAGCATCTCCTTGGTGTTGTCGCACTGGGCGATGCCCAGCTGGCCCACCATGTTGCTGGTGGGATAGACGCCGCCGGTCAGCCGCGTTGCGGACAGGATCGAGATCGCGAACAGGCTCATGGGCAGCCCGCTGGCGACAGCGGCCGCGCCGAACATCTGGGCGATGATCTTGATTTCCGCAACAGCCGCCGCTTCGATTCCAAGTCCGCCGACGACAGAGGCGATAAGCATGACAGCCGTCGGGCTGTTTGCCGCCGCACCGCCCAGCAGCTTGGAGATCGCGTCGAAGCCGCCGCCCAGCGTAACCAGATTCAGCAGGACGTCGATCGTCACGAACACCACGAACATCTTAGCCTGGGAAGCCATGCCTTCGGCCACGGAATCCACCACATGGTCGATATCCATGCGGCTGACGATCCCGACGATCGCGGCCAGAATGATCATCACGATCAGCGCATAGCTGGTTCCCTGCTTGGTGAGGATGCCGTAAACGATCAGGGCGATGAACGCAATCAGAAAGATGATGGTCGTCCGCCGCTCTTTCGGCGTGGGCTTCATCTCGCTGATATCCTTCGTTTCATCCAGATGATAGGCTTCCTTGCCTTCCGTTCTGCGCTGGGCGCGGTTGGCCGCGAACCACATGCCGCCCAGCCAGAAGACCGAAAACGGGATCACCGCGCCCAGCATCAGCTGGCCGTAGGACAGGTGGGTCACTTCCTCCGTCATCAGGGTGACGCCGGTGAGCGGCCCCACCATCAGGCCGACTTCCCCGGCGACCTTAAACAGCGCGGCGACGACGGTGGGGGTGACCCCCAGCGACGCCATAACCGGAATCAGGATCGGGGCGATCACCGCGTTGCCGCCGCCCAGAGTCCCCAGCAGGCCGCAGACTAAGATGGAACAGATGATCAGGGTGATCTTCGCCTTTGTCTGCGTATTCACGCCGATCCTTTTTACGATCCAGTAAACCAGGGTATGCGTGACCCTGGCCTCCGTCATCAGGACGCCGAGCCCCGCGCCGGTCATGATGATGACGCCGATCAGGGCCGTGCTGGAGCCGAGGCTTGCCGCGAACGCCGCAGCCAGCATCTTCAGGTTCTGTCCCATCATCAGCGCGCCGATGATGATGCCCACGATGATGCCCGACGTATTGTCCTTCCCACGGAACACCATGACGATGTAAACCACCAGCGGGATCAGCGCCAGCAGCGAGGGAGCATGAATCAACGACCAACTGCCCAATTGCATACCTTCCATACAAAATACCTCCTGTAATGATTTCCCTGCAATGACGAGTTTCCATTGCAGGCGGCTCCCCATGATCGGAAAGCCGCAGCTTCTTCCCCCAAAAGGACCTTTCTCTCCGCTTTTCAGCGGAACCATCCCTCTTACCTTTTTTTATTTCTCTTTCAGACCATCTTTCACCCCCTGTATTCAAATGGATGTCATCCGCAAAAATCCCCCCTTGCCATCACACGGCTGGAATATTTTTATGCTGGAACCATTCCTGCCGATTCCCTGAAAAAAAACAGGAATCCCCTGCGTTGCATCAAAAATGCAAAACATAGGATTCCTTTTATTAGCAGAACCGGAGGAAATCCGGCCCCGAATAAATAAAAATCTCGTATTGATTTTTATAGCCGCCCTTTATTCACCAGTTTCCCCGGTCTGCAGAGGTCCCCGGTAAATATTGAACCGCTACCCGTCAAAAGCCTTTTCCTTCCACTTGATCCATCAAACTGAATTATAAATCCATCTTGCACAATTTGTCAATCGTTTTTTTGAAAAAAATAAGAAAAAGGACGAG
>ENA-UOOI01002958-UOOI01002958.1-fermentation-metagenome-genome-assembly--contig:-NODE-2958-length-13632-cov-24.849746_pt1 | contig 13632 bp, 17 predicted proteins | sample MGYA00245779_ERZ724027 | MGnify/ENA primary metagenome ERZ724027 (study PRJEB28704, sample SAMN03018318) | fermentation metagenome | biome: anthropogenic terrestrial biome; feature: soil... | reverse complement strand
ATAGGGGTGTTTGCGGTTGGCTTTCAGACAATACCAGGCATGATGTATGTCAAGGCAGGGGGCTTGCTTATAGCCGGAAGTATTTTTCTTTATATTCTGCATTTGTTTGCCAGTCTAAGATATGGCAGGGGGACCTCTATAGGTCTTGGAATCGTGGAAAGCCTGATTTCCGCCTTAGCTTTGACGGGGATTGGAGATGGAAAGTGGTATTACATTCCATGTACCTGGAGTGCGCGCCTGTGTGACAATCTTGTTTTCACATGGCTCAACCCATCAATGGCCCTTGGATATGAAGAAATACACAAATGTTTAATCATCGCAGCTTGTACAACGGTAGCTGCGTTTATCCTAAGCCTTTTCTGGTTTAAAAGCTGGGAAGGCAGAAAATCTTATGAATAATAATTTATGAACCTAGAGGAGTGAAGCTTATGTCCAAAATACTTGTCATTGATGATGAACCGGATATTTTAGCTCTCGTAAAAAATGCATTACAAAAAGACGGCCATCTTATAACCACTGCTGAATCACCTGAAAAGGTGGAGCTAAGCAGCCTGAACCGGTTTAACTTACTACTTTTGGATGTTATGATGCCGGATATTGATGGCTTTACCTATTGCCAAAGAGTGAGGAACCTGGTAGATTGTCCAATTCTGTTTCTAACTGCTAAAACGCTGGAAGCTGACGTGATGTATGGCCTAGGCCTGGGTGCGGATGATTACATAAAAAAGCCATTTGGCATCGGAGAATTACGGGCAAGGGTAAATGCACATCTGCGCAGGGAAACTCGTGAAAAGCGGAATGTATTAGCTGTATCAGGCTTGGAATTTAATCTTGCGGCAAAAGAGGTATCAGTCAATGAACAGAGATTATCTTTTACAAAAATTGAGTATGGCATCTGTGGATTCCTGGCGAAAAATCGCGGTCAGGTTTTTACTAAAGAACAAATTTACGATGCCGTATGCGGTTATGATGCTGAAGGTGACAGCTTCACAATTGCTGTTCATATAAAGAATATAAGGGCAAAGCTGGCTGTATATAAGCTGACTACCATTTCAACTGTGTGGGGGATTGGATACAAATGGGACTAAGAAATAAAAATATCAAACTTAGAACATTTTTTGTTCAGTATTTATTGACTCTTCTTGTGGGCTTCCTATTAATTGTATTGATTGGTGTAGGATTGCTTTTTATTTCATGGAAAACAGGCTCCCTTATTTCTGTTAGAGATGTGGAAGCAAATATTGAAAGTAAAAAAACTGAGATTGCGTCTGCAAAAACCGTAAGTTTGGATCTAATTCCTGAAATCTGTAAATATGCTGTTGTAAGCAAAGATGGGGAATTTCTGTCAGGGAGTATGACCAAGTCTGAAGCTGATGCTGCATGGAACATAATTCAAAGCGGAAGAAGAACCTCAGGAATATCGCTTAGGACAGGCTTAAATGCGAAGTGTTATTTTCCCATTGAACGGCAAAATGAGATTTGCATTGTTGAATACTCAGCCTTGTCCCAGTTTTCTAACCAATTCCTGCGGGAACATCTGCCTGCGCCGGAGATCGCTCTTTTCTGGACAATTATTGCAGCTATCCTTGCGGAAATTATACTGCTTTCTCGGCTTTATGGCAGAAAGATCAGCCGTAAACTGATTCCCCTGCAAAACGCTACAGAGAAGATTCAGAATAAAGATCTTGAATTTGAAGTTCAGTATAGCGGCATACAAGAAATAGATGCAGCACTGCAGTCTTTAGAAAGCATGAAAACCGAGTTAAAGCTGTCACTGGAAACACAATGGAAGATTGAACAAAGGCGGAAAATGCAAATTTCCGCCTTAGCCCATGATATAAAAACACCACTTACTGTTGTCCGGGGCAACGCGGAAATGTTGAACGATACCAATCAAACGGAAGAACAGCGGGAGTTTACCCAATATATCTTGAAAAACGCCAATCAAATGGAACAGTATGTTCAGATGTTGATTGAACTATCTAAAGCGGAGGCCGGCTATTTACTACAGCGGGAAAACGTCAATACTAGAGTTTTTTTAGATGAACTATATAGTCAAATTTGTGCGCTTGTTTCAATAAAACACTTAAAAACTGAGTTTGAAGAAAAGAATTTGTCTGAGATTATCAATGTAGACAGTTCCTTGATGCAAAGAGCAATTATGAATATTGTATCCAATGCAGTGGATTATTCCCCGGATGGTGGATTGATCCAGTTTTTTGTATCATCAGAAAAGAATAAATTTCGATTTACCGTTGTGGACAGCGGAAAGGGGTTCTCTGCGGAAGATTTGAAAAACGCGGCAATGCAGTTTTATCAGGGTGATTCCAGCCGCAGTTCCAAATCACATTATGGCATGGGCTTATTTATTGCCGATTCCATTGTAAGGCAGCATGGCGGTTCCCTTAGCATAGCGAACTCTGACAAAGGCGGTGGAATGGTAACCATTGAATTTTAAGTATTAATCGGGTTCATTTAATAAGGGGATTATTCTAGCGCTATATTATTTATATAAAATCTATTATTTACAAATATACTTTTTTTGACTACAATAACTATAAATGTAATAATGAGTTAATTAATTGACTATATTAGAGAATTATAATTTAGGATTCCATCATTACATTAGATAAGGAGAGAAAAGTATGAACCTATCATGGAATAATATTACCGATGAAAAGTTAAAACACTTATATTATGATAAGGAGTTAACCGATAGGGAGATTGCTGACATGTTCGGCGTTACCATAGGCAAAGTAACATATAAAAGAAGAAAGTTTGGTATAACTATTAGAAACATGATATACCAAGAATCCATGAATCAAAATAGCGAGTTGCTCAAAGAATTGAACTATAGTTCTAAAGAACGATTATTAAAGCAGGAAAATATTGATTCTATATCAAAAGCAATTACACATTTTATTTTTAGAAATGGACCTGTGGAAGATATGCACGCCAACAATCAGCTCTCGGAAAAAGATATGAAAACATTAAATAAATATATGGTAAATAGAATAGCTGGCTTGCTCACTACTATAGCAGATAATAACTGGCTGCAATTAGAACTATTATTATCTTTCTATAGGTTATTTGGAAGCGAATGGGATAAGGCAGAGCCAGACATGAAAGAAATCAATTCAGTTATGAAATATGCTTCGAAGACAGATCTTTACAATTTGATGACTCTGCTTGAGAAAGTAAACAAACCATGACAACCAATTGAATGGAACTATATGGATATCATTACCCGTGGGTATGAACGGATTATTAGCCATAAAAACTAAATGATGTATTGATATGAGTAACCGTTATATGGTATGTTTTTCTACAGTAAGTTTTTTAAAACTCACTCTGAAATTTAATATTCCTCAAGATATCTTTCCTCCGAAAGTCTCGGAATCTTATAGCAGTGGTGTACAGATTCTGGATTCGCTAGTTTGCCATTGAGAAATAATACATGAGAAGAAGTATGAGGTTTTCAAACAATATAGGTTTATTGTTTACCAATGCTTGAAAAACTAAGCTTTTTAGATGATTCTATAGATCGTAATGATAATTGATATATAGTATAATAAACTTATAAAATGTAAAAAATTAATTTAGGCTTAATTGCCGACTTGAATTATATTTGGGCTTAATTGCCGACTTAGGGAAACACCTTCCAGTAATGGAGGGTGTTTTTCAGTATAGGTGCCAGTCTCTTGACATTTGACAAAGAAATGTTAAGAATTGAGTTCATAGGGTAATTAATGGTAATGGATGCTTTTCTATTTATTAGTGGCTTGCTCGGGTTTACTGACATCCTATTGTAAGGAAATGGAATAATATATCATAGAGAGGGAGTAAGTGGAGATTATGATGATTTTGATAATGTTTAGGAACTAGTATCTTTTATTAAATACGGAATTCGCTAAATAGTAATTTGTAGATAAGTAAGGTAAGAGCTAATATGTAATAGTTAATAGGTAAAAAGGGTCTGACTACACTTCGTAAACCTTACAACAACTGTAAGTGTTAATTAATAATATTATATTTTATAGTATTATTAATAGGAAAGTGCAAGGAGGATATAATATGAAAATTTCAGATAAGCTGCTTCAAGTTCAGGAAGTGCATAAGACATATGGTAAGAAACAAAATGAAACTGCTGCATTAAGAGGGATTACCTTTGATGTTCTTCCAGGAGAATTTCTTGGAATCATGGGTGCAAGTGGATCAGGCAAGACCACATTGCTTAATTGCATTGCAACCATGTTTAAGCCAACATCAGGACAAATTTTGTTAGATGGTCAGAATATTTCTTCATTTAAAGGATCACAATTAGCAAAATATAGAGGAAGTAAAATTGGATATTTATTTCAGGAGTTTGAATTGTTAGATAATTTAACTGCTAGAGAAAATATTGTTTTACCATTGGCCATACATGGAGAGAATCCTAAAAAGCAGGAGTTACAGCTTAAGCAACTTGCAAAGCAATTTGATATTGAAGATGTATTAAATAAATTTCCTTCCCAAATATCAGGAGGCCAGAAGCAGAGAGTGGCAGCTGCACGAGCGCTGATTTCAAATCCAAGCATTGTACTGGCAGATGAGCCAACTGGTGCTTTGGATACCAAAAATGCAAAAAGCCTGATGCAAAAGTTATCTTCCGTCAATCAAACAGATGGATCTGCCATTTTGATGGTTACTCATGATGCTAATGCAGCAAGCTTTTGCTCAAGAATTTTATTTATCCAAGATGGTGTGATATTTCATGAACTTCGAAAAAAAGTACCTGGAGAAACTCAGAATTCTTTCTATGAACGTATCTTAACTGTTATGGCACAGCTTGGAGGAGGCAGCAGCAATGTTCTTTGATTTTATCAGGCGAAATAGCCGTAAGACCCGAAAAGAGAATGGAGTTTATTTTGCTTCACTTATTATTTCAATTGTAGCTTTTTATGTCATCCTTTCACTTGGTGAACAAGATGTTATGCTATATCTGAAGACCATTGAAAGTGATGCAGTAGCTAAGCTTTTGTTAATGATTCCCATGCTGTATGCGGTTTCATTATTCTTTGTTTTTTTCTTAGTTTATTTTGCAAATAAGTACCAATTACAACTTCGCAGTCACGAATTTGGATTGTATTTAATGATGGGTATGAAGCGAAGCAGGCTGTTTTCAATGATTATGGGTGAAACACTGTGGAATGGCTTAGTTGCTTTGATTATTGGAGTTCCAGTTTCCCTATTTTTAACTGAGTTAATAAGTCTGGCAACTTCTAGACTTATTGGAATGGGTATTATCGGTCATCGATTTCGTATCTCGTGGATTGGACTTGGTTTAACGGTAGTTGGTTTTATTATAGTTCAACTGGCAGCTGTGTTTATTCTTAGCTTGAAAATGAGCAGGAAGGAACCTGTGGATTTGCTGAATGACCAGAAAGAAGGAACAGAACGGGTTATTTCACCTGCATGGGAAATGGCTAGTTTACTGACTGGAGCAATTTTTCTATGCACAGCTTATGTATTGGCAATACTATATTTGCGTAGCCTTGACTATAGGATATTTGCATTGATACTCATTATAGGGATCAGTGGAACTTTCATGCTGTTTCGTGGATTGGGAAGTCTAATTGGAGCATGGATAAAACGTAAAGGCAGTTCTTCTACAGGTTTATTTGTATTTACAGGAAGACAGCTTCAAGAAAATGTTCTAAATCAATGGGGCTCACTTGCTATATCGTCACTGTTAATTCTTATGGCAATGGTTTGTTTTGCTTATGGTATTTCTACTGCACTAAATAACAGTGCAGCATCTGATAGAACTGTGGATTTTACTTTTAAAGGATCAGAAAAAGAAGTTGTTTCTGTACTGGCCTCTGATAAATTAAAGCCTTATGTAAAGGATTATTATACTATGAAACTAGGAAGCTTTCGGCCTTCCCATTCAGATGCGTCTGAAAATACGGCTTCACGTACTTTTTCCTGGTCAGAATTAGAAGAATCCATTTCCAGAGAAAAAAATTCGGATGAAAAATATAATCTATTAAGGGATTTGTCTTATCATGATAGGCCTTATTTAATTTCTCTTTCTAGTTTTAATGCATTGCTTAAATCTATTAATAAAGCTCCTATTATATTGGAAGATGATGAAGCTGCAATGTATTCCGGTGAGACATTTTCATACTCTCATGATATACTGAGGAGGGTGCTGCAGTCTGATCCTACAGTTATTATGGGTGAAAAACAATATAAATTGGCATCGACACTATATACAAGTAATGTTGTTGCAGACAGAGCCATTACTCTTTCATATGCATTGATAGTTACCGATGATGTCTTTAATGCCCTTACAGGAGGTTCCCAAGATTCATACCTTTGGAATATGGTTCTAACTTCTGATTTTGTTAAGGAAAAAGGCCTAATGCAGGCCATGCATCAAGTAGATGGGCTGCTAAGTACATCTGGCTTAGATTATGAAAGTTATCTTTCAAGTATGGGAAGGCAGTTGTTTTATACAGTGGCAGGAAGTTATACTACATTTTATTTAGGTATAATGTTCTTAATCATTGCAAACACGGTGCTTGGCTTAAAGTTTCTTATGCAGCAAAAAAGTACGATGCATGGATATTCCACAGCAGCTATGCTGGGAGCAAGTGTTGAATCTCTATGTTCATCAGCAAGGATACAGATTTGGTTATATTTTGGTTTAGCTGTCTTTGCAGCACTGATCAGTTCTATCTTTGGTATTTGGTCCATGCTGGATGCTTTTCCAAATTCAATAAGCATAAATAAAAGTACTGGTACAGTATTGATTTCTATTATTGTATTTATAGTTTTTGAACTTTGTTATATTTGGATGATTCAGCGAAAGAGTGATGAAGAAATTAACAAATTAAAAGAGATAGAATAGGGGGTGAATGCGTGGAAAAGATAGTTATTGTTGAGGACGATGTTTTTCTACGTGAAGAGCTGCAAAATATATTAGAGAAAGAGGGATACTCAGTAGAGTGTATCTCTTCTTTTGATACCCCTGTGGAAGATATTATTTCAGCTTCTCCCTCATTAATTTTATTGGATTTAAATTTACCAAAGCTATCTGGATTTGATATTTGCCGAGTGCTAAAGGCCAGGGGGATAGGTCCAGTTTTAGTACTGACCTCACGCAATCAGCTTCGTGACGAGCTGCATGCACTGGATTTAGGTGCAGATGATTATTTAACCAAGCCCTGCCATCCTAAACGGCTAACCGCTAGAATCCAAAAGCTGCTTCACCTATATTCAAATATGCATGTTCTATTAGATGCTGGTGATTTTCAGATAGATGAGAAGGCAAATATATTGTATGTTGGTAAGAATTCTATTTCATTATCGGAGAATGAAGGAATTATTATGAAGGCACTGGTGGAGGCCGCTCCCGCAGCAGTGAAAAAGGAAGAGCTTTTTAATCTGCTGTGGGGAAGCAGCAGCTATGTAGATGAAAACATACTACAAGTGAATATGACTAGATTGCGTAAAACTCTTGATGAAGTTGGATTGTTTAATCGAATCAAGACTATCAGAGGAATTGGTTATCAGCTAATAGGAGGTGATTGCCAATGAAGCCAGGTACTTGTCTAAATATTCTAAAGGAATCACGCTTTTGGATATTACTTTTTGGTATAAGTGATGCCTTTTTTATTTTTCTAGCATGGGTGGCATATCCAGAAACATTCAGGCTCCTGGTTGGTATCATGATTGCTTTTTCTATAGCCAGCATTATTTTAGGTATGCTGTATACTTGGAAAAAGCAGGAGAATCAAGACAAAATCTTCTATGACTTTTTTAGAGAGCCATCATTGGAACATGAGAGCGAATTAATAAAAACCACTGGTGAATTACATAAAGAAAAGGTAAATTATCTGGCTGATAAATTACGTATGCTAAATGACCAGTTAGATGGGGCAAGGCTGCAAACTATAGATTACGAAGAATTTATTGAAAGCTGGGTTCATGAGATAAAGACGCCTATTTCTCTGGCAACTTTAGTTTTGGAAAACCGTAAAGAAGAAATGTCTCAATTGGTATATGAAAGACTTGAGCATGCAAGAATCAGCATTAGTGATGATGTTGAGCAGATACTATTTTATGCAAGATTACAAGCATCACATGTTGACTATCGATTAGAGAGTATTCCCATTAGACTCTGCTGTAAAGATGTAATGCTGGAGCTTCAGGCATTGCTGGATGAAAAAAAGGTTAAAGTTGTTTCTCAGGTGGGAGATATACCAATCGTATCAGACAAGAAGGCTCTCCAGTTTATTCTTACACAAATATTTGTTAATGCAGCTAAATACTCTAATGTAGAAATTGATAGTTTTATCTGGCTGAAAACTGGTTTTGATAGTTTAAAGAATCGATATTATTTAAGGATATGGGATAATGGTATGGGGGTCCTTAATTCTGATCTTCCTTTCATTTTTGACAAAGGATTTACAGGAGACAGTCCCAGCCTAAAGCAGTCTACTGGTATAGGCTTGTATCTTGTAAAGAAGTTATGCGATGAACTGCAGATTGGGATAGAAGTTGAGTCTGAGTATGGGAAGGGATTTGTAATTCAATTACTATTTCCCATACTATAGGCTGTCCACATTATTCTTGTGCTTGAACATTAATTTTTCCAGCCAGTTTTTACCGTATTTAATAGACATATAACCTATTACACATATGACAAATGCACCAATACAGTCTACCATCAAATCGGTCATAGTATCTGTTAGTGCATAGCGGCCCAAGAACAATGCTCCATCCTCTGCCCTGAATTTCTGCATATTGGTCCCCAATAATCCGTCTGCGGTATACTCATAAAACTCCCAAAAGACACCAGCAGTTACAGCAAAGCAAAAAGAGAAAAATGAGACAAATATAGGTGTGAGATAAACCGGCACCTTTTCTGATTTGTTAAGAAAACTTATTACGGTAAACCCTAATGCACCCAGCATAGCGCCACTGAAGGTGTGTAAAATTATATCCCAGTTGGGAATTCTGTAGTAAAAGTTCTTAACTTCCCCCAAATAAATTGCACAGTAAAGAAATGCAGAATAAACAAATATCATATTTGTTGGTATGCTTACCTTTAAACGCTTTTCTGTAAAGCCAGGAAGCAGCATTGCAAATGTGCCCAGTATACACTGCAAAAGCATCAAAAAGTAATCACTCTTTACTCTTATACTAGGGTTATTAAGGGGTGCAACTGTGGGTGCTTTAATCATTTTTATTATTACGAAAACAGAGGATAATATCATTGTTATAAAAACAAATTTTATAAAGTTTGTTTTGGTAAATATTTTTTTCATTCTTTGGTTCCTTCCTTAACTGCTGTTTAGCCTTGTCTGTATTACGATATTTTAAATTATATCACTTTTATACACTAAACGCATGTGGAAGTGCATGGTATTGATAACAAGGAAAGTAAATAAAACAGCTATATATGTTTTGCAATTTTGTGAAAATAGGAGATGACTAAGGAAAATGCAATTTCAATATCAAATAAATAAGCACAGTTACATAAATAATATCAGAGCAAATAATAAAAACAGTTTAATAAAGAAATTAATAGTAAACTCATTAAAGGAACCATTAAAATGGAATTTTGAAACTATTATGTATAATAACTCATATATGCAAAATCCACAAATAGAAAGCCTTAAAGTTTCTATAAATGATGATGGTATTACTATTGTATCGGATATATCTGAAATATATATAGGATGGACAGCCATAAAAAGCATAAAACTTGAACCGAATTTCCTTTTATTGATTAAGTTTGGATTAAATAAAAAAATTACAATACCATTGACTTCAAGTGATTTCAAAAATGAAGATGAAAAATTACAATTAATCAATGCATTAGAACATAAGATGATTGGCAAGAATAAGTATCTCATGCCAATGTTCTTACCTGAGGATACTTTACTGAAGTTAAAGTTTATTTATTCTATAGAAGATGAAGAATATTTTTACATATATAATACGGAGAATAGTTTAAGAGGTAAGAAAATACATAAGTTTTTGCAGTTTATATCCCCTGCTATATTTTCGATTTGCTATATATGGTCATATATCATTGGCAGTATACTATATACAGCATTATCACTTCTTGGGTTAGTATGTTCTCTATATATTAGTAAAACAAAACATAGGCACAGTAAAATGGATTTAAAAGGAATCAGTAAAATATGCAAAAAAACATTGTCTGATAATAAGGCTTATTATGATCCTAAATCAGAAAAAACTGTAATTTTATCGGATAAAGGAATTTTCCTTGAAAATAGCGATGTGATTATTTTTATAGAGTGGAAAAAGATAAGTAATTTCGATATTATTGAAACTAATAACTATATAGGAATATGGAATAAAAATTCAGTGATTTTTTGGATTCCCAATAGTGCATTTAGCAGCTTGGAAGATAAAGATAAATTTATTTTGAAGATATTACCTAAAAACAAGACTATGGTGGTGATTAATTGATAAATTTAAGAGAGGTTAGGATTTTTTTATTCTAAATACCAATACCTAATGGTAAATATGAAGAAGCCCAAAAATATATTAAGGCACCACGGAGGGAGTGAAGCTTATGCCCAAAATACTTGTCATTGATGATGAATCGGATATTTTGGCTCTCGTAAAAAATGCATTACAAAAAGACGGCCATCTTATAACCACTGCTGAATCACCTGAAAAGGTGGAGCTAAGCAGCCTGAACCAGTTTAACTTACTATTGCTGGATGTTATGATGCTGAAGGTGACAGCTTCACAATTGCTGCTCATATAAAGAATATAAGGGCAAAGCTGGCTGTATATAAGCTGGCTCCCATTTCAACTGTATGGGGGATTGGATACAAATGGGACTAAGAAATAAAAATATCAAACTTAGAACATTTTTTGTTCAGTATTTATTGACTCTTCTTGTGGGCTTCCTATTAATTGTATTGATTGGTGTAGGATTGCTTTTTATTTCATGGAAAACAGGCTCCCTTATTTCTGTTAGAGATGTGGAAGCAAATATTGAAAGTAAAAAAACTGAGATTGCGTCTGCAAAAACCGTAAGTTTGGATCTAATTCCTGAAATCTGTAAATATGCTGTTGTAAGCAAAGATGGGGAATTTCTGTCAGGGAGTATGACCAAGTCTAAAGCAGTTACGGCAAAGCAAAAAGAGAAAAATGAGACAAATATAGGTGTCAGATAAACTGGCACCTTTTCTGATGTCTCCTTCTTTAACTGCTGTTTAGTTTACCTACATTACAACAGCATAACTATATTACTTTTATATATTATGCGCACATGAAAGGCAACATTCAAAATACCAGTTACATCGGAAAACATACCACTTATCTATAAGGGATTGTTTAAAAATTCATATGAAATATAATAAAAATATAAATAAGACAGGAGGAAACAAGTTGTGAAAATTGAAATTGCCATTAAGCCAGATTTGAAGGAACCACATGTGGTTGTATATACTAATGAAGTTACAGATGAAGTACAAAATATAGTCGACAGGCTTTCAAATCTGCAGATAAAAATAATAACTGGAACTCAAGATAGAAAAATATATCTCATTGAGTATGGTGAAATTTATTGCTTTTACAGTGAAAACCAGAAGATATATGCAAAAACAGATAAAGGAAGCTTTAGTGTAAAACAAAAACTTTATGAACTTGAAGAAATGCTTAAAGGGAGCTCCTTTTTAAGAATATCCAATTCATGCATTGTAAATATGGATAAAGTAAAAAACCTGGATATTTCTTATTCAGGAAGTATAGATATTGTATTTAAAGATGAAAGCAAGGAATTTGTATCAAGAAGATATGTATCTAAAATTAAAAAATATTTAGGAATATGAGGTGATTTTATGACATTTAAAAAAGCAGTTTTAAGAGGCTTTTTAGGTATACCGCTAGGAGTTTTTATTAGTACAACGATTGGACTTATTTATTCATTAGTTTATGGAGAATTAATGGTTGTTCCTCCTGTAGATGGGGCAATAACTCCTTTAAAAGCATATGTAATTCAATATATTGTGAGCATGGTTATAGGATTTGTTTTTGCATTTGGATCAGCAATATTTGAGGTAGATAAATGGAGCATTGCAAAGCAGACAACAATGCATTTTCTCCTTACATCAATAGTATTTCTACCATGTTCCATAATGGCAGGATGGGTAGATTTTAATCTTATATCGATTTTAGTTTATTTCGTCATATTCATTTTAATTTATGCAGCTATCTGGCTTATTCAATATTTTAGCTGGAAGAGTAAAATCATGAAGTTAAATAAAAAACTACGGGAAAAGTAAACAATAAAGCGGTATGGTGGTTTCCTTAGCATAGCAAATTCTCATATTTTAGCATTTGTATTGCTTTTGTAAATACAATAGCATATAATAGCATATGAAAGGAGTGATTTGCAATGGCAAAAACAACAAATCTATATGTAAGGCTTGAACCTGGACTTAAGGAACAGGCGGAATTGGTTTTAGGGAAATTAGGGATTCCAGTGTCTAATGCAGTGAACATATTTTTAAAACAAGTTGTTATGCAAAGGGGAATTCCTTTTGATGTTAAGCTTCCTGCTTCAAAACCTATTGCACTTTCAGGTTTATCAGAAATAGAACTAAATGAGGAATTGAAAAAAGGATATACTGATTTTACTCAAGGAAATACAAAACCCGCTGAGGAAGCTTTTTCGGATATACGTAGGGATTTTGGTATATGAAATATAAGATTGTATTAACAAAACAAGCTGATATTGATTTAAGGAGTATCTATGAATATATTGCATTTACATTATTTGAGCCTGAAACAGCAGCTAGACAATTGGATAAAATTGAAAAGGGTGTGCTGAGTCTGGATAAAATGCCAGAGCGATTTGGTGTATTTGAAAAAAATCCCTGGTTCAGCAGAGGGCTTAGAAAGATGCCAGTAGATAACTTCATTGTATTTTACATTTCAAATGTTGAAGATGAAACAGTTACTGTTATACGGGTTATGTATGGAGGAAGGGATATTGATAAGCAGCTGAAAAAGACTAATCAGTAAGTATGTATATTCAAAGATATGGATCAAATAGCATCTACCATTGTAGGTGCTATTTTAGCATTTGTATAAAACTTATATTATATTGAAATCGATGTTATAATCAGAATAGAATAAAGTATAATTATGCAGGAGCCATATTAAAAAGGAGAAGGTTATGAATTTTATTGAAATAAAGAGAATATATGAGCCTAAGGATGAAAATGACGGATATCGAGTACTGATAGATCGTTTGTGGCCTAGAGGAATTAGTAAGGAAAAGGCTAATATTGACCAATGGGCGAAATCAATAGCTCCAAGTACGGAATTAAGAAAAGAATTTCACCATGATCCAACTTTGATGGATGAATTTAAAGAAAAATATATAAATGAACTGAATTACAATGAGTTTTCGGATGAGTTCACAGATTGTATTAAAGAAAAGCTTGAATATGGCAATGTTACATTAATTTATGCTACAAAGAGCCAGACGAGCAATAACGCAGTGATTTTAAAGGAATGGCTGAAGGAACGTGTTTAAAGCAATTTGGTAATATGTCAAGAACAAAATAAAAAGAAAATGAAATGATTCTT
>ENA-UOOI01002956-UOOI01002956.1-fermentation-metagenome-genome-assembly--contig:-NODE-2956-length-13642-cov-4.022154_pt1 | contig 13642 bp, 15 predicted proteins | sample MGYA00245779_ERZ724027 | MGnify/ENA primary metagenome ERZ724027 (study PRJEB28704, sample SAMN03018318) | fermentation metagenome | biome: anthropogenic terrestrial biome; feature: soil; material... | reverse complement strand
AGGGTAACTTCCACTTTAAGAGGATAAGGGGTGGAACTTAATTTGATAATTGAGTGTTTTCTGAGATAACCTGAAAATATAAATTTATCATTATGGTTGATAACAAAAAGTGGTATAATAAACATAAATAAGAAATATATGCCAGTTAAAGGAAGAAAGTGAATATCATGAAGAAAATAATAGTTTTATGCTTAATTGCTGCTATATTTTCTTTAAGTTTATTCATTCCCAAAGTCCTTGCAACAGTTGCTGTAAATTGTACTATAACTTATCCCACTCAAGATCCTTATTATGTAGAAAAGAATAATAGCGTTACATATACGGGAGCTTGGGGTGGTGGAGATGGTGAGTACACAGGTTCTTTTAATGCAAAGGTAAAATCTATTAATGTGCCTTGGACATATAACAAGAGTCAAGATTTCCTTGTTGAAGCTAAATATTATACTAAATCAGCGACTTATACAAACATATTAGATATTCTTTCCGGAGCATCAGAAGATACTGACCAGCTTGTGACAGTAATAACTGAATAAGTATTACAAAAGGCCCTGAAAAAATATTCAGGGCCTTTTGGAGGTGATGATATATGATAAAGCTTGAGGATATCAAGAAGATATACAATATGGGGAACAGCTTGATTACGGCGCTTGATATAAAGGAATTCGAGATAGCAAAGGGTGACTATATATCCGTCACGGGGCCGTCCGGCTCGGGGAAAACAACATTTCTGAATATTATAGGTTTGATGGACAGGCCCACCGAAGGCAGGGTTTTTATCGAAGGGAAAGACGCGCTGAGTCTGAATAATGAAGAGATGAGCAAGTTTAGAAGGCAAACAGTGGGATACGTGTTCCAGTCATTCAACCTCCTTCCTCATCTGACTGCCGTTGAAAATGTAATGCTTCCCCTGATCCCATACAAAACATCGTTCAATTTAAAAGACAAAGCCGGAAAAATCTTAACGGAAGTAGGCCTTAAAGGCAGGGGAAAACACCTTCCGTCCCAGCTTTCAGGCGGCGAACAGCAGAGGGTTGCAATTGCAAGGGCGCTCATAAACGATCCGCTAATACTGCTTGCGGATGAGCCTACGGGGAACCTGGACACAAAGATGAGGGACGACATAATCGGCCTTTTTTGTGATCTGAATGAAAAGGGTTATACAATAGTAGTGGCAACCCACGATTCGGAGGTATCAAATAGATCGAAGAAAATCATACGCCTCAAAGACGGGAAAATATTTGATGTGGAGGTGGGGTAAATGATAAAGTATATTTTATCTTCAATAAAAAAGAACAGAGTGGTATTCATTCTCATGACACTTGTCTTTTTTGTCATTTCGACAGTAGTGCCGCTGTCGGTTTCAGCCCTTTACACATCAAAAGTAATGGCAAAAGACGATATAACAAAGTACGGAAGAGGAGAATACGACATACTTGTAAGACCTGAAAGCGGGATAATGGATACGGAGAAGAAATTCAAACTGGTTGAGGAAAATTATCTCGCATCCGGGACAGGTGGAATAAGCATCAGGCAGTATAATGACATAAAATCCATCGAAAACATCGAGGCCGCGGCCCCAGTATCCACATTGGGGTATTTTCAGTCCAATGTAGGGGCGATTACCATAGAAAAGCCATTGAGCAAAAGCTATCATGTAAAGTATGACTTTTATACATACGACGGCGCAAGGGATTATCTTATAGGCAGCAGGGAAATATACCAGATCGCTTCAAATTTCATAGATAAGGGAAAAAAAACAAGTTCTCCTGTCGTATTCCTGCCTTCATACTTTGGAGGCATGATGTCAAACGATGAAACGACACTAACATCCGTAGAAATACCTGACGGATGGGATATGGTTGTGGCCATAGATCCAGCGGAGGAGGCAAAGCTTACAGGCATGGACAGGAATATCGTCTCCGGCAAATACCTGGGAGTCGATGAGAAGATAAAGCTCGGATCTTCATTTGGACAGAGCGGCCAGGATAAATCGTATTACCATCTGCCTATAATCGTCAACGATACGGCGGAGCTGCCATTGAAGGTGAACATACTGTACAGCGATGTAAACCTTGACAGGGATGCAGGCAATAAATTTGCAGAATATGTGCTTGGAGGAAAGATAAAGGATTCCTTTATTTTTATGGGGTCCGACGAGGAATCTTACAGGGAATTGAATATAAGACTCTTTGGGGAAAAGAAGTACGAAGATGAAATGGCAAAGACAAACATTTACAAGGAGAGGCTAAATGATATACCATTAATGTCATCAACTGAAAACACAATAAATATTGCTCAAATGGTAAAACCATTTTCACAGACATTGTTAAAGCTTACAAGCCAGGGCAGAAATATAGTGAAATATACAGGTGGTTCCACCAATGCAAGGGACGGTATATATTATCAGGCATCGGCGATAAAATATGAGGGGGACTTAAGCAGCCTGAAGGCCGTACCTGTTGGGATGAAGGGCGGCGTACCCGTGTTCAGGACAATGGAGAAAAAAGGGTATGAGCTTGAGGAAATAATACCAGATGATAACAAGGATAAAAAGGGGATAGCCTTTGACATCATAGGCCATGTGAAGTTCAAGGATGCCGATGCGAAAAGGCTTACAGGCACTCCTCTTGGAATATACGGAGATTCCTATGTATGTCAGGAAGAGGATGAAAACGGAACAAAAACAGGCAGAAAAGTCGGCCCTACCATATACCCCGGAAGCTTTGTGCCTTTCGCACCTCATGCCTATACGACACTGGAGGCTGCTTCGCTTTTAAAGGGGAATAAGCCGATAGATGCCATAAGGGTTAAAGTGTCGGGGATTTCGAAATACGATGAAAATGCGGTGCGCAGGATAGAAAGGGCTGCAAAGGATATAAATGAAAGGACGGGGCTTCATGTTGATATAGTGGCAGGCTCTTCTACAAGAAATATATTGGTTACAATACCGGGATACAAAGAAGCAAAGGGAATAGGCAAAGTGCTCGAAAGGTGGACGACCCTTGGAACCGCCGCACAGGTTATGGGTATATGGAATACGGCAGGTGCCGTATTGATCGTGCTGTTTATCACCGGGGGATTTTTATTTATTGTAAATCGGATAAGCTGCTCGCTTATAGCCAGAAAAAGGGAAATAGGAATAGTAAAGGCCGTAGGATGGGATGATGGAAAGATAAGCATTGTATTATCGGGAGAAATAACAATTTCAGCGGTCATCGCTTCTGTCATATCCACTGCCGCCATAATAATTTTAAATAAAATATATCCTATGAATTACATAGGGACAATATCGGCCGTATCGATTCCGTCAGGCGTTTTGCTTTCATGCATGGGCTCTTATGTCAGTGCGAAAAACGAGCAAAAGAGCATCAAAATGGTACATATACAATCGGAAGGCGTTTTGAGAAAAAGTACAATCAAAAATTCATCGATGCCGAAAATGATAATAAACAATGTAATGTCGTACATGAAAAGGGCATGCCTTCTCGTCTTCCAGATAGCTCTTTCGGGAAGCCTTGCCATATTTACATGGCTGTCGATACAGGCTACTAGAAAATCGGTGGATTTCACGGCCCTTGGACATCATATCAATTTGAACTCTGAGGGGATGAGCCGTCTTATAATATTGGGCTCAGCGATACTTGTGGTGTTTTCAGTAATGGACAGGTTTGTTTCCATAGTCCTGGAGAGGAAAAAGGAAATAGGGATATTAAAGACAGTCGGATGGAGGGATATCGACGTCGCAAAGCTTATACTCGGTGAAGTTTTTATACTCAGCCTGTTAGGGACAGTGCTTGCAGCCATATTTTCTATCGGGGCATACAGAGCCATATATGAATCATTTCCCGTAAGCGGTATAAAAATAATTTCAGTATTCATATCCCTTATATGCATCTGCCTTTTATCTGCGATGTATCCGCTGTATATAACCGTAAGGATATCGCCTGTGGAGGCTATAATGGACAGGGATATAAAGCAGTCACTAAAGGAGATATTCAATATCAAATGGATAACTGCAGGTGTTTTGAGCGCTGCCATACTGGCTGCAGTCATAGCCGGTTCGGGTTACTATATACAAACCATCAGGGAATCTAAAGAGGCAAAAGCAGATACACTTTCAGTGGCCGGGGGAATAATTCAAAAAATCGATGAAGAAAGGATGATGGAAGATATAAAAGTCATGACTTCAAATGGCGAGAGGATAGGAACCGGCCAGGATAAAGCAGGCGATTATATAGTATCGCGCCTTAAGGATGCCGGATATTCACCGGAAATAGATGAATTTTCATGCGGTGATGAGATAGGCATATCCGACGGGGATGGTATCAGGATTGAAGCTGGAGATAAGGAGTATGAGGCAAGAAGCATATCGATGGATTCAAAGCTTATCAAAGAGGGCCAAAATGTGATAGAAGCTGATGCCACAGTATTCGGCAGGTCAGACATGAATGACTTTAAAGATAAAATAGTAATCGTGGATGGCGAATATTCGGAAGATGATATACAAAACGTCATGGATAGGTTTAAAGATGCAAAAGCCATAGTATATATAAAAGATATTGTAAACAGGAGCGATGTGTTCAAGTGCAGGCTTATGTTTAAGGGTATAAAGGTCATGAGAGGTGAAAATCTTAGAAACATAGAAGTTAAAATAAACAGCAGGAATAGTGCATCACAGAGCATACTTCTTACAGCAAATTACGGATGTTTAGGTACTGGAGCCACCGACAATGCGTCGGGGGTTTCATCCCTTCTTGAGATCGCAAGGCTTTTTAAAGGCAGGGAACCTGAAAACAACATAAGAATACTCTTTGCCGCTGGAGGGGAGTATGATTTTGCAAGGGGTATGCGAAGATATATCCAAAAAGAAGGGCAAAATACGGATGTTGCCCTGATTGTAAATTCAGTAGGAGCAGGCAATAATATAATATTTGGAAGGCAAAACAACACTATGTATGGCAAATTGCAGACGGATTTCAGTTCCAATAAAGAAGCCCTTCAGCTCAGCGAATATGTAAGTATCAATAAGATCATGAAAAACATCGGATTTTTAGACAGGGATGTCCCTTATAATAACCTCGAGGCTTTAAACAAGGCAATGGTGACACCTGATGAAATGATGAAACTCGGGTTGGCTTTATCCCAAAAGCTCAAGCTTCCGTTTACGGTTGCAGGAAGGGACAATTACAGCGGATTTGCCTGCATCGATAATGAAACGAATTATTCGTATATATCTTCGTGGAACGGAAAAAGCGGGACAAACGACGATAAAATAGGCATAATCGATAAAAACCTGCTTAAAAAGCATACCGCCTTAATCTATGCCATTGCCGAAGAGTACAGGTATTAACAAGTTTAAAGATTGGAATAATATTCTTGAGATAAAATTTCCGTTGTTAAGTAAAAATACTTGACAGCGGGAATTTTATCTGATAATATCTATATATTGAATTTCAATAAGTTTATCTATATTTTCGGAGCCGATATGGTTGAAAAATTTTTTGAAGTAAATATGTTATATGATTTTTATGGCCAGTTGCTTACAGACAAGCAAAAAAATATTATTGAGCTGTATTATAACAACAACCTGTCGCTCGGTGAGATATCGGAAATCATAAATATATCGAGGCAGGGAGTATTTGATTTATTGAAGCGCAGCGAGAAGCAGCTTTATTATTATGAAAGCAAATTAAAGCTTGTGAAAAAATTCATGGACTATAGAAAAAAATTAAGCAAAGTTTATTCTTTGATGGATAATAAGAAAAATGATGCCGATATTGATAAAGCGAAAGCGTTATTAAATGAAATAATCAAAAATGATTTGTAGGAGGATTAGATTATGGCCTTTGAAAGTCTGACTGAAAAACTTCAGCAAACATTCAAAAAGTTAAAGGGAAAGGGAAAACTTAACGAAAAAGATGTAAAAGATGCCATGAGGGAAGTTAAGCTTGCCCTTCTGGAGGCAGATGTCAATTATAAGGTTGTCAAGGACCTCATAAATAATATAAGCAAAAGGGCCGTAGGCTCCGAAGTCATGGAAAGCTTGACGCCGGGACAGCAGGTAATTAAAATCGTCAATGATGAACTTGTTGCTCTTTTAGGATCAGACGAGAGCCATATTGATTTTTCTGAAACTCCTCCGACAAAGATAATGCTGGTTGGACTTCAGGGAGCGGGAAAAACAACAGTTGCAGGAAAGCTTGGTCAATATCTTGCAAAACATGGTAAAAATCCATTGCTTGTTGCCTGTGACATATATAGGCCGGCGGCAATAAAGCAGCTGCAGGTGGTCGGCTCGAAGGCAAATGTGCCTGTATTTGCGATGGGTGACAAAAGCAATCCTGCGGATATTGCAAAGGCATCGCTGAGTTTTGCAGAAAAAAACAAGAACGATACCGTCATTATAGACACTGCCGGAAGGCTGCATATTGATGATGAGATGATGTCCGAATTAATAGATATAAAGGCCAGGATAAAACCGGATGAAATATTGCTTGCAATCGATTCCATGACAGGGCAGGATGCAGTCAATGTAGCTGAGAGTTTTGACTCAAAGCTTAATATAACAGGTATTATACTGACAAAGCTCGATGGAGACAGCCGTGGCGGTGCTGCACTGTCCGTAAGGGCCGTAACCGGAAAACCCATCAAATTTGCGTCGGTTGGAGAAAAGCTTACGGATATCGAAGCATTTCATCCCGACAGGATGGCTTCAAGGGTACTTGGCATGGGCGATGTGTTAAGCCTGATAGAAAAAGCACAGGAATCGATAGATGAAAAAACTGCACAGGAGCTTTCAAATAAAATGATGAAACGCGGATTCACGTTTGATGATTTCCTGAGCCAGATGCAGCAGATAAAGAAGATGGGCTCCATTAATGATCTCGTATCATTGATACCCGGTATAGATAAATCGGCCATGAAGAATGTTAAGATAGATGAAAAGGATATGGCCCATGTCGAGGCGATAATAAAGTCTATGACAAAAGAGGAGAGAGGCAATCCTTCGCTTTTAAAAAGCGGCAGCAGGAGGAAGCGGATTGCCAGGGGGAGCGGTACTAAAATCCAAGATGTCAATAAAGTCATAAAGCAGTTTGAAGAAGGTCAAAAAATGATGAAGCAGATGTCTTCGATTATAAAGAATCCTAAAAGAGGGAAGTTTAAGCTCCCGTTTTAAAGGCTATATTTTAAAAGGAGGTGATGTAGATGTCGGTAAAAATAAGGCTTAAAAGGTTAGGAGCCAGGAAGGCCCCTTTCTATAGAATCGTAGTTGCAGATTCCAGGTCACCGAGAGATGGAAGGTTTATTGAAGAAATAGGATATTATAATCCGATTTCAGAACCAACCGTAGTGAATATAAATGAAGAAAAAGCTCTTAAGTGGCTGAATACAGGAGCACAGCCGTCAGATGCCGTAAAGACTTTATTTAACAAAGCAGGAATAATGGATAAATTCAGTGCTAAGAATAAATAATGCTTGGACTTGGGGGTGTAAAAATTGAGAGAATTAGTTATGATAATTGCAAAAGCTCTTGTTGACGATCCTGATGCGGTTCAGGTAAATGAGATATCTGGAGAACAATCCGTTATACTTGAACTTAAGGTTGCTCCTGAGGATATGGGCAAAGTTATCGGAAAACAAGGAAGGATTGCAAGAGCTATCAGAACTGTCGTCAAAGCCGCCGCAACCAAGGAAAACAAGAGAGTCGTCGTAGAAATTATTTGATTAAAACCCTATAGGATGGGTGGATTATGGAAGTTAAATATTTAAGGATTGGTAAAATAATAAATACTCATGGAATAAAGGGGGAACTCAAGGTATTGCCCCTAACCGACAATATTAAGAGATTCAGCGACCTTTCATATGTGCTTTTGGATGATGAAAAGCTCTATAGATATGAAGTTGAATATGTTAATTATTTTAAGGGCACAGTACTATTAAAACTCAAAGGCATAGATAATGTCGATGATGCGTTGAAGATAAAAGGATATTATATACTTATTGAAAGGAAAGATGCTATAAAGCTTCCTGAAGGAAGCTATTTTATATGCGATATAATAGGTCTGGATGTGCAGGACATAAACAAGGGTTATATGGGTAAGATTTCAGATGTCATAAGCACCGGAAGCAACGATGTATATGTGATAAAACAGTATAAAACCAATAAAGAAATACTTATACCTGCTCTTAAAAGCGTGGTAAAGGATATAGATATTAAAAGCGGTAAAATGGTTATCGACATGCCGGAGGGGATATTGTAACATGAAAATAGATGTACTTACCCTTTTCCCGGAAATGTTTTCTCCACTAGATTTCAGCATCATAAAAAGGGCGAGAGATAAGGGAATAATATCAATAAATCTATACAATATCCGTGACTTTTCCAAGGATATCCATAGAAGAGTCGATGATTATCCATATGGAGGCGGCTCAGGAATGGTAATGGCTGCAGACCCTATTTATAATGCCGTCGGCTATCTTAAGGATAATTCGGACTTAAAGCCAAGAGTCATACTTATGAGTCCGGAGGGAAGAAAGTATAACCAGGAAGCGGCTAAAGAGCTTTCAAAGGAAGAATACTTGATCTTGATATGCGGGCACTATGAGGGAATAGATGAAAGGATAAAGCCATTGCTGAGTGATGAAATATCCGTCGGAGATTATGTATTGACCGGCGGGGAAATTGCCGCGATGGCCGTAATAGATTCCACATGCCGTCTTGTTCCGGGAGTATTAAGTTCTAAAGACAGTTATGAAGAAGAATCGTTTTACAATGGTCTTCTTGAGTATCCCCAGTATACCAGACCTGAGGAGTATAACGGCATGAAGGTTCCTGAAGTGTTATTAAGCGGATACCATGAGAAGATAAGGTTATGGAGAAGATGCCAGTCCCTAAAAAAAACATTATTATTAAGGCCTGATATTATTGATTTTGAAAAATTATCGGATGAAGATAAGAAGATATTGAAGTCGATAGAATCAGGAAATGAAAAGATTTGAACAATATTATATGACATGATATAATTACTGGGAGTTATCAAGGACGGCCGTCTTTGGTAAAGACTGGTAATAACGCCTTATAGAAGGGAGGAACACACATGGATATATTAAGGTCGATTGAAGCAGAGCAGATGAAAAAGGATATACCCGATTTCAAGATCGGTGATACTTTGAGGGTAAACATCAGGATAAAGGAAGGAAACAGAGAAAGAACGCAGGCCTTTGAAGGCACGGCTATAAAGAGGCAAAATGGCGGACTCAGGGAAACATTTACTGTAAGAAGGATTTCTTACGGCGTAGGAGTCGAAAAAACTTTCCCTCTCCATTCTCCGGTTATAGAATCCATAGAAGTTATCAGAAAAGGCAAAGCAAGAAGGGCTAAACTCTATTACCTGAGAAAAAGAGTAGGAAAGGCTGCCAAAGTCAAAGAAAAAGCTATAACAGAATAAGCGATGGGGGACTGTAAATGCAGTCCCTTTTATTTTAGAATGCCATTTTGAAGCATGCAGAAGTTTAGTGCGGCGGAAAATTCTACGTAAGTCATATAAAATTATTCCAAAGCTATTAGAGAGGTGATAATTTGAAGATAAACTGGTATCCTGGGCATATGGCAAAAGCAAAACGTGAAATAACAGAATCGTTAAAACTGGTGGATATAGTTATAGAATTGCTGGATGCAAGGATTCCTGAAAGCAGCAGAAATCCCGACGTAGATGCCTTGTGCAAAGGCAAATCCAGGATTATTGTCCTTAACAAAAGCGATCTTGCGGATGAAAAAATCAATAGGCTATGGATTGATTTTTTTGAAGCCGGAAATGAGAAATGCGTTGAGATAGATTCTATAACAGGAAAAGGGATTAAAAACTTATTATCCGCAATTCGTAAGCAGAGCATGGAAAAAAATAAAAAGCTTAAAGAAAAGGGTATGTTATCAAAGCCTGTAAGGGCTATGATAATCGGAATACCAAATGTCGGAAAGTCGTCGCTGATAAACAGGATATCGGGCAGAGGCGCCGCCAGAACAGGCGATAAGCCTGGTGTTACAAAAGGCAGACAGTGGATAAAGACGGGGAATGATATCGATTTGTTGGATACACCGGGTATATTGTGGCCGAAGCTTGGAGATGAGGAAACGGGTTTAAATCTATCGCTTACAGGGGCGATAAACGATGAAATCATCGACATTCAGGAGCTGTCATATAGATTAATAGATAAAATAAAACATATGTCTTCCAATACGCTTAAACAAAGGTTTGGAATAGAAAATACCGATGAGGACAGCAAAATTATAATAGAAGAGATCGCAAAAGGCAGGGGATGTATGATGCGCGGAGGGGAACCCGATATAGGCAGGGTATCGAAATTGATACTGAATGAGTTCAGATCCGGCAAGCTTGGGAGGATATCATTAGAAAGTCCGCACGATGGGGGAATGTAAATGGATTTTTCAAATATGACTGTAAAAGATATAGATAAATTGATACGCAAAGCAAATTGGGAAGATAAGAAAAAGATAATCGAGGGATGCAAAAGCGACGAGCGGTCAGGAATAAAAAAAGTAATATCAAGGGCGTCATCGGAAATGGAAAAGCATGATATGGAAGTTCAAAGGATAATATCCATGAAAAGGTATGAATATGAATACTTTAAAAGAGGCGCTAAATATATTGCAGGTATAGATGAAGTTGGAAGGGGTCCTCTAGCAGGTGCTGTTTATGCATCATGCGTTATGCTTCCTAAAGACTGCATAATAGAATATGTTAATGATTCTAAAAAATTGACACCTGAAAAAAGAGAAGAGCTCAGCAAAATAATAAAAAAAGAGGCTATATCCTATGGCATCGGTTTTTGTGATGAAAAAATGATAGATAAAATAAATATTTTAAATGCTACATACGAAGCCATGAAGATGGCAATATCGAAACTTTCCGTAAGACCGCAGGTCATTTTAGTGGATGCCTTAAGAATACCCGGCATTGACATATTTCAGGTGCCCATAATAAAGGGCGATTCCCTTTCATTTTCTATTGCAGCAGCATCGATAGTCGCAAAGGTTGAAAGGGACAATTACATGAGGATGCTTCACGATAAATATCCTGTATATAATTTTGCCTCCAACAAAGGTTACGGTACGAAAGAGCATATAGAAGCCATAAAAAAATACGGACCTTCTCCCGTACATAGAAAGTCTTTTATCAAGGGATTTTTCAAGTAGAATCGATGTAATAACATTAAATTTGTGAGGCGTTTGTTTATGGATTCCAGCAAGGATAAAGGAGATTTAGGCGAACAGGCGGCCGTTGAATACCTTATTAAAAACGGATACAGCATATTGCAGAGAAATTTCAGGACAAGATATGGCGAAATAGATATAATAGGCAGGGACGAAGATTATATCGCATTTATCGAAGTGAAAACGAGAAAAAATAATGAATTTGGTCTGCCATGCGAGGCCGTAACTAAAAACAAACAAAATAAAATTATCAGGATGGCTATGATGTATATCAGCCAAAAAAGACTGTACGGGCTTAATTTCAGGTTTGATGTTATTGAGACAATAATTTCAAACGATAAAATAAGATATTTAAGGCTTATAAAAAATGCATTTGATGCCGATTCCATCATATGATTTTGGGTTAAAAAATCTTTATTTGGCCATAATTGTGAGCATGGGGGTATAGAATTATGATAAGTAAAGTATACACCTGTGCTGTAACAGGTATAAATGGTCTCATTATCGAAGTCGAAACCGATATTTCAAATGGCCTTCCCGGATTTACGATAGTCGGTCTTCCAGATGCGGCCATCAGGGAATCTAAAGAAAGGGTAAGGACATCCATTAAAAACTCCAATTATGATTATCCTTTAAAAAAGATTACCGTAAATCTTGCGCCTGCCGATATAAAAAAGGAAGGGCCGTGCTATGACCTGCCTATAGCCGTAAGCATATTGCATGCAAGCGGGCAGATAATTTCCGATGATATCGATGAATATCTTATACTTGGCGAGCTTTCCCTGGACGGAAGGGTTAAACCCGTGAACGGCGTACTCTGCATGGTCGCAGACGGAGTCAAAAACGGATACAGGAAGATAATCGTACCGTTTAAAAATGCGAATGAAGCAGCCATTATAAAGGATGCCGAAGTATATCCCGTGTCTTCGCTGAAGGAAACTATTGATGTCCTTGAAAGAAATAACGATATAGAACCATATGAATTGATGGAAGATGATATAAATAAGATAAGCCGTGAGTATGACGATTTTATAGATATCAAGGGGCAGGAAAATGCGAAGCGTGCCTTTGAGATAGCCGCTGCGGGTGGACATAACATCCTGATGATCGGACCTCCTGGGTCTGGAAAAACCATGCTTGCCAGGAGGCTTCCCGGAATACTGCCTGATTTGACTTTTGACGAGGCGATAGAGATAACTAAAATATACAGCATAACCGGCAAATTGGGAATGTCCGGAAGTATTATAAATACGCGGCCTTTTAGATCGCCTCATCATACGATATCGAAGATTTCGCTGGTTGGAGGCGGAAGAATACCCCATCCGGGTGAAGTATCGCTGTCTCATTACGGCGTTCTTTTTTTGGATGAGCTTCCGGAATTTCAAAGGGATGCCCTGGAGGTTTTAAGACAGCCGATGGAAGATGGCGTTGTAAGCATATCGAGGGTAAATGGCGCAGTCACTTTCCCGTGCTCTTTTATGCTTGTCGCATCCATGAACCCATGTCCATGTGGATTTTTTAATGATCCGGTTAAAGAATGCACGTGCACGCCAACAGCGATAAAAAAATATTTGAGCAAAATATCGGGTCCCCTTCTCGACAGGATCGATATCCATATAGAAGTATCGCCTGTAAAATATGATGAACTCGAAAAAGAATCGAAGGGTGAAAGCTCCAGTCAGATCAAGGAGAGAGTGAACAAGGCAAGAAAATTGCAGCTAAAAAGGTATGAAAGGAGCAATATATTATGTAATGCCCAACTTACTGCAGGAATGATTAAAAAATATTGCCATATAGATGAAAGCGGCAGGAAGATATTGAAGGCAGCATTTGAAAAATTAGGTTTAAGCGCAAGAGCTTACAACAAGATATTAAAAATTTCAAGGACGATTGCCGATTTGAATGGCGAAGAGAATATAAGCGCAGAAAATATAGGCGAAGCAGTTCAATACAGGAGCATGGACAGGAAATACTGGGAAAGATGACAAATCACAATGAAATAAACATATCCAAAATATCATTTTTAATGAGCAAAAATTATATTGCCCTAAAGTCAGGTTACTTTATTGTTTACGAAGATAGCAAACCTTTAATATGGGAACTATGAGAGAAGATTACACGAAGTTATTTGATTACAGCAACCCTATAAAAAAGGAAATATTTCAACAAAAAATGCTTGGAGAAGGTGCAGTAGATCACTTACCGCTATTTAAAGCATTGATAAAAATCGGATATAATGGATTTTTGTCCAATGAATGTCATGCTGCTGTACCGGATATTGAAAGATCAAAGCATGATCTTATAGAGATAAAAAACCAGTTAAGAATCGCCGAAAAAATTTAAAACATAACAGTAACTTCAATTCGCAATTTGAAATCAGGCATAGATGGGATTATGTTATTTTGAGCG
>ENA-UOOI01002955-UOOI01002955.1-fermentation-metagenome-genome-assembly--contig:-NODE-2955-length-13646-cov-4.936944_pt1 | contig 13646 bp, 12 predicted proteins | sample MGYA00245779_ERZ724027 | MGnify/ENA primary metagenome ERZ724027 (study PRJEB28704, sample SAMN03018318) | fermentation metagenome | biome: anthropogenic terrestrial biome; feature: soil; material... | reverse complement strand
CATTTTCAGCAACTGCAAACCCGATTATATATCAGGATGCAATTCCTGTTTTTATTGACAGTGATATGAAAACATGGAATATGAGCCCAGCTGCCCTGGAAAAGGCTTTTGAAAAATATAATCCAAAAGCAGTTATTGTAGTACACCTATATGGATTATCAGCTCACATGGACAAAATCTGTGAAATATGCCATAGACACAATGTAACACTTATAGAAGATGCTGCCGAAAGCCTTGGCACAACATATAAGGGCAAATATACCGGAACATTTGGAGATTACGGCATATTTTCATTTAACGGCAATAAAATTATTACCACTTCCGGCGGTGGTATGCTTGTTTCTGATAATGAGGAGAGAATCAAAAAAGTAAGGTTTTGGTCAACCCAGTCAAGGGACAAAGCAAGGCATTACCAGCACAGTGAGCTGGGATACAACTACCGCATGAGCAATATTGTAGCAGGTATAGGAAGAGGACAGCTGAAAGTTTTAGATAAAAGAATGCAACAGAAAAAACATATATTTGAATACTACAAAAATGAATTCAAGGATATTGATGATATAGAATTTATGCCCGTTAATGAATGGAACAAGCCAAACTACTGGCTAAGCTGTATAACATTAAAGGGAAAAATAAAACCAATAGACATAATGAAAGCATTGGAGAAAGAAAATATAGAATCAAGACCTATCTGGAAACCGATGCATATGCAGCCATTTTTTGAAAAATATGATTTCATAGGCGAAAGAATTTCCGAGGAAATATTTGAAAGTGGTGTTTGTTTGCCAAGTGATACAAAAATGACAGATGATGATTTAGGTAGAATATGTACAGTTATTAAGGGGTTGTGGGAGTAAAATGCGTAATGTCAATTTGTTTGTTAAAAGGTTAATTGATTTCTTTGGAAGTTTGATAGGGTTAATTATTATTTCGCCAATATTAATTATTATTGCAGTAATAATTAAATTAACATCAAAAGGTCCAGCTTTCTTTAAGCAAGAACGCCTTGGCAAGAATGGCAGAGTATTTAGAATAATTAAGTTTAGAACAATGGTTATAAATGCTGAAAAAATAGGAGATGGACTTACAGTTAAAAGCGAAGATGATAATAGGATTACTAAAATAGGGAAATTGCTTAGATCAACTAGTTTAGATGAACTTCCACAGCTTTTTAATGTATTAATAGGTCAAATGAGTTTAGTTGGACCACGACCACCTGTTACTTATTACCCTTATGACGGTTATGAAAATTATCCAAGTTGGGCTAAAAAAAGATTTCTAATGCGTCCAGGCATAACTGGATTAGCTCAAGTAACAGTTAGAAATTCTGTGAGTTGGGATGAGAGAATTATTATAGATAATAAATACATTGAAACCTTTAATGTTTGGTATGATATTAAAATTTTATTTGGTACTCTTGGAAAAGTATTCAATTCTGAAAATATCTATATGAAAGTAGACAAATTAAACAATAAGGAAACGAGTGACGTTTAGAATAATTAACGAAAATATCAAAACTTTAAAAGGAGACAATATGATTAAAGGGGAAAATATATTTCTTCGTTCTATCCAGAAAAATGATATTAAATGTTTAAATCAATGGAAAAACGATGAGGAAACCTTTATGTATTTAGGAGGAGGTTTTATGCCTACTTCAATTGACCAACAAGAAAAATGGTTAGATTCTATGATGGACACTACAGGTAATAACAAAAGGTTTATTATATGTGATAATAATAATTTATCGGTAGGAATGATTGGCTTGTATGATATAAACTGGATCCACCGTACTTGCGAAATCGGTATATATATTGGAAACAAAGAAGCTAAGGGGAAAGGCTATGGTAAAGAAGCATGTATTTTAATTGAAAAGTTTGCTAAAGAATATGTAAACTTAAGAAAAATAAAATTAAATGTTGTATCGGATAATAAAAATGCACTTAATATGTGGCAATCCCTAGGGTATATTAAGGTGGGCGAGTATCTTAAAGACCGTTACATAAAAGGGTCTTATAAAGACCTAACTTTGATGGAAAAATTTTTATAATGAATAGTGTAATTGAGGAAAAATTGATGAATAATGAACTAAATATATTAATACTAAGTTGTGGTACGAGGAATAAAATTATACAGTATTTTAAAAAGGAATTACAAGGTAGAGGTTTAGTTATAGCTACAGACTGCAGTAAGTTGGCTCCAGCTCTTTACGATGCGGATAAATATTATATAGTTCCTAGAATGAACGAAAAAGGATATTTGGATTTAATTTTAAAGATTTGTAAAGAAAATAATATTAAAGCCGTACTATCTCTTATAGATCCTGAGTTGAGTTTACTTGCTGAGTATAAGAGAGATTTTCTTGATATTGGTGCTATTCCTATTATATCAGATTATGACATTGTTGAAATGTGCTTTGATAAATATGCTATGTATAAATTTTTCGTTCAGAATGGATTAAAAACTGTTAGAAGCTATATAGATAAAAATGAATTTTATAAAGATGTAAAGGCAGGAGTAATAGATTATCCTGTATTTGTAAAGCCAGTTAGAGGTAGTGCTAGTATTAATATTAATAAAGTTAATAGTAAAGAAGAAATTGAACTGTTATTTAGCCGTTTTGATAATCTTATAATTCAAGAATTTATGGATGGAACAGAATATGGAGTAGATGTTTATATTGATATTATTTCTAATGAGCCGGTAGCAATTTTTATAAAAGAGAAAATAAAGATGAGAGCTGGAGAGACTGATAAGTCAGTATCTATAAAAGATGAAAAACTCTTTGAGTTGATTAGGACATTTGTAAAAAAAGCTGGTTTTAAAGGAATTATTGATATTGATATTTTCAAAGTAAATGGTCAGTACTGCATATCAGAGGTTAATCCTCGTTTTGGTGGAGGATATCCACATGCATATGAGTGTGGCATTAATGTTCCTAGGATGATTATAAACAATATTTTAGGCAATGCAAATGATGATATAAATAATGAATATGAAACTGGTGTCTATATGATGAAATATAATGAAGTTAAAATTGTATAAAAGATTACCAATAAACGGGGAATCTATACTATGATAAAAGAAAAATTTGGATAATTAATCACTATGCTACAAATAGTTATTTTAACAGAGGTGGGAGACACTATTGGTTTGCTAAAAATCTGGTTAAACGAGGATATGATGTAACCATTTTTTGTGCATCTACAATACATAATTCATCTGAAGCATAAATGTAGGACGAAATAAATATATGATTGATTCAGTTGATGGGATTAAATTTGTATTTTTAAAGGCATCAATTATAATGGAAATAGTGAACAACGTATTAAAAATATAATTATGATAATTAGTAACTAAAGGATTAAGATATGAAAAATATACTTATAATAGCACATTTTTGCAGCGATTTTGATGGAAAAGGTAATAACAGATTTAATTATTTAGCAAATGAATTAATTAATTATCAGTGCAATGTTGAACTGGTAACGACAGACTTTTCACACTCAAAGAAAAAAAAGAGAGAAATTGCTGAAACAAATTTGCCTTACAAGGTTACGATGATAAACGAGCCGGGGTATAAAAAAAATGTATCTTTGAAGAGATTTTATAGTCACTATGTAATGGGGAAAAATCTTAAAAAATATCTTGCAAAAATAAAGAAACCGGATATTATATACTGTGGTGTACCTTCTCTTGATGCTGCTAAAGTAGCGGCTAAATATGCTAACGAGAATAATATAAGATTTATAATTGATGTACAGGATTTGTGGCCTGAAGCTTTTAAGATGGTATTTAATTTACCTATTATAAGTAATATGATTTTTTTTCCTATGAAAAAAACAGCAAATTATATATACGGTTCAGCAGATGAAATAATAGCTGTATCTAAGGTTTATGTTGATAGAGCTGCTTCGGTGAATAGAAAATGTAAAAATGGATTTCCAATTTATATAGGTACAAGCCTGGATACCTTTGATTTATTAGTTAATAAAAATAAAATTACTTATAAGCCTGATGATGAAATGTGGCTTGCTTATATTGGAACATTAGGACATAGTTATGATATATCATGTGTAATTGATGCTTTAAGCATTTTAAAAAGCAAAGGAATATCAAATATTAAATTCATAATAATGGGCAAAGGACCATTAAAATCTAAATTTGAAAAATATGCAAAAGAAAAGGGCGTTTATTGTGAGTTTACCGGTAGATTAAGCTATGATAAGATGGTAGGAATATTATTTTCTTGCGATATAGCTGTAAATCCTATCAGTCATAGATCTTCTGGAAGCATTATTAATAAACATGCAGATTATGCTGCTGCGGGGTTACCTGTTATTAATACTCAGGAATGTTTAGAGTATAGAGAATTGGTAGAAGAATATAATATGGGATTAAATTGTGAGAATAACAATCCTAAGGATTTAGCAGACAAATTGCTTAAACTATATGGTGATGAAAGATTAAGGAAGACAATGGGACAAAATAGTCGTAAGCTTGCAGAAGATAAATTTAACCGAAAAGAATCTTACAGGCAGATAATTGATATTATTTTAAATAATTAAAATATACATTGTAAATATGATGATAATTTAGTGAGGTAATTATGCAGATACCATTGATAAATTTAAAAAAACAGTATGAAACAATAAAAGATCTCGCAGATGAAAAAATACTTGAGGTTCTTCATTCAGCGCAATATATTATGGGACAAAACGTCAAAGAATTTGAAAAGGAATTTGCATCATATATCGGAGTAAAACATGCAATAACAGTCGGAAATGGAACAGATGCTCTGATTATAGCTTTAAAGGCTCTTAGAATCGGTGAGCAGGATGAGGTTATAACATCTCCATTTACGTTTTTCTCAACAGCAGAAGCAATAACTGCTGTAGGAGCTGTACCGGTATTTGTTGATGTAAAGCCTGATACATTCAATATTGACACTGCTGGGATAGAATCAAAGATAACTGATAAAACAAAAGCTATAATTCCGGTTCATATTTTTGGACAGCCTGCAGACATGGATGAAATTAATACTATTGCAAAAAAATATAATTTAAAGGTCATAGAAGATGCTTGTCAGGCTGTAGGGGCTGAGTACAAAGGGAAAAAAACTGGAACATTGGGAGACATAACGTGTTTTTCATTTTTCCCGACTAAAAACCTTGGATGTGCTGGTGATGGTGGTGCAATAGTAACCGATAATGATGAACTGGCAACAATTTGCAGAGCACTTAAAGCTCACGGAAGCGGTGAAAATGGGCAGAAATCATACAATATACTGAATAACATAAGCGAAGATGTAGCTGTGGACAAATCTGATGACAATACTGTATATAACCCATTGAAATACTATAACTACCTGATTGGGCATAATTCAAGACTGGATGAATTACAAGCTGCGTTACTTAGAGTTAAGCTGCCTCAATTAGATAAATGGAATAAACTGCGAAGAGAACATGCTTACTTATATAACAAGAAACTGAAAGAAACTGAACTTATTGTGCCACATGAAGACAATCAGGTAAAACATGTATATCACATGTATATACTGCAATCAGAAAATAGGGTGGAAATGATTAATCATCTTAAAGGAAATGGAATAGCAACCGGTGTATATTATCCTGTGCCGCTTCATTTGCAGAAAGCATTTCTGAAGCTTGGATACAAAGAGGGGGATATGCCTAATGCCGAGTATCTTTCACACAGGACATTTGCTATACCAATGTTTGCTGAATTAACAGAAGAAGAACAAGAATATATTTGTGAGGTAATAAAAAAAATTTACAATAGTGAGGTATAAGATGGAATTAAGTAATGTTTTAAAAGAAATGAATATAAGTGATTATGCCATACAAAATAAAAAAAAATTTGATACTTTGGGATTAATAGCCTCAATTACTGATTTATCCATGTGTACCTTCTTAGATAATGAAAAATATATTACTAAAATACCTGATAATGTAACAATGTTGATAACAACGAGGGAAATATCTTCAAGGTTATCTGGTAATAATTATGGCATTTGTATTGTTGAAAATCCAAGATTACTTTTTTTTAAGGTTCACAATTTTCTGAGTAGGAATAAAAATTATGCTAGAGAAAAGTTTGCAACGGTTATTGGGAAAAATTGTTCAATAAGTTCTCATGCAATAATTTCAGACAATGATGTTACTATAGGTAATAATGTTACAATAGAAGAATTTGTATCCATAAAGGAAAATACTGTGATAGAAGATGGGACAATAATAAGGTCAGGCTCAGTTATTGGAGGGGAAGGATTTGAATTCAAGAGAACTGGAGAAGGTATTTTTGGTGTAAAGCATTTAGGCGGAGTTAAAATAGGTCAAAATGTTGAAATACAATATAATACGTGTGTTGATAAAGCAGTTTATCCTTGGGATGATACTATAATAGGCAATAATTCGAAAATTGATAATTTGGTTCATGTTGCTCATGCTGTCAAAATCAACAAGAATACAATGATTGTCGCTTTATCTGGAGTCGGAGGAAGAACTGTAATAGGGGAAAATTCATGGATTGGCTTTGGTACGACGGTTACAAATGGAATAAAAGTAGGAAAAGATGTCAGTATTAATATAGGAGCAGTTGTTACTAAAAGAGTTGAAGATGGACAAAGTGTTTCGGGCAATTTTGCAATAGATCATGAAAGATTTATTAAGTTCATTAAATCAATAAGGTGATGGGGTAGATTATGTTGAAGGAAAATTTAATTAAGAAGATTAATAATAAAGAAATAGTTGTTGGAGTTGTGGGGCTTGGATATGTAGGTCTTCCTCTCGCAGTTGAAAAAGCAAAAGCCGGATATAAAACCATAGGTTTTGATATTCAAAAACAAAAAGTTGATATGGTGAATAAGGGACATAACTATATTGGGGATGTGGTAGATGATGACCTTGAAAAACTTGTTAAAGAAGGAACATTGTCTGCAACATCTGATTTTTCTTTTATAAAAGATGTAGATTTTATAGCCATATGTGTTCCTACACCGTTAGACGCATACCAGCAGCCGGATATCAGTTATGTAAAAAATTCATCTGTGGAGATTTCCAAATACTTAAAAAAGGAAACCATTGTAGTTTTAGAAAGTACAACATATCCCGGTACAACGGAAGAACTTATTATGCCTACACTTGAAGAGGGATCAGGATTAAAATGTGGTGAAGATTTTTACCTTGCTTTTTCTCCAGAGCGTGTTGATCCGGGCAATTTGATTTATAAAACAAAAAATACTCCGAAGGTTATAGGTGGTGTTGGCAAAGATGCAACAGAAGTTGCTGCCGCTATGTACAGGCATGTATTGCAGGGGAATGTATATGAAGTTTCATCACCAAAAGTTGCTGAAATGGAGAAAATACTTGAGAATACGTACAGAAATATCAATATAGGTCTGGCTAATGAAATGGCTATAATATGTGATAAAATGGGAATAAATGTGTGGGAAGTAATAGATGCTGCCAAAACTAAGCCATACGGATTTCAGGCATTTTATCCAGGACCGGGACTCGGAGGCCATTGCATTCCTCTTGATCCATATTATCTGACATGGAAAGTAAGGGAATATGATTATCACACAAAATTGATTGAAACTTCCGGAGAAATAAACAATTATATGCCACAATATGTTGTTGAACGTTCATCCAGAATATTAAACAGGTACAAAAAAGCATTAAATGGTTCAAAGATATTGATATTAGGTGTTGCATACAAGCAGGATATAGACGATTACAGGGAGAGTCCGGCTTTGAAGGTTATAGAAAACTTTGAAAAAGAAGGTTCAATTGTAGATTATTATGATCCTTATATATTTGAGTATAAGTATAAAGGCAATATAAAACAAGGTCTGAAAGAAATAAATGAAAAAGTGTTGGAACAATATGATTTGGTTGTTATTACTGCTATGCATACAAATGTGGATTATGATTTGGTGCAAAAATATTCCAAGTTTATTTTTGATGCTAAAAATGCAATGGAAAATGTAATTAGCAGAGAAAACATAGAATTATTATAAAAGGAGTTGATGTAATGCAATTCACATATAAATCATATGAATATATGCTCAATCTACTTAAAGAGTGTAATTATTATATAACGGATTATAATGAATATGAGAATTATGAAAAGTGTGCAATTCTTAGGTACGATGTGGATAACAGCTTGTATGATGTTGTTAAATTAGCAAAAATAGAGTATAAAAATAATGTAAGATCAACGTATTTTATATTACTGTCAACTGATTTTTATAATATTTTTTCAAATAATTCAAGAGCATTGATTACCGAATTGGTGAGTATGGGACATCATATAGGTCTCCATTTTGATGAGGTAAAGTATGACATAAATAATGAAGATACATTAAAAAAATATGTCCAAAAAGAAATAGATATAATGTCTCAAGAATTAGAGTTAGGTATAAATGTGGTTTCAATGCACAGACCTTCAAAATGGGTTCTTGAAAAAAATATTGTTTTCGATAATCTCATCAATACCTATGGGAAAGAATACTTTGAAGATTTTAAGTATGTTTCTGATTCTAGGATGCATTGGAGAGAAGATATTACAGAAATAATTAAGACTTCAAATTATAAAAGATTACATATTTTAACGCATGCGTTTTGGTATGGTGTATATAACGAATTGCCAAAAAACATATTAAAGAATTTTTTAAATACTAAAAGCAGAGAAATGTATTTTGCGTTAAAATCAAATATTAGAAATTTAGATGAATTTATAACAGAGGAAGAAATAATATGAGGTGATAAAGTGAAATCAATATTTGTTAGTGATATATTATCATATTTAGATAAAAATGAATTCAAATATAAATTTGTAGGTAATCCTAATAATACAATTGAAGGATTTTCAAGTGTTACTAATTATAAAGGAAATACAATAACCTGGATAAAGGATAATGAAAAATATAAAGCAATTAAAGATATGATAAATATTGATATTAAATTGATTGTAATAAGCCGTGACAACGAATTATTTGATAGATTTTTAAATATGATTATTACTGACGACCCAAAGAACATCTTTTTTGGCATTTTACAGTATTTCTATGAAGAAAAGACTGAATATGGAATTGGAAAGAATTCTGTTATATCACAAAATGCAATTATTCATCCAAATATAAATATAGGCAACAATTGTGTTATTGAAGATAATGTGGAAATTGGAGAAGGTACAATAGTTAATCATAATGTGGTTATAAAGCGGAACACGAAAATAGGAAGAAATTGCTTAATTCAATCGGGAGTTATTATAGGTGAATCAGGGTTTGGACTTAGAAATGAAAATGGTGTTTATGTTAGAGAACCGCATTTTGGTGGTGTCGAAATAGGGGATAGAGTAGAAATTGGTGCAAATACATGTGTAGTAAGAGGGACAATAGATAATACAATTATTTCTGATGGTGTAAAAATTGACAACTTATGTCATATAGCTCATAACGTATTTATAGGAAAGGGTTCAATAGTTGTTGCTTCAACAATGATTGGTGGGAGCACACGAATTGGAGAAAATTGTTATGTATCAACTTCCACAATAAAAAATCAAGTACATATAAATGACAATGCATTTATAGGCATGGGTTCGCTAGTAATAAAAGATGTAAAAAAAGGAATGCTTGTTTACGGGGCTCCTGCTCAAGAAAAACGAGAAAATAAGGAGAAAGTATAATGTTAAATTTTGCTATAATAGGCTGTGGAAGAATTTCAAAGAATCATATTGAAGCTTTAATAAATAACTCAGATAACTGTAACTTAGTTGTTCTGTGTGATATAGTAGAAAACAAAGCTATTGAAAGAAAAAGGCAGTATGAAAACACTATTGAAGGTACAAATGTAAAAGTATATACTGACTATATTCAAATGCTTCAAAATGAAGATATAGATGCGGTATCTATATGTACTGAAAGCGGATATCATGCAAAAATTGCAGTAGATTGCTTAAACTATGGCAAGCATATTCTAATAGAAAAACCTATGGCTTTATCTTTGGAAGATGCTGATAAGATTATAGATTTGGGAAAACAAAAAAAATTGAAAGTTGGAGTATGTCATCAGAACCGTTTTAATCCTCCCGTACAGAAACTCAGAAGAGCTGTTGAAGAAGGTCGTTTTGGTAAAATAATAAATGGCACAGCGAGAATTTTGTGGACAAGGGATCAGAATTATTATAATCAGGCACCTTGGAGAGGCACTAAGGCATTAGATGGTGGTACTTTGATGAACCAGTGCATTCACAATATTGACTTGTTGCAATGGATGATGGGTAGTGAAGTTGAAAGGGTACACTGCGAAAGAGGAACCTTTTTAAGGAATATTGAAATGGAGGATTTTGGGGCAATACTTATTCGTTTCAAGAATGGTTCAATTGGTATTGTTGAGGGTAGTGCATGTGTTTATCCGAAGAATCTTGAGGAAACTTTAAGCATCTTCGGAGAAAATGGAACTGTAGTAATCGGCGGACTTGCAGTAAATAAAATTCAGACATGGCAGTTTGCTGATGAAAGAGATTATGATAAAGAAGATGGCAGTACTGAGGTTGATAGTGTGTATGGAAAAGGACATACTCCGTTATATAAGGATTTTGTTGGAGCTATTAGAGATAACATGGAGCCTTATATAAACGGAGAAGGAGGTAAAAAAGCATTAGAAATTATAATTAGAGCGTATGACAATGCATAAAGGATATTATTTATGAAAAAAGTTAAAATGATATTAACAAATGGGTTTGATCCTGACCCGAGAGTATATAAAGAGGCTAAATACTTAATTTCAATAGGGATGCAAGTTGAAATTTTGTGCTGGGATAGAGAAAATGTTTATTTAGATAAAGAGATTGAAAATATTGATGGAATAGAGGTAAAAAGGTTTTATCCCTATTCAAAATATGGTTCTGGTATGAAACAAATTAATGCTTATTTTTCCTTTAAAAAACAAGTTAAACAATATTTAAATAATAAAGACTATGATTATATACACTGCCATGATTTAGATGGCATAGTAATTGGAAATTCAGCAAAAAACAAGGCTTGTAAACTGATTTTTGATATGCATGAAAATTATGAAATTAACGGTAGAAGTCAAAAAATCAGATATGTAATGAGGGCTATTGTAAATCATTATCAGAATAAATCAGATTACATTATCTACGTTGATGAGTTACAAAAAGAGTTTATGTCTCATAAGAATAAGAATAAAAGTGTATGTTTGCCTAATTATCCAAGGACTGTTGATTTTAAATATTGTACCAAATCAGTTTCTGATAAACTTAGAATATCTTATATAGGTTCTGTTAGACAGTATAATGAATTAAAAGTATTAATAGATGCTTGTAGAGAATTGGATAATATAAGTATCAATATTCATGGAACAGGCGTTGCATATGAAAGATTAAATAGTATAAAAAACGAATACAGTAACGTTAAAGTTACTGGACGATATAATTTCAAGCAGAGTTCTAAGCTATACAATGAGGCTGATTTACTGTATGTTATTTATCCTACATCTTCAATGCAATATTTAACATCTTATCCTGTTAAGTTTTTTGAATCAATAATAACAAAAACACCTGTAATAGTAGGCAAGAATACAGTTTTAGAAAAATTTGTTAGAAAATACGATATTGGGTTTGTTGTGGACGGAGATAACATTGAAGATGTTAAAAAGATGATAACATATATAGGTGAAAATAAAAATATTTTAGAAAATAAAATAAAAAATTTAGAAAAAATTCAATATAATTATTGTTGGGAAGAAGTAGTGAAACATTTAAACAAAATATATAATTAGCTGTCTTTTAGTAACAAGATTCATGTGACTAATTAAATAGGAGTTTACTTTAGAATGAGAAGGTTAATTAAGTTAAGTAAACATTTAGTTAGGAAAGAACAGTCTGGATCGGCTATAATAAACTGGATAGAAATTTTAAGGTCATGTAGAATAAAAATATAAAAAATAAGGAGCATGACTATGCCAGAATCAAACAGAAAACAACGCCGTACTTTGAGGAAATGAATTTAAAAATCAATTAATTGATGAAACCCTAAAAACATTCAATATTAGCCGTTCCTTAAGTATGAAAGGCTGTCCGTATGATAATGCTGTTGCTGAAGCAACTTTAAAATTATTAAAACAGAATTTGTATGTGGTCAATATTTCGAGACGCTCAATGATTTAAAATATCAATTGTCAGATTATGTTAATTAGTTTAACAATTATAGAATTCATTCGTCTTTGGGATATTTATCACCATATCAATATAAATTCAATACCCTTAAAAAAGTTGTTTAGTTTACTGTTGACATTCCAAAGTTTTGAATAGTAGTAATAAGATTATTATAAAAATGGAGAATATAATGAATGTATCATTTGAGAATAAAATGGACAAAAAAATATCAACAGCGATTTTTGTACAATTTGCGGTTCTTACAATACAATATTTGGTTCTGTATTTTTTTCGCATTGAAGAAAGTAGTGTAGGGACATCGATTAAGATTCTTTCAAAGATAATTGTCGGTATATTTTTTTTAATAGTTTTAAAGGATGTTTTAAGAAGAGAGTATAAATTAATCATTATAACATATTGCATATCAATAATATTTTTTTTGCTTAATATTTTATTATTCCCTCAAAATATAGAAAGCATAAAATCAATAGTTTTTGATTTCTTCTTTATATGTTTACCATGTTTTATTTATAGTTTCAGTATAAATAATTTTGATATTTTGTATAAAACCTTTGAAAAAATATGTAATATAGTTTTAGTTGTTGGTTTAATAATCTCACTTTTAGACTTCTCTAATAAAATTGATGTTGGAACTTACAGTATGACTTTATCATATTATTTGTTAATTCCATCGTTACTTTATTTATATAAATTTTTAAATGAAGTATCAATTAAGTATTTTGTTCTCTTTTTGATATCTTTTATATCAGTATTATTGCTGGGCGCCAGAGGACCAATTCTATGCATTGCTGTTTATACAATCATTTATTTGGTTAACAGTATTAGAGGTAAAAACAGTGTAAAGAAAACTATTGTATATTTTATTCTCATAATACTGTTATTAACAGGAGTTATATTTTTAAAGGAGATTTTATTATTAATAAATAATATATTAAATAAGTACAATATCTATAGCAGGACAATAAATTTATTGTTAAATGAAAAAGTTATTTTAAGTGGCAGGGAATATTTATATACTGATGCTATTAAGTTAATAAAAAAATATCCTATAATTGGAATAGGGATTGCAGGGGATCGTTACTATCTTGGAGGATATGTTCATAATCTATTTTTTGAACTTTTATTGGATTTTGGCTGTTTCATAGGATTGCTTATTTGTTTTGTGTTAATAGTAATTTTTATAAAATCAAATTTTTTTACTAGTAAAAAAATAGCTAATTTAACCTCGATATTTTTTTGCCTGGGAGTTGTACCTTTAATGATAAGTAGCTCATATTTAATAAATGCTTGGTTTTGGATTTATTTGGGTATTGTACTTAAACTCCTAACTAATAAAAAACAGTGTAAATTTCTTGAAACGAGGAATTAATCAAAGATGTCAAACATAAAAAAAACAGCATTAATTATCACAATTATATCATTAGGCT
>ENA-UOOI01002952-UOOI01002952.1-fermentation-metagenome-genome-assembly--contig:-NODE-2952-length-13655-cov-157.671691_pt1 | contig 13655 bp, 19 predicted proteins | sample MGYA00245779_ERZ724027 | MGnify/ENA primary metagenome ERZ724027 (study PRJEB28704, sample SAMN03018318) | fermentation metagenome | biome: anthropogenic terrestrial biome; feature: soil... | reverse complement strand
CTGGAAAAAGTGACAAGAATTGTGGACGGAGTTACCCTGTTGGATAATTTTAATCTGCATATATACCAAGGAGAGATTATGGGGCTTGTATGCATCAACGCCCATGGAGAGAAAGAATTAGTGGATCTGTTATGCAAGAATCTGCCGCTCCATTATGGCCGTATTTATCTCAATGAAACGATGGTAAATAGCTATGAGGAAAGCACGCTTGGCTTGAATAAGGTGATGGTAATCGAGAAGGAGAACGGTCTGGTAGAGGATTTGACAGTGGTAGATAATATCTTTGTGCTGAAAAGCGGTTTTAAGAGTTATCTGATTCATAAAAGAATTCTGAATGCCGGGCTAAAGAATGCGATTCAAAAGCTTGAGTTGAAATTAGAAGGAAATGAGCCAGTATCCAAACTCTCCGCCCTGGAAAAATGCCTTGTGCTGCTGTTGAAGGCAGTGGTTGCCGGTGTGAGGCTTGTTATCATCAAGGATATCAGTAACTATCTCAGCGCCGCCGAGCTGGCTCTATTTCATAAGTTGATCCGGTATTATTGCGGGGAGGGGCTTTCCTTCCTCTATATCTGCAATCATCATGAGGAGGCCTTTCAGATCTGCAATAGGATTGCCTTAATGGAAAACGGTAAAATTATTAAGGTGCTGGATCATAAGGAGTTTACCGACGATAAAATAAAGCCTTATTGCAAGGATTTTTATGATATTAAAAACCCGGAGACGAAAAAGGTTCATAAGAAAAAGATATTGCAGCTGCAGAATATTTCAACCGGGCATATCAGAGATTTAAGCTTTTCTGTTGAAAAAGGGGAATGTACGGTTCTGCTGGATATGAACAACACAATCTTAATGGATGTCATCGATCTTATGAATGGAGCTTTGACTCCTGTCAGCGGTTCGATCCTTTTGGACGGGGAGCCGTATCTTGGGAAAAAACCATCCTATGCCCTGAAGAAAGGGGTATGCTTTATCAACGAATATCCTTTGCAAACGATGGTTTTTAAGGATCTTGGCTATTTCGAAAATTTAATTTTTCTCTTAAATAGGAAGCAATGGAACTTGCATTTACGAAAAAGGCTTCTATGGAGTATTGCGCAGGAATATATGCCGATGGTTGGTGAAAGTATTCATGTAAAAGAAGTTTCGGCATTACCTCCTGCTGTTCTCTACAGTATGATTTATAACCGGGTGCACCTCTATAATCCCAAAGTGGTTTTCTGTATACAGCCCTTTTCCGGTGCAGACATGTACCTGAGGATGCATATTATCTATTTGATCCAGGAGTTAAAAAAGAAAGGAATTACGGTTATCATTCTGGCCGTAAGCTTGTCCGATTCCTTAGTGGTGGCAGATCGGCTGATGGTAATTGAGAACGGACAATTAAGCAAGGACTATGACAGTTCAAAATTTATTTGGTTTCGATCCTAAGTTCATAACAATCCCCCCATAAATCAAAATACCGTCCCCTGTTGCCGTAGCAGGGGATATGCTATAGTATAGCCATGTTACAAAATTTGTAAAACAAATATTGCTTCACAGTAAATTAGGGTGCGAATTGATAGAAAATGAATCGTAAGGATCGGTGGCTGTATGGGGGATTATATAGTTGAAATGGAGCATATCAATAAAACCTTTCCTGGAGTCAAGGCTTTGGATGACGTGTGCTTCTACCTTAAGTCCGGTGAGATTCTGGCGCTGTTGGGGGAAAATGGAGCCGGAAAATCAACGCTTATGAAGGTTTTAAGCGGGGTATATGCAAGGGATGGCGGTGTAATCCGGGTGTTTGGCAGGGAATTGGGGGATCTGACGCCAAAATCAGCCAGGGAACTTGGAATCGCAATTATTCATCAGGAGCTTAATATGTGTTCCCACCTTACGGTAGCCGAGAATATCTTTCTCGGCAGGGAAAGGGTACAGGGAGGGCTCTTGCAGCAAAAAGAGATGAACCGCGAGGCAAAAAGAATACTGGAACGTCTTAATATGAATATTGAACCAACGACGGTTGTGGGAGATCTGGCTGTTTCAAAACAGCAGATGGTTGAGATTGCCAAAGCAATCTCAACGGACGCCAAGATCCTGATTATGGATGAACCAACCTCCGCATTAACCTCCAAGGAAATCAATCACCTGTTTGAAATTATCCGAAAGTTAAAATCCGAGGGATGTGGAATTGTATACATATCGCACCGCTTAGAGGAGCTGAAATATATTGTGGACCGCGTCACCATCATGCGTGACGGAAGATATATCAATTCTATGAATTTTAGCGATACGACGATGGATGAGATCATCGCATCCATGGTGGGCCGGGAAATCAAAGAAAAGTATCCCAGAATCGTCTGTCCGAGGGGAGAAAAAATTTTTGAAGTGAAGAATCTAAATGCCGGGCGGATGGTAAGAAATATAAACCTCAGTCTGCATACGGGAGAAATTGTCGGTATCGCGGGGCTGATGGGTGCCGGACGTACCGAAACAACACGGGCAGTCTTTGGCGTGGATCCGAAGGAAACCGGGGAAATTATTCTGGATGGAACGAAGGTCAGAATCAATTGTCCGATGGATGCAATTAAGGCAGGAATTGTATTGGTTCCGGAGGATAGAAAAAGAGACGGATTATGTGTCAACTTAAGTGTCCATGAAAATATTGCCCTGCCCAATCTGGATATGCTTTGCAACCGAATCGGTATAACGGATAGGAAGAAAGAGAAGGCAATCACCCGGCAGGCCATTCGCAATTTATCGATTAGGCTTCCGAATGCAGAGGTGGATGCCAAAAATCTTTCCGGTGGAAACCAGCAGAAAGTTGTCGTGGCCAAATGGCTGGCAAGGAATTCGCGGGTCGTCATATTCGATGAACCGACAAGGGGAATCGATGTGGCGTCAAAGGTGGAGATCTATAATCTAATGAATGAATTGAAGCAGCAGGGCGTAGGAGTCCTTTTTGTATCCTCGGAGATGTCGGAAATCATGGGGATCAGTGACCGCATACTAGTGATGTGTGATGGAAAAATTACCGGAGAGCTAAGTATAGAGGAGGCCACACAGGATGCAATTTTAAAATATGCAACCAGATTTGACAGCAAGGTGGATAAAAAAGAAATTGCCTAGCGTAAAAGGCCGTGCAGAAATGAGGTGGAGAATGGAATCAAAGGAATCTAAGAATGTTATGAAGAGGATTTTATCTATTCGGGGGATGGGGCAGGTCGTAACGGTTACCATTGGTTTGGTGTTTTTATGCATTATCTTTGGATTCTTAAATCCGACGTTCTTCTCGGGTAGAAATATAGGGAACCTGCTCCGTCAGATTGCCCCCATACTAATCATCGGCATTGGTCAGTCCTACGTGCTGATCACCGGCAATATAGACTTATCCATTGGCTCCGTCGTCGGTATGAGCGCAATGATTTCAGCGACCTTGATGACCAAAGGAATGAACCCCTGGATCTGTGTTGTCATCGCTTTGATCGCCTGTCTTATGGTCGGCTTCCTGAATGGACTGCTGGTGGCAAAATGCCAGCTGCCTCCGTTTATCGCTACGTTAGGGACACAGACCGTAGGCAGAGGAATTGCTCAGATTGCGAATAATAATTATAATACAAACGCCATAGGGGAAGGGGCGAACGGGTTTCGGAATTTCTTTTACTATGGTAAAGTCCTCGGAATTTACAATACGGTCTGGATCGCATTGATTTTATTTCTGATTTTTGATTTTCTGCTCAGTAAGACAAGGACCGGCAGATATTTATATGCCGTGGGAAGCAATAAAGAGGCGGCTAAATTATCGGGTGTTAATACGATGAGTACGGTTATGACTGCCTATGTCGTAAGCTCCTTCTGCGCCGCCGTCGTTGGCTTCAGTGTGACTGCAACGGCAGGAATGGGGAGCATGGATGCCGGTAACATGTATGAAACCTATGCGGTAGTGGCATCCGTGATCGGTGGGGTTTCGACGCTGGGAGGCCAGGGAATTCTGATTGGAACGGTGGTTGGTGCATCCATCTGGGGAGTTCTTCAAAACGGTCTTCAATTCGCAGGTGCGCCGGTAGCGATCCGCAATATCGTCATTGGTGCCATCGTTGTGATATCGGTTTTATTGGATGTTGTAATACGAAGAGGCAATTTAATTATGAAAAGAGCGAAGGTATTCGGCGGAAAGGAAAGCCTCTGAATATACCACAAAAGAGATGGAGGAGCATCCGTTGAAACAGAATCGGAAGTTACTATTCACACCCGACATGTATGCCATGTTATGATTTCGACAAATGTATCCGATTCGGAGATGCTTTCGCTTAATTGCATTACGTAGCGGTACATAAGGCTCCAAAATACGGAGCCAAAGTACCGACGAATGCAAATACTCCTGATCGGATATCATTTGCCGAAATCATAGGATAGACTTTGCCCGGGTGTGAACAGTAACAATCGGAGCGGATGGAACAGTGAGGAGAATTTCCGTGATATTAGAGCATCGTGCTTTAATAATATAAAAGTGAATTAAAAAGGGGGTACAAAATGAAGAAGTTACTTGCTTTCGTTTTATCTATGATTATGGTAATGGCACTGCTTGCCGGATGCAGCAGCGATAAGCCGAAGGAAGCAGCCAGTACGAAGGAGGGTACAACCAAAGAGAATTCGAATAAAAAAGAAGATACGAAAAAGGATACGGGCAAAAAGGAAGATACATCTAAAAAACACAAAGTAATATTGATAACCATGGACAGTATTGACCAGCACTGGGTAAATGTTGATAAGGGTGCACAGAAAGCGGCTGATGAGCTGGGAGCGGAATATAAATGGATGGCTCCGGATAAAAAGGACGATGCCCAGCAGATTGAGCGGGTGAATAATGCGGTAGCGGACGGCGCAGATGCTATTGTGATCGCAGCGAATGGGCCGGATGCGATTACAGCAGCGCTGGATGAAGCCAAAACCGCAGGGATCAAAATTGTCTATGTGGATTCCCCTGCTAATACCGAGGCCTGTGCTACATTTTCAACCAACAATAAGGCAGCCGGTAAAACTGCGGGAGGGGTATTACTGGATGAGCTAAAGGCGAAGGGCATTTCGGAAGGGAAAATAGGAATTGTAAATGTGAATCCATCCACTGATTCTGTCGTACAGAGGGAGGCAGGTTTCCGCGAAGCCTTTGAGGGAACAAATTTTGAAATTCTCGAAACCCAATATGGGGAAGGAGATGTTGCAAAATCGCAGGAAATTGCAGATAACTACATCACTCAGGGCATTGTCGGTATCTTCGGAACCAACGAGGGCGGATCCGTTGGTGTCGGAAATGCGATCAAGGGCGCCGGCGGAGGTGTTGTCGGAGTCGGATTTGATAAGTCGGATGCAAATGTTTCGTTAGTCAAGGATGGATCCCTCCTCGCAATTATGGCTCAGAATCCGGATGTCATGGGATATGAGGGCGTAAAGGCAGCCATTCAGGCAATTAACGGAGAGGAAATCCCGGAGAAGGATGTGGATACCGGGGTATCGGTGATCACAAAGGATGCCTTACCGTAGGGTGGCTTGCCGATTCGGAAACTAAAAATGATATGAGCATCGTAAGTCATATAGAAACAAGGAACATGAATGAAAGGGCGTGCTGCAGAGCCAACTTTTCCGGTTGGGGTGCAGCGCGCCCTTAAAAGATGTCCAAAAAATTGTTACTATTCACACCCGACATGTATACCATGTTATGATTTCGACAAATGTATCCGATTCGGAGACGCTTTCGCTTAGTTGCATTACGTAGCGGTACATAAGGCTCCAAAATACGGAGCCAAAGTACCGACGAATGCAAATACTCCTTATCGGATATCATTTGTCGAAATCATAGGATAGACTTTGCCCAGGTGTGAACAGTAACAAAAAATCTAATATTTTCGAAAAAAAGTTCTTGCAAAAGAAAAAATCATAGTGTATAATAACAAATGTTGTGACATTGATAGCGTAGAAGCGTGAGGTTGCTGCTGATTTTCAGCAGGTTTTTCCGTGGAGCGAAGGTCAAGTTATGAAACTGGCGACAAGTCACTGTACAAATTAATGTTCTGCATTTAGCAGAGAAGACGTGTGAAAATTTTCTTTCTACGTTCCAAGGTAAACCGGGATCGGTTTGCCAGTTTGTTCGAAAAAAGAAGATACGCACGGGTGAGTGTACAGTCACCACTTGTCGTACTGAAATTAAGTGCGAAAAGGAGGCGGCTTTTTTTATGGCAAGTCAAGTAATGAGAATCACATTAAAGGCGTATGATCATCATCTCATCGATCAATCAGCAGGTAAGATTATTGATACTGTGAAGAAGACAGGATCAAAGGTGAGCGGACCAGTTCCGTTACCTACGAAGAAGGAAGTTGTTACTGTTTTAAGAGCTGTTCATAAATACAAAGATTCCAGAGAGCAGTTTGAGCAAAGAACACATAAGAGACTGATTGATATCATTACACCAACACAGAAGACAGTAGATGCATTATCCAGATTGGAAATGCCTGCAGGTGTGTACATCGACATCAAGATGAAAACAAAATAATTGATGTGATATCAGAAAGCAAGCGTAAAGTAAAAGCAAATTATTATTAATTAAGAAGAAATCCTTGTGGTTTATCATAGAAAAATTATTTACACGGGTAGACCGTCTAGGATGATTGCAATGTAAACACGATATCGTGTTGCAATCCGCTGTAGATTAAATAGGAGGTAAAAGAATGAAGAAAGCGATTTTGACTACGAAAGTCGGAATGACCCAGGTCTTCGGTGATAATGGAGAACTTGTTCCGGTAACCGTACTTCAAGCCGGTCCAATCAGCGTAACGCAAGTTAAGACGGTAGAGAATGATGGATACGCAGCAGTACAGGTTGGTTTTGGCGATATCAGAGATCGTCTGGTAAATAAACCAAGAAAGGGACAATTTGCAAAAGCAGGTGTTGCAAATAAAAGATTTCTTAAAGAATTCAAGTTTGAGAATGCTGCTGACTATAAGGTAGGGCAAGAAATCAAGGCGGATATCTTTTCGGCAGGTGATAGAATTGATGCTACCGCTAAGTCAAAGGGTAAGGGTTTCCAGGGTGCTATTAAAAGACACGGATTATCCAGAGGACCGATGAAGCATGGTTCCAAGTATCATAGACATGCAGGTTCCAGTGGTTCTGCTACCAGCCCGGGCCGTGTACTGAAAGGCAAGAAGATGCCCGGACAGATGGGTAGCGTAAAGGTTACGATGCAGAACCTTGAAGTAATAAGAGTAGATGCTGAAAAGAATCTGATCTTAGTGAAAGGTGCCGTACCGGGTGCAAAAAAATCCCTAGTAATCCTGAGGGAATCAGTAAAGGCAAACTAGAGCTTTAAGAAAGGAGGAACTTAAGTAATGGCAAATGTAGCTGTTTATAATATCGAAGGCAAGAAAGTTGATACATTAGAATTGAACGATGCTGTCTTCGGAGTAGAGATAAATAATCATTTAGTTCATATGGCTGTTGTTTCACAATTAGCAAACAAACGCCAGGGAACACAGAGCGCAAAAACCCGTGCTGAAGTAAGCGGCGGTGGTAGAAAGCCTTGGAGACAAAAGGGTACCGGTCATGCCAGACAGGGTTCAATCAGATCCCCTCAATGGAAAGGCGGCGGTGTTGTATTTGCTCCAAAGCCAAGAGATTATTCCTTCAAGATGAACCGAAAGGAAAAAGCGCTTGCAATCAAATCCGTTTTAACCTCGAAGGTTCAGGAAGAGAAGATCGTTGTTTTAGATCAATTAAGCTTTGACGAGATTAAGACCAAGAAAATGAAGGCAATGCTGGACAGCTTTAAGCTAGAGAAAGCACTTGTTGTTCTTGATAAGAGAGAGGAGAATGTAATCCTTTCTGCAAGAAACCTTCCGAAAGTAAGAACTGTATTAACAAACTCCATTAATGTATACGACATTCTAAAGTATGATACGCTGGTATTAACCAAGGATGCTGTAGCGAAAATTGAGGAGGTGTACGCATAATGGCAGATTTAAAATATTATGATGTAATCCTGAAGCCAATCGTAACTGAGAAGAGTATGAATTCCATGAGCGAAAAGAAGTACACATTTTCAGTTCATCCGGAAGCTACAAAGAATCAGATTAGAGAAGCTGTTGAAAAGATGTTTGCCGGCACAAAGGTTGTTAAGGTAAATACCATGAACTTAGACGGAAAGAACCGCAGACGCGGCAATACCGTAGGCAAGACAGCAAAAGAAAAGAGAGCCGTTGTACAGCTTACCGCTGACAGCGCAGATATTGAGATATTCTCCGGACTATAAGAGTAATTGTCCGTTGTACGAAAAGGAACGGAATACAGGTGAAAAGGCAAAAGAATAATTCGCTTGTGGGAAGTTCACGAAATGAGAATAAGGATGCAGACAAGAAAACAAATTATTGCATCAATTGAAAGGAGTTTAAAACATGGGAATTAAAACATATCGCCCATATACACCTTCCAGACGAAACATGACTGGTTCTGATTTTGCTGAGATTACAGCTTCAAAGCCGGAGAAGTCCTTAGTGGTATCTTTAAATAAGAATGCAGGACGTAACAATCAAGGTAAGATCACGGTTAGACACCAGGCTGGCGGATCTAGAAGAAAATATAGAATTATTGACTTTAAGAGAAGAAAAGATGGTATTCCTGCAAAGGTTATCAGCATTGAATACGATCCAAACAGAACAGCAAATATTGCATTGATCGCTTATGCGGACGGTGAAAAATCCTACATCCTCGCACCGAATGGCCTTACCATAGGCACTACATTAATGAATGGTGAGAAGGCAGAAGTCAGAGTAGGTAACTGCTTACCGCTTCAAAATATTCCGGTAGGTACAGAAATTCACAACATTGAATTATATCCAGGCAAAGGCGGACAGCTGGTTCGTTCCGCAGGTAACGCAGCGCAGCTTATGGCAAAGGAAGGAAAGTATGCAACACTTCGTCTTCCCAGCGGTGAGATGAGAATGGTTCCGATCATTTGCAGAGCAACCATCGGTCAGGTAGGCAACATTGATCACGAACTGATCAGTATCGGTAAAGCAGGCCGTAAACGTCATATGGGCTTTCGTCCTACCGTACGTGGTTCTGTTATGAACCCGAATGACCATCCTCATGGCGGTGGTGAAGGTAAGGCAGGTATTGGCCGTCCAAGTCCTTTAACACCTTGGGGTAAACCTACTCTTGGTCTTAAGACAAGAAAGCACAATAAGAAATCCAATAAGATGATCGTAAGAAGAAGAGACGGTAAAGCTCTGAAGTAAGAGATAATTATAGAAGTAAGTAATAATTCTAAGGAGGTTAGAATCCATGGCTCGTTCATTAAAAAAGGGACCCTTTGCTGATGAATCTTTATTAAAAAAAGTAGACGCGCTAAATAAGTCCGGTGATAAATCAGTAATTAAGACCTGGTCACGTCGTTCTACCATTTTCCCGCAGATGGTTGGTCATACAATCGCTGTTCATGACGGTAGAAGACATGTTCCGGTATATATTACGGAGGATATGGTTGGACACAAGCTTGGTGAGTTTGTTACTACCAGAACTTATAGGGGACACGGAAGAGACGAAAAGAAGATAAGAAAATAATGCGTAGGCATTGAATGGAAGGAGGTTTCATCCATGGCGAAAGGACATAGATCCCAAATTAAGAGAGAAAGAAACGAGAATAAGGACAATAGAGCTTCTGCAAAGTTATCCTATGCAGGAGTTTCTGTGCAGAAGGCTTGTTTCGTATTAGATGCCATTCGAGGTAAGGATGTACAAACAGCACTTGGTATTTTAGCATATAACCCAAGATATGCTTCAAGTTTAATTTTAAAATTATTAAAGTCAGCGATTGCAAATGCTGAAGTTAAGAATATGGATCCCTCTAAGCTTTATGTTGAAGAATGTTATGCAAATCAGGGACCGATTATGAAAAGAATCAGACCAAGAGCACGAGGCACAGCTTATCGTATCGAGAAGAGAATGTGCCACATCACAGTTGTGCTTAATGAAAGATAAGGAGGGCAATAATGGGACAAAAGGTTAATCCTCATGGCTTAAGAGTCGGAGTTATTAATGATTGGGACTCCAGATGGTATGCTGAAGCGGATTTTTCTGATAATCTCGTTGAAGATTATAGGATTAGAAAATTTCTGAAGAAAAGATTATACAGTGCAGGTATTTCTAAAATCGATATTGAGAGAGCATCAGACCGTTTAAAAATAATTATTTATACTGCTAAGCCGGGCGTTGTTATCGGCAGAGCAGGTGCGGAAATAGAAAAATTAAAGGTTGAGCTTCAAAAGTTTACTTCCAAGAAATTAAATATAGAAATCAAGGAAGTAAAGAGACCTGACCTGGATGCTCAGTTAGTTGCTGAAAACATTGCTACGCAGCTGGAGAATCGTATCTCTTTCAGAAGAGCTATGAAGTCTACCATGAGCAGAACAATGAAGGCTGGAGCAAAAGGTATTAAGACATGCGTTTCCGGCCGTCTCGGCGGAGCTGATATGGCTCGTACCGAATTTTACAGTGAAGGAACGATACCGTTACAGACTTTACGTGCCGATATCGACTATGGTTTTGCTGAAGCAAATACCACTTACGGCAAATTAGGCGTAAAGGCTTGGATTTATCATGGTGAAGTGCTTCCTACAAAAGGAGCTAAAAAGGAAGGGAGCGATAAATAATGTTAATGCCTAAGAGAGTTAAGCATCGCAAGCAGTTCCGTGGCACGATGGCCGGAAAGGCAATGAGAGGCAATACGCTTGCATATGGTGAGTTTGGCCTTGTTGCATTAGAGCCTGCTTGGATTAAATCCAATCAGATTGAGGCTGCCCGTATTGCTATGACCCGTTTTACAAAACGTGGTGGTAAGGTATGGATTAAGATATTCCCTGACAAACCTGTCACAACAAAGCCTGCAGAGACCCGTATGGGTTCCGGTAAAGGTTCCTTGGAGTATTGGGTAGCTGTTGTTAAGCCGGGACGTGTGTTATTCGAAATTGCAGGTATTCCTGATGAAACAGCAAAAGAAGCATTACGTCTGGCTATGCATAAATTACCGGTGAAATGTAAAATCGTTTCCCGTGCAGACTTAGAAGGCGGTGAAAACAGTGAAAATTAATAAATATGTAGAAGATTTAAAAAAGAAATCAGCTACAGAATTGAACGAAGAATTAGTAGCTGCTAAGAAGGAACTCTTTAATCTGAGATTCCAAAACGCAACCAATCAGCTGGACAATACCAGCAGAATTAAAGAAGTAAGAAAAAATATTGCTAGAATTCAGACAGTCATATCTGAACTTTCAAAAGCTTCGAAATAAAAATAGGCCTCTCGGTCAAATCCTTCGATTCGGCCCGTGGTCATAGAAAGGAGTTTCATTGTGGAAAGAAATCTAAGAAAAGTTCGTGTCGGTAAAGTGGTTAGTAACAAGATGGATAAGACGATAGTTGTAGCAATTACGGACAACGTAAAGCATCCTCTGTATGGTAAGATCGTAAAAAGAACCCGTAAACTTAAGGCACATGACGAAAACAATGATTGCAACATCGGCGATAGAGTAAGAGTAATGGAAACCAGACCTTTATCCAAGGATAAGAGATGGAGACTTATGGAGATCGTTGAAAGAGCAAAATAATCGATGGTATGCCTTTTCATTTCAGGTATACTGTTTTGATAGAGTTCGCAATTGCCGAATTCATAAAGTTATGACAAAGGATCGTGGGTATCCCCTACGGTTAGTTGTACAACAACTGAAAGGAGTATTATCATGATACAAGTAGAATCAAGACTTAAAGTTGCCGACAATACCGGTGCGAAAGAAATCCTTTGTATCAGAGTGTTAGGCGGCTCAACAAGAAGATATGCTAATATAGGTGATATCATTGTTGCTTCGGTTAAAGATGCAACACCAGGCGGAGTTGTTAAAAAAGGTGACGTTGTGAAAGCTGTTGTCGTACGTACAGTGAAAGGCGCACGCCGTAAAGATGGTTCTTATATTAGATTTGATGAGAATGCTGCTGTTATAATAAAAGATGACAAGAATCCAAGAGGAACCCGTATCTTTGGACCGGTAGCAAGAGAATTAAGAGAGAAACAATTCATGAAAATCGTTTCTTTAGCACCAGAAGTATTATAAGGGGGTGTCGACGTATGGCAACGATGAAAATCAAAAAAGGTGATACAGTAAAAGTAATCACCGGTAAAGATAAAGATAAAGAAGGCAAGGTTATCTCTGTGAAGGACGGAAAAGTATTGGTAGAAGGTATCAATATAATCACCAAACACAGCAAAGCAAACCAAGCTAATCCTAAGGGTGGAATTATCCATCAGGAAGCGCCGATCGATGTATCTAACGTTATGTATGTTCATAAGGGTAAGGTTACCAGAATTGGTTTAAAGACCGTGGAAGGTAAAAAAGGTCCCAAGAAAGTACGTTTCGTTAAATCAACGGGCGATGTAATCGATTAATACAGAGAGGAGGAACATTAACGTTGGCTAGATTAAAAGATATGTATAAGAACGAAATAGTAGCCGGCATGACTAAGAGATTCGGATATAAAAATGTTATGGAAGTGCCGAGATTAAATAAAATCGTTATTAATATGGGTGTTGGCGATGCAAAGGAAAATGCGAAGGCTTTAGACGCTGCAGTTAAGGATCTTGAGATCATTGCAGGTCAGAAACCGATTATTACGAAAGCAAGAAAATCCATTGCTAACTTTAAGTTAAGAGAAGGTATGCCAATCGGATGCAAGGTTACCTTAAGAGGCGATAAGATGTATGAATTTGCCGATCGTTTAATTAACTTAGCTTTACCTCGTGTACGTGACTTTCGAGGTGTTAACCCGAATGCATTCGATGGCAGAGGAAACTATGCACTTGGTATTAAGGAACAGCTTATTTTCCCTGAAATTGAATACGATAAGGTGGATAAGGTAAGAGGTATGGATATTATCTTCGTTACAACTGCTAAGTCAGACGAAGAAGCTCGTGAATTATTGACACAATTCGGTATGCCATTTAGAAAATAAAGGAGGAATTTCCATGGCTAAAACGTCAATGAAAATAAAGCAACAACGCCCGCAGAAATTCTCCACAAGAGAATATCATCGTTGCAGAATCTGTGGCCGTCCACATGCGTATTTGAGAAAATATGGTATTTGCAGAATATGTTTTCGTGAATTAGCATACAAAGGACAGATACCAGGAGTAAAGAAAGCAAGCTGGTAAGAAGTTAAGAAAGGAGGCAAATATTATGACAATGAGCGATCCAATTGCAGATATGCTTACAAGAATTCGTAATGCCAATACTGCGAAACATGATACCGTAGACATTCCTGCTTCTAAGATGAAAATAGCGATTGCTGATATCCTTCAAAGGGAAGGATACATCAGAAAATATGAAATTGAGGAAGTTGGCAGTTATAAAACAATCCATATTACTTTAAAATATGGTAAAGATAAAAATGTTAAGATTATCACAGGCCTTAAGAGAATTTCAAAACCGGGGCTTCGTGTATACGCAAATAAAGACCAGCTTCCGAAGGTACTTGGAGGCTTGGGTATTGCTATTATCTCGACCAATAAAGGAGTCCTGACGGACAAGGAAGCAAGAGAACTGAGCGTAGGCGGCGAGGTATTAGCATTCGTTTGGTAAAA
>ENA-UOOI01002951-UOOI01002951.1-fermentation-metagenome-genome-assembly--contig:-NODE-2951-length-13660-cov-10.163469_pt1 | contig 13660 bp, 9 predicted proteins | sample MGYA00245779_ERZ724027 | MGnify/ENA primary metagenome ERZ724027 (study PRJEB28704, sample SAMN03018318) | fermentation metagenome | biome: anthropogenic terrestrial biome; feature: soil; material... | reverse complement strand
AAAGAGCCTGAGCCGGTAGTTCCCGCTTGGGAGCAGAAGAAAAAAGTCAAAGGCTTTGACTTGCATCCTGATGTGCCTATGGCAGACCGTCACACCTTTAATCTTAGAGAAAATGAGGTTGAAACGGTTGGTAAAAAGGAACGCTTCCGCAGAAATATTATGGCAATACAGCTTCTCAAAAAATGTCAGCAAGAAAACAGATTTGCCACGCCTGAAGAACAGATTGTTTTATCAAAGTATGTCGGTTGGGGTGGGCTTTCAGAAGCCTTTGATGAAAATAATTCAGCGTGGGCAACGGAATATCTGGAACTTTCTTCGGTATTAACACCGGAGGAATATGCTTCGGCAAGAGAAAGCACATTGACTGCGTTCTACACGCCGCCTGAAGTTATCACAGCTATTTATAAGGCAATGGAGCAGATGGGCTTTAAGGAAGGCAACTTGTTAGAGCCGTCCTGCGGTATCGGTAATTTCATCGGTATGCTGCCGGACGCAATGCAGAACAGTAAGATTTACGGTGTGGAACTTGATACGATTTCCGCAGGGATTGCACAGCAGCTTTACCAGAAAACAACCATTGCGGCAGAGGGATTTGAAGAAACCAATCTGCCGGACAGCTTCTTTGATGGAGTTGTCGGAAATGTACCTTTTGGAGATTTTAAGGTATCGGATAAAAGGTATGACAAGCATAAGTTCCTGATACACGATTACTTTTTTGCCAAGTCCCTTGATAAGTTAAGACCCGGCGGTGTAATGGCTCTTGTAACGAGCAAAGGCACAATGGATAAGGAAAACTCGGCGGTACGAAAATATATTGCACAGAGGGCAGAGCTTCTTGGAGCAATCCGATTGCCGAATAACACCTTTAAGGGTAATGCAGGAACGGAAGTCGTTTCAGATATTCTTATCCTACAAAAGCGTGACAGACTGATAGATATTGAGCCGGATTGGGTTCATCTTGATACCGATGAGAACGGAATTAAGATGAACTCTTATTTTGTGCAGCACCCTGAAATGATACTCGGAGAAATGAAAATGGTATCAGGGCGTTTTGGTATGGAAGCAACTTGTGTGCCATATGAAAACGCAGACCTTGCAGCACAGCTTGATGAAGCAGTAGCAAACATTCACGGAGAAATCACGGAATATGAAACCGAGGAAGAACTGGAGGAGGAAGATAATTCTATTCCGGCAGACCCGACAGTGAGAAACTTTTCCTATACGGTGGTGGACGATAAAATCTATTATCGTGAAAATTCCCGTATGACTCCGGTGGAAGTGTCGGCAACCGCAGAGAACCGAATTAAGGGTATGATTGCTATTAGAAATTCCGTCAGAACGCTGATTGAATTGCAGACAGAAGATTACCCTGACAGCGAAATCAAAGCGGAGCAGGAGCGATTAAACAGACTTTATGATACCTTTTCAGGTAAGTACGGACTCATTAACAACCGTGCAAATACTTCTGCTTTCTCGCAGGACAGTTCATTCTCTTTGCTTTCCGCATTGGAGATAATCGGAGAGGACGGAGAACTGGAGCGTAAGGCTGATATGTTTTCTAAGAGGACAATTAAACCGCATACTCCGGTTACTTCTGTTGATACGGCAAGCGAAGCATTGGCGGTATCTCTTGGAGAAAAAGCCACGATTGATATGGACTATATGATGGAGCTTTCCGGTAAATCGGAGAATGAAATCTTTGAGGACTTAAAGGGTGTTATCTTCTTAAACCCGCTTTATGAGTATGGAAATTCTTACGAGCCGAAGTATCTGATGGCTGATGAATACCTTTCGGGTAATGTCAGGGAAAAGCTGAGGATTGCAAAGAACTCGGCAGAACTCTATCCGGAAGATTATAAGGTCAATGTGGAAGCACTTCAAAAGGTGCAGCCGAAAGACCTGACTGCAAGTGAAATTTCCGTGCGACTTGGTGCAACTTGGCTGCCGCCGGACGATGTGCAGGAGTTTATCTTTCATTTGCTTGAAACACCACGCTATGCACAATGGAATATCAAAGTTCACTTCTCTCCATTTACGAGTGAGTGGAATATTGAGGGCAAATCTTACGACAAAGGAAATGTAAGGGCATATAACACTTACGGAACTTCCCGCATCAATGCCTATAAGATTATCGAGGAAACACTGAACTTAAAAGATGTGCGTATCTTTGATTATATCGAAGATGATGAGGGAAAGAAAAAGGCTGTCCTGAATAAAAAGGAAACAGCGATTGCTCAGTCGAAGCAGGAAATGATTAAGCAGGAATTTCAGGACTGGATATGGTCTGACCCTGAACGAAGGGAAAGGCTTTGCAAATCCTACAATGAGAAATTCAATAGCGTCAGACCTCGTGAGTATGATGGAAGTCATATCATCTTCAATGGTATGAACCCTGAAATTGAACTCAGGGAACATCAGAAAAATGCGGTTGCCCATATCCTTTACGGAGGAAATACGCTTCTTGCACACGCAGTCGGAGCAGGAAAAACTTTTGAAATGGTAGCGGCAGCACAGGAGTCGAAAAGGCTTGGACTTTGTAACAAGTCACTGTTTGTTGTACCAAATCACTTGACCGAACAATGGGCGGCTGAGTATTTGCAGCTCTATCCGGCGGCGAATATCCTTGTCGCAACAAAGAAAGATTTTGAAACCAAGAATCGTAAAAAGTTCTGCGGCAGGATTGCAACCGGAGATTATGACGCCGTTATTATCGGACATTCACAGTTTGAGAAAATCCCGATGTCCATTGAAAGACAGAGGGCAATCTTAGAACAGCAGCTTGAGGAGATAACTGGAGGAATTGCAGAACTCAAGCGAAACCGAGGGGAAAACTTCTCCATAAAGCAGCTTGAAAAGTCAAAGAAATCTATCAAGCAGAAACTTGATAAACTCAATGACCAGACGAAAAAAGATGATGTTGTAACCTTTGAGGAACTTGGTGTAGACAGGCTTTTTGTTGATGAAAGCCATTATTACAAGAACCTTTATCTTTATACAAAAATGCGTAATGTGGGCGGTATCGCACAGACGGAAGCACAGAAATCTTCCGACCTCTTTATGAAGTGTCGTTACCTTGACGAGATTACCGGAGGTCGAGGAACCGTATTCGCAACGGGTACACCTATCTCAAACAGCATGGTGGAACTCTATACGATACAGCGATATTTGCAGTACAGCACGCTTGTGAAAAATGGGTTGCAGCACTTTGACGCCTGGGCTTCCACTTTCGGAGAAACCATTACGGCAGTGGAACTTACACCGGAAGGAACAGGATACAGAGCAAAGACAAGGTTCGCAAAATTCTATAACCTGCCTGAACTAATGGCGATGTTCAAGGAGATAGCGGACATTAAGACAGCGGATATGTTGAACCTGCCAGTACCGGAAGCAAAGTACCATAGCATTGCAGTAAAGCCGTCAGAAATGCAGAAAGAAATGGTTGCTTCCCTTGCAGAGAGAGCCGAGCAGGTGCGTGGCGGCGGTGTGGATTCAAGCGTAGATAATATGCTGAAAATCACGAATGACGGAAGAAAACTGGCTCTTGACCAGCGTATGCTAAACGATATGCTGCCTGATTTTGAGGGCAGTAAAATCAATGCCTGCGTCGATAACATCTATCGGATATGGAAAGAAAATGCCGACAAGAAATCAGCACAGCTTGTGTTTTGTGACCTTTCCACGCCGAAGAATGATGGCACATTTTCCGTCTATAACGACATCAGAAAGAAGCTGATTGAGAGAGGTATTCCTGAAAGTGAAGTGAAGTTCATACACGAAGCCGACACGGATATGAAGAAAAAAGAACTGTTCCAAAAGACCCGCAAGGGAGAAGTCAGAGTGCTTCTCGGCTCTACTCAGAAGATGGGAGCAGGAACGAATGTGCAAGACAAACTTATCGCACTTCACGACGTGGATTGTCCGTGGCGACCTTCAGATTTGGAGCAGCGTTCCGGTAGAATTGTCCGTCAGGGCAATGAAAATCCGCAGGTAGATATTTACCGTTATGTAACAGAGCAGACATTTGATGCATACCTCTATCAGCTTGTGGAAGGTAAGCAGAAGTTCGCAAGTCAGATTATGACGAGCAAATCTCCGGTCAGGTCGGCAGAGGATATTGATGAAACAGCACTGTCCTATGCGGAGATAAAAATGCTTGCAACAGGCAATCCGTATATCAAAGAAAAGATGGACTTAGACATTCAGGTGCAGAAGCTAAAGATGTTAAAATCCAATTTTTTATCGGAGAAATATGGACTAGAGGATAAGGTCATCAAGTTCTACCCACAACAGATTGCTTACTTAAAATCCCGTGTAGAGGGACTTACAAAAGATGTTGAAACAGCAAAATTACACCCGAAACCGATAGACGAGCAGCCGCTTGGAATGACGGTATCGGGTGTTTCTTATTCCGAAAAAGCCGAAGCAGGTCAGGCAATCATCAATACCTGCAAGTCAATGAACAGTCCTGATGCGATACCACTTGGCGAGTACCGTGGCTTTCAAATGGAACTGTATTTTGATACGGTGCAGCGTAATTATGTTGTGAAATTGAAAGGCGAAACGAGCAGAGATGTACCGCTTGGCGATGATGCTCACGGTAATATCGTGAGAATAGATAACGGCATAGAACGCTTTGAGGAAGCACTTGCTGATACGAAAAACAGCCTTGAAAATACGGAGAAGCAGTTTGAAACAGCGAAGCAGGAAATCGAAAAGCCGTTTGCAAAGGAGGAAGAATTGAGGGCAAAAACTGCCCGACTTGATGAGCTGAATATCCTGCTCAATATGGATAAAAAGGAAAATGAGATTGTCGGCGGAGAGCCTGATGAGGGCGAAGCAGTCGGCGGCAGAAAGGAGAAATCGTATGAGAGATAAACAGGAAGGCGGTGGTCGATATGCCATTTATCGCACCTGAGTTAATCATTCAGGCGAAGCAGATGGACTTATTAACCTACCTGATAAATTATGAACCGTATGAGCTGGTTAAGTTTTCAGGTAACACCTATTGCACAAGAACCCACGATAGTTTGAAGATTTCAAACGGGAAATGGATATGGTGGTCGAGAGGTATCGGTGGCAGGAGTGCTTTGGATTATCTGATTAAGGTCAAAGGTTACAGCTTCCTTGAAGCGGTGGAAACCATTATCGGACACACATCGATTCAGGCTCCGGTCTATGAAAAGCCACAGCCAAAAGAGGAAAATAAACCGCTTCTTCTCCCTGAAAAATGTTCTTCCAACAGAGTGATTACAGAGTATCTTTTCGGGAGAGGAATAGATTTTGAAATCATCAATTACTGTATCTCTAATGACCTTATCTTTGAGAGCCTGCCGTATCATAATGTTGTGTTTGTAGGCTATGACGAGAAGAAAGAGCCGAAATATGCAGCCTACCGTTCCACGAATAAGCGTAGGATTATGGGCGATCGCAGTGGCAGTAAAAAAGATTATTCTTTTCGGCTTGGTAAGGAAAACTTGGAGGAAGTACACCTCTTTGAGTGTGCCATAGACCTGTTATCCTATGCCACGCTTGCGAAGCTGAACGGGCAGGATTGGAAAGAAATGAGCTTTGTTTCGCTGTCCGGGGTGTATTCTCCGGCAAAGAAAATTGAGGACAGTAAAGTGCCGATTGCACTGGAAAAGTATCTTGGCAGTAACCCATCTGTCAGGAAAATCCGTATCCATTTTGACAATGATATAGCGGGCAGAAAGGCAGCACAGACCTTAAAAACTATTCTGCCGGATAAGTATGAAGTCGTTGATGAGCCACCAAAAGCAGGTAAGGACTTCAACGATTTTCTTTGTATGCGGATGGGAATTTACAATAAAAAAACACACGAAAGGAATGAAGAACGATGAATGATTCTAAGATTAAAGTTCTCTTGGTAGAACCGGAAAAATACCCAAAGGAAATTGTAATTGACGACAGTCTGGAAGCAATGCAGGAGGTTGTCGGCGGGGATATTGAGGAATATATGCCCTATGACGATGACGTTGCAATCATCTGTAATGAGGAAGGAAAGATGAGAGGACTTCCGCTTAACCGTGCAGTTTATGTGCAGGACAATGATAAGAAAGAGATGGTAGATATTATCTGCGGCAAATTCTTTATCTGTTATGCACCGCCTGAGAGTGAGAGTTTTCAGAGCTTGCCGGACGATATGATGAAGAAATACAAGGAACAGTTCAAGTATCCCGAACGCTTTTCTAAGGAAGTGGGCGGCAATATCGTGGCTGAACCTTTTAAGCCGAAATCAAAGGATTATGAGAGATAGTAGACTGAGAACGGGGCAACCCGGAGGAGATGTTTATTCTTAGCGAGCAGACCATTTGGATAAACACAGTTTCCCAAACGGTAAAAGGCTCGTTAGGGGTTGCCCCTAATACCCCGTGAGAAAGGAGAACTTGATTTGAGAGAGTTATTACTTATCGCCGCTGGGACACTGCTCGGCAGTTGTCTTGGCGTTACGATGATGTGCTTATTCCAGATTAACAAAGATTGCAGAGTAAAGAGAAAGGAAGATACTGATTATGAGAAAGAGAAACATTCAGAAGATTGTCCGCTTTAACCGCAAGGAAGCACAGGATTTGGCAGCTAAGGCAAAGAAGGCTTGTCTTTCCGAAGCAGGACTTATCCGTTTACTTATCAGAGGTTACGAACCGAAAGAGAAACCCGATGACCGTTTCTATGATGTGATGAGGGAACTTTCCTCTATCGGTAATAACATCAATCAGCTTGCTGCCAAAGCGAATACACTTGGTTTCATTGACGCACCTATGCTGAAGAATGAAGCTGCAAAGTGGAATAAGTTCCAGTCAGAGATTGAGAGGACATATCTTCGTCCAAATCAGAGCGAAATGAAATGGCAGTAACAAAGTTGTGGTCGGTAACAGAAAGGCTTGGTCAGGTCATTGACTATGCAACCAATCCCGAAAAGACTTCTGCAAATATCAAAAGGGAGTTTTCACCGGAACAGTATCAGGCTCTTGCTGATGTTATTGCTTATGCAAAGGACGAAGAAAAAACAGAGCGAGAATTTTATGTTGAGGGTATCAACTGTAATGTGGCGATTGCCCGTGAACAGTTCATAACAGTTAAGGAACAGTACCAAAAGACAGAAGGTATCCAAGCCTATCACGGATATTTGAGTTTCAAGGAAACAGATATATCTCCTGAGATGGCACAGAAAATCGGAATGGAATTTGCAAATGAAGTGTGGGGTAAAAGATTTCAGGTCGTTGTGACAACCCACCTGAACACAAAGCACCTGCATTGCCATTTTGTCATCAACTCTATTTCTTTTGTCGATGGCAAACATTTGTGGGGCGAGGAAAAAGCGTGGTTCAAATTCCGAAAAGTTGCAGACAGAATTTGTGAGAAGTACGGACTTTACTATGACCCGAATCCGAACCGCAGTAAGCAGTCGGATTATCTGACGATGAAAGAAAAGGCAGGTATGCCGACACGCTATTCGGTTGCAAAAGAAGCCATTGATTATGCTATCGACCATAGCAAGACCCTGAAAGAATTTCAGTTTGCTCTCAAGGAAATGGGATATGCCTATAACCTAAGTCCAAGCCGAAAATACTGGACGGTCATTCCAAAGGGATACGATAAGCCGATACGACTGAAAAATCTCGGAGCAGATTATACCAATGACCGGATTGTAGAGCGTATCAAAGAAAATCGTGACAGATGGGCAGAGATTGAGCCGTTCCAGAGGGCGACTTATAAACCAAGACAGTACCGTATGCAGACCAGAGGGCAGAAGCTGAAAAAGAAAGGCGGACTTTATGGGCTGTATCTGTATTACTGTTACAGACTCGGTTATCTGCCCAAGTATAAGAAACAGAATAACGCAAGGCTTCATTATCTTTTGAAAGATGATTTGATGAAGCTCGATAAGATTACTGATGAAGTAAGGCTGCTCGGACGAGAAAATATTTCCACGGACGAACAGCTTTTTTCATATAAGACTTCCTTAGAGGAGCAGATGAAAAATCTGATTGCCGGAAGAACACATCTCCGAAAAAAGAGAAGAACAAATATTGATGATGGTCAGCTTCAGGCGGCAAAAGATGAAATCGCTTCTATCAACGGAGAATTAAAAAAACTCCGACGGGAAGTAAAACTCTGCGAGGATATTGCGGAGAGGTCAAAGGTTATGGAAGAAAACCTTGAGCATATCGAAACAGAGGAACAAAAACAGCAGAGAAAGGAGAAATCACGCTATGAACAACGGTGGTGACGCAGCAGAGCAGGTCGTTAGGCTTTCGCTTGAAGGATTTGAAGTTGCTGCAAGATTAAGCGGTTCGGCGGCGAAGAATATCGCATTGCTTTTGGTATCGGTTCTGAAGCAGGAACAAAAGACGAAGGGTAAAGCAAGGCTTACCAATATGATTAAGTCAGGCAAGGAGCTGAAAGTCTTTTCCATTCCGCAAAAGGACTTGAAGAAGTTTACCGAACAGGCAAAACGCTATGGCGTTCTTTATTGTGTCCTCAGAGATAAGAACACAAAGGGAGAGAACGCTCCGGTAGATATTATTGCAAGAGCAGAGGACGCTTCTAAAATTCAGCGTATCGTTGAAAGATTTGAACTTGGCAAGGTGGATAAGGCTTCGATTGTCAGTGAAGCAGAGAAGGCTATCGCAGACCGTGAAGCGGTTGAGAAAGAAAAGCCGACCAAATCCAAGAGTGAAATCATTATGGAAGAAGCGGTCAGAAATCCAATGCAGAAAGAGGAGCGAGCAAACGCAAACCCCTCAGTCGCCAAAACAGACAAAAGCCCTCTGTCAAGGCAAAACTCAGAGCCGGTAGAAACGCAATCTGATAAGGGTGTTGCAAAGCCAGTAGAAAAGCCATCGGTCAAAGAGAAACTTGACCGTTACAAGGCACAGGCAAAACAGCAAAAAGAAGCAGAGCGTAAAGAGCCGGAGGTTAAGAAAGACGGTAAGAAGCCGCAGCAGAAAAACGGTCAGACGGTACACCGTCAGCCGAAGAAGAAACCCAAAACAAAAGAGAGGTAATTCACTATGACAAATGATTTCAAACCCGCAAAGGCTGGCGGTACTCAGCCAAGATTATCCAAAGAGGAGTATGCGGAAAAGAAGCGAGCAGAAAAAGAAAAAGTCTATCAGATGATTGATGACGCTGCCCGTGAGATTGTGAATGACCCTGAGAAGTTCAAGAGCTTTCTTGATACGCAGAGTCGAATGGACAGATATTCCGCAGCAAATGCTCTCCTTATTTACAGTCAGTATCCGCAGGCGACACAGCTTAAAGATTTTGATGATTGGGGTAAGGACAATGTGAAGATTACCAAAGGGGCAAAGAGTATTTCTATTCTTGAACCAGTGGAATACACAAGAGCAGATGGTTCTCCGGGTATTTCCTACAATGTCAAAAAGGTATTTGATGTTACGCAGACAAATGGAAGAAAAGCTCCGGCAGTATCAGCAAACCGTGACCCGAAAGCACTTATCACGACAATGCTTGATGTATCTCCGGTGGAGGTTGCGGCAACCGATGAACTTCCGTATCCGAATATGGCAGCTTTCTATAATAATGAAAAGCAGACCTTGTATGTGAAGCGTAATGTGGGCGACAGCGTAGCAGTTGCCCAGTGTGTCGCTCAGGAACTCGGACACGCACAGCTTTCTATCAACAGTGAAAGTTACAGCCGCAGGGATATGGGCTTTCAGGCAGTGTGTATCGGATATATGCTTTGCAAGAAGTATGGAGTAGATACACAGAATTTTGCAATTAACCGTATTCCGGAGGGACTGGCTTCCAAAGAGCCGAAAGAAATCCGTGCGGAGCTTTCCAAGACACGAAATGCAATGGCAGAAATTCACAGTCATATCTCTGATGAAATGTTCCGCAAAAAGCAGGAGCGTTCAAAGGACTATGAGAGATAACGGAGGGCAGATATGGAAAAAGAAAAACTCTACCACATTGCTTTGGACGATTACGAACACGGTGTTGTCATTCGCTCCTTAAACGATGAGAAAACAAAGTTGATGGAGGAAGGCAAGTCCGCAGACGCAGTAGACGACCTGCTTGTAAAAGTCGGAAATGCCCCATTGAAAAAGTTCAAAGTGATTGAAAGGAAACGCTCAGATGAAGCGAGATAATGACAGGCAGACTGCCATTATTTTATCCATTGTCGGTATCGTTCCGGTCATATGGCTGGCACTTCTGATTGCACCTTCCATAAGCGGAGGATTGCCGGAGATAGCAGCCAATCTTGCGACACTTTTTGATAATCCATTTTCCATAAAATTATGTGGGGACAGCCTGAAAACTGTCCTCATTTTACTTTTATGCTATGGAATGGGTATCGGGATTTATTTCTCAACAAGAAAGAATTACCGCAGACGAGAGGAACACGGTTCTGCCAAATGGGGCAATGTCAGAGCCATTGATAAAAAGTACCGACAAAAGCCGCTGTCAGAAAATAAGCTGATGACTCAGAATGTGTGCATTGGGCTTAATGCCAAGAAGCACAGACGAAATCTGAATACGCTTGTGTGCGGCGGCTCCGGTGCAGGTAAGACAAGGTTTTATGCAAAGCCTAATATTATGAATGCTGCCAGAAACAGCTATGTGATATTAGACCCGAAAGGGGAAATCCTGCGAGATACGGGACATCTTCTTGAGAAGAAAGGTTACGAAGTGCGTGTGCTTGATTTGATTTCAATGGAGAAAAGCCATTGTTACAATCCGTTTGTTTATTTGCAGAATGACAATGATGTGCAGAAGCTCGTAACCAATCTATTCAAGAGTACCACTCCGAAAGGTTCACAGAGTAATGACCCGTTTTGGGATACGGCAGCGTCAATGCTTCTGCTTGCACTTGTATTTTATCTGCACTATGAAGCACCGCCGGAAGAACAAAATTTTGCAATGGTAATGGAAATGCTCAGAGCCGGGGCGATTGAGGATGAGGACGACCCAAGTCCTTCTCCGCTTGATAATCTGTTTTCGGATTTGATGATAGATAATCCTGACCACATTGCTTTGAAGTATTACCACTCTTATCATTCCGGTTCTTCCAAAACATTAAAATCCATACAGATAACCCTTGCAGCAAGGCTTGAAAAGTTTAACTTGGAAAGTCTTGCTGCTCTTACTTCTGCCGATGAACTGGATTTGCAGTCACTCGGAGAGAAAAAGGTGGCACTGTTTGCATTGATACCGGATAACGACTCTAGTTTCAACTTCTTGGTATCCATTCTTTACACACAGCTTTTTCAGCAGTTGTTTTATGCAGCCGACCATATCCACGGCGGCTGTCTGCCGATGCCTGTTCATTTTATGATGGACGAATTTGCCAATGTTTCACTGCCGGACGACTTCGACAAGATACTGTCGGTTATGCGTTCACGTGGTGTATCGGTAAGCATCATCTTACAGAACTTGGCACAGCTTAAAGCCTTGTTTGAAAAACAGTGGGAGAGCATTGTGGGTAACTGCGATGAATTTCTTTACCTTGGTGGAAATGAGCAGTCAACCCATAAATATGTGTCGGAGCTGTTGGGCAAGGAAACCATTGATACCAACACGTTCGGAAAGAGTACCGGAAGAAGCGGTAACTATTCCACCAACTATCAGATTAGCGGCAGAGAGTTACTTACTCCTGATGAGGTGCGTATGCTCGATAATCAGTACGCTATTTTATTTATCCGTGGGGAAAGACCCATTATGGATTTCAAATATGACATTATGAAACACCCGAATGTGGCACTTACCACAGACGGAAAGGCAAGTCCTTATAAGCACGGAGAAGTCACAAAAGATATTGCTTCGATTGCCATTTGGGACATTGACCCTGCAACACTTCCTGAAAAGGAAATGGAAGAAACGAACTGGGAACTTCTTTCCGATGAGGAGATGGAAGCTCTGTTCATAAACAATCAAACAAATTAAATTTTGGAGGTATTCAACTATGACTATTTTTAAGAAAAAAGCAACTGACACTCAGGAAACAAAGAAACTGCCTATGACCGGAAAGGTTAAGAAAGGCTTCCGTGCTTATTGCACAATGGTTATTGTCGGTGCGTTGGCACTTGGAATGACAACGACTGCATTTGCAGCGAATGACCCGCTTACCGTAGTTAATAATTTGTCTGACTTTATCTTCGGACTTATCCGTGCCATCGGTATGATTTTGCTTGGCTTTGGTATCGTGCAGGTCGGTCTTTCACTCAAATCTCACGACCCTTCTCAGAGAGCCAATGGCTTCCTGACTCTTGCGGGCGGTGTCATTATCACTTTTGCGAAAGAAATCCTTACTCTTATCACAGGCTAAGATAAGAGTTACACAGTTATCGAGGGGTGTGCCAAGTTACGGGACACCCCTTAATTGTAAGGAGGTGCTTTGAATGAGTGATAACTGGGTAGTTCAAAATCTTGAAAATGCCCTTGAAACTTGGAATGAAAAACTGTCGGAAATATGGACACTCATCACAACTACACCGCAGAACTTTAAGGGCGGGAATATCTGGAAGGTTATCGTTGACATCAATGGTGCAGTTCAGGCTATCGGGCTTGCATTGCTTGTATTGTTTTTCGTGATAGGTATGGTAAAGACCTGCGGAAGTTTTACAGATGTGAAGAAACCGGAACACGCTTTAAAACTCTTTGTCCGTTTTGCATTGGCGAAAGGTGTTATCACATACGGAATGGAGCTTATGCTTGCATTATTTAATATCGTGCAAGGGACGATTTCAACCATTATGAATGCTGCCGGATTTGGAACTCCGGAACAGACGACCTTATCCGCAGAGATGGTAACGACCATAGAGGATTGCGGATTTTTTGAGAGTATCCCTTTGTGGGCGGTAACGCTTATCGGAGGATTATTTATCACGGTGCTGTCGTTCATTCTGATAATGACAGTGTATGGACGATTTTTTAAACTTTATATGTACACAGCACTTGCACCGATACCACTTTCCACATTTGCAGGAGAACCGACACAGAATGTAGGCAAGAGTTTTATCAAGAGCTATTGTGCAGTTCTGCTTGAGGGGGCAGTCATTGTACTTGCTTGTATTATTTTCTCCGTATTTGCTTCATCGCCGCCAGTGGTTAATCCTGATGCAGCAGCAGTTACGCAGGTGTGGGCATATATTGGGGAACTGGTATTTAATATGCTCGTTCTTGTCGGTGCGGTAAAGATGTCTGACCGTATTATCCGAGAAATGATGGGACTTTAAGGAGAGATTTTGAGATGAACCAAAGAGATTGTAAGAAATGTGTTTACTATGGCGGTAAACGGAAGGGCAAAGTCTTTTGCCTGAATGATAAATGCGTGAGGGAGAAAGACCGAAACCGCAGGAAAGGAAACAGATATGGAAGTAAAAATTAACCGAGAAATCAGAAATTATACAGAGTCAATGTTTTTTGGACTGTCGCTCAGACAGTTCATTTTTTCTGTTCTTGCTTGTGGCGTTGCGGTAGGACTGTATTTCTTGCTCAGACCGTATGTTGGCACGGAAACCGTATCGTGGGTGTGCATTTTGGGTGCTGCCCCGTTTGCGGCACTTGGCTTTGTGAAGTACAACGGTATGACCGCAGAGAAAGCAATCTATGCGTGGATAAAATCGGAGTTTTTAATGCCGAAGAAGCTGGTGTTTCATTCTACCAATGTGTATTA
>ENA-UOOI01002949-UOOI01002949.1-fermentation-metagenome-genome-assembly--contig:-NODE-2949-length-13670-cov-55.071906_pt1 | contig 13670 bp, 22 predicted proteins | sample MGYA00245779_ERZ724027 | MGnify/ENA primary metagenome ERZ724027 (study PRJEB28704, sample SAMN03018318) | fermentation metagenome | biome: anthropogenic terrestrial biome; feature: soil... | reverse complement strand
TCATAAATTGCGGTGCTTTTTCACCTAAAACATCCGAAAACCTCTTTTTTACATTCTCCATACTTAAAAATGATTTAACCTGCCCTAAAACTGATAATTCGTTTCCCAATTAAATCCCTCCTATAATTCCACAACTGTTAAATCTTCGTCATCCGTGGTTCTCGTAGCGATAAACTGTAGCCCCTTGTCCTTGCACTTCGCATAAAGCTTATTCCTAAGCTCCGTGGATAATTTCTCAACACCGTCAATCAAAATGATCTGTAGCCCGTTCGGTTTTTGCAATGCCACATCAATGCATAAATCCAGCTTTTCGCCGTCGGACAAATTACTAATAGGTAATCCGTTGATAAGCGGGATTCCGTCCTTTACGCTTAGTCCCTTAATCGGGATAGTGGCAGTCTCTAAGATTTCTCCCGGCAGGGTACGGGCTTTCTCAATCTTCCTTGTGAGTTCTTCGGACTGTGCTTGCAGGCTTTCAGCTTCGCTTTGCAGATTGACCATGCGGTGATATTCGTTGATATGAGACTTCATTTTCTCCGTCAAGCTTGCCTGCTCCTGGAGCTCTGAATAGTCTTTTGTTTCCATGTCTGCATACTGACGGTATTCTTCGACCTCGGCATCGTACTTTGCAATATTGGCCTTATATTCATTCTCAATTACTGACAGCTTGTCAGATCGCTTAGTTTCAAGACCTGCCTTTTCGGTTCTTAAGGCTTTAATCCTTTCTTCTAACTGCAAGATGTCCTTGTCGATCTGGTTCGATCTAAAATCTATTTCTCTCGTTAAGGCAGCAATAGCAATTTCCTTGTCTGCTTCAAACTTACGGACTTTATTGTTACGGTTTTCCATTAATGCCTTAGCCTTTTCAATAGTTTCATTTTCCTTGCGGATCCGCTCAATCTGTGTGTAAATCTCGGACAGATTGGCACGCTCCCACTTTTCAGCCTGATATCCTTCCGGCAGCGTCTCGGCAATCTCTTCGATAAAGGCTTTTTTATTCCGCACATCCCGGTTGATATCTTGGCGCGTCTGGAAATAGTAACCTTTCTCTGACTGGATATCATTTAAGACCTGTAAAATGTTCTGTTCGTAATCAATATCAGGGACGATTTCCCCGAACCACTCCTTGATGGTTTGCAACGTCCAAGGATACTCTATCATGTCCAAAATTGTGGCGTTCTGCTGCTTTTTATCCATGCTCATAAACTCCACCGGGTTAAGCTGCAAAGGCGTAAAAATGTCCTTTAAAAAGCTTTCCGGACTGGGGACCTCAACGCCGTTGCGCTTGATGCTCTTATAATCTGCCTGCTGTGTTCGAGATTTTCTGTTAATCCGTAATCCGGTGTCAGTCTCAATGATGATTTCTCCCTCTGTCTCTCCATTGCGGACTATGTATTCCCGGTCCGATTTATTTGTTAAGGCATACCGGATAGCATCAATGACCGAAGTTTTTCCGGATCCGTTCTTGCCAATTAACTCGACGGATTTACCGTCTGCCTGATACTCTTTAATGCCAAAAAGATTTTTAATCTTGATTTTTACTATTTTCATATTTGACCTCCTTGATTTTGAGTGCTACAATACACTTAGGTTATTTTTGTAATGCGCTCGCTTTAGTCCGGCAAGACTTTGCGAGCCTTTTTCTTTCGCATAAGGGCATTCATATCCGGTTTGAGGTATCCTCTTGTACCGGCTTATATTCCATGTCCTGTGGCACTTGCGACATATTGCATATCTTGCGTTCATATCCATTCACCATCCTTAAAATGTGCGCATACAACCTCGGTTGAGACTGACAATACTACGACCTCTACGGCAAAAGCTACTACTGCTTGTCCGTTTGTAATTGCATCCACCTCTAGGCTACTCGCGGTTATGTATACGCAAAACATCGTTGCAATGCAGACAATAAATGCTATTAGCTCAATAATTTTACGCTTCATATTCTCCCTCCTTTTTTTACTTAGGCAGCTTTTTACATAATCCCAGCGCTCCGCGCACAGTTCTTGGATGTCTCTGATATTTGTCCTTATAAGGGCAAGTAGACGCTAATTCGCACTTCCAGCATTCGCATCTTTGGTCCTCGTTCTTGTAAATTTTATCTTCCATGGTTTTCCTCCCTTTCTACGCCACGTATTTAATGGCATATTCCTTAACAACCGTGCTAAATATTTCTCTTAATCTCTGGTCATCCTCTATCGCATCCAGCGTCCGGTAGCTCTCAATCTTTGTCTTTGTTGCTCCGTCCAGCGCCATCCGTTTACGTTGATTGTCAACCCTGACGGATAAACGGCATTTAGCACGTCTCTCCAACTGGTCATAGAGCGTCGAATATACATCTTGGTAAGTCATACCGGATCCCTTTTGTATCTTGGATATGGTCTGACGCACCCAATCTCGCCAATCATCGTAAACACCCACGATTGTATCTTTAATGTTTTGCGTGGTGTCAATGGCTTGCTGACTTTGTGCGGATGCCTGCCGAATTTCAGCGTCTTGGCGGATAAGTTGGTCTAACATACCTTGCAGTACCTGCAATGATGGTGAAGTTTTCATCTGCCCGGTACGGATGGTTTTCTCCATTTCGTGAAACTTATTTATGTACTTGACGGTAAATTCGGTTCCCTTGATGCCGGTAAGCTTGTGAGCTATAAATTCACAACCTTTTTTTGTGACTAGAAAACAAGGTCTCATCTCCCCTTTGGTGTCCTGATATTCACTTTCGTTGAAGAAGCCAACCGGAGCAATCTTGCGCTCGTTAAATTGTTCAACGTATCTGCGAATATCTCTCAATAGTTCCTTGTGATTTTTGCCGATCATGTCAGCAACCTCTAACGATGTGATTGTTTTTTGTTCGATATTCAATGTTTGTCCTCCTTTCAAACATATGTACGTTCACTATTTGCAACCATTAGGCTAAAAAAATATCGTCTAACGTCAATAATGGTTGTCCCATCTTTGCTAATCTCTTGTTAAATTCTTTCTGAATAATTCGCATTTCTCGGAGCGTGAACTCGATCGCTCCGGATTCCTTTTGGCTATAGTTTGCCTTAGAATATCCGAGTAGTACGCCCATATTTTCCTGCGTTAATTCGAGCACACCTCTCCAATATTTTAGCTTATGTAACTTTTTGTTGTTTAATTTCTTTGGCATTTCCGGCTCCTTTCATTGTTTTTTGCGTTCCTTATTTGGAACTTAAATAAAGCATATCACATTAAAACATTATTGTCAATAACTTTATGTTGCAAATTTTGAACATATTTGATATAATCGTTATATAATAAGAAACTCATTAGAAAGGGTTAAAATCAATGTATAAAGAAGACGAACAAGACAATGTCTTAAAAGAATTTGGGAAAAGGCTTAAAATGCTACGTGAAGACAGGGATATACCTATGTCGAAGTTGGCATCTGATGTCGGCACAACAAAATCAGCTATATCTAGATACGAAAATGGAAAGACTGACCCTGGATTAACATCATTAATTAAGTTTGCAGAATATTTTGGTGTAACTATTGATTGGCTCGGTGGTAATGGCGACATAGGCAATGTTAAACACGCAGATTTTAAACAATACGAAAATGCAATTAATAAGAGTGTTGAAGCCGGGATACCACCGCAAAAGCTCGAACGAATGATTGATATTTATAAGGAGTGATTGAATGAGGGCGTCAGTTTATCAGCGAAAATCGGACGGCAAATGGGTTGGTTCGATTTCGCTTGGTAAAGATACAAACGGAAAGCGAAAGAGAAAAACAGTATATGGAGATACCGAAGATGAAGTAGAAGAAAAAGTAAATACAATTCTGTTTGAAATGCAGACCGGAGAATACATCGAACCAAGCAAAGACACGCTAATAAGCTATTTAAACAACTATTACCGTGTCTGTTTTGATAATTGGGAGAGTACAACCGCGGACCTTTATCGGATGTATATTGATGTCCATTTTGCACCGTATTTTAAAGATATGAAGCTTGTAGATGTAAAGCCTATGACGCTCGATACTTTTTATAATTACAAAATGGAGAATAAGCGAGAATATACAGTAACGATTAAAGGTATCGCAAAGAAAAAGTTCGCTAATCCGCTAAGTCTTAATTCTGTTAGAAAATTAAATTCGTTTTTGAAATCAGCCTTTAATTATGCCGTGGCGAATGATCTCATGAAAAGCAATCCTACAAATAAGGTTAAGCTAGGCAAAAAAGGAAAATATTTACCTACCATTTATAATGAGGAACAGTTTCTACAATTATTAGATTATGTTTCCGGTACTGACGATGAGATTCCGATAATCCTTGGAGGTGGTTGTGGGATGCGAAGAGGTGAAATATTCGGACTTTACTGGAGAAATATTGATTTTAAAAATGGATATATTACAGTAGAAAAAACTACCGTTAGATTTTCTAAAACCATAGAAAAACCGCCTAAAAACGAAACAAGTCAACGGACATTTAAGGCTCCTCAATATGTAATTGACATTTTAAAAAATTACATGGAAAAAATCGGGGACTATAAAAAAATCAAAAACGATAAAGTTATCACTAGGTGGAAGCCAGGAACGTATTCGGAGAGATTCGGCATATTATTGGACAGGTTTGGCATGCCGCATATAAGGCTTCACGATTTAAGGCATTATAATGCGGTAATTATGTGCAAATATGGAGTATCTGACAAAGTCGCTGCTGAACGTTTAGGCCATTCGCAAGTGACTACCTTGCGGAATGTATATCAGCATGTTTTAAAAGACATGGACCAGACGGCAGCCGACGAAATTGATGAAATGTTTTCAAAGAAAAAAGAAATGCAGAAAAGCAAATTTAAAATTGTGCAGCCAGTGAAAAATGTAGCCAATAAATGTAGCCAGCAGGATTATTTGTGACTTATTTTGAGTTGCTAATAATGAACTTGTTAAGTATAGCAAAAGGCTTCAAACGTTGATAAACCGATAGTGTGAGCCTGTTTACTGCATTTACGCATAACAGATGTTACTAGATTCAGGTTCTAGTCCGGGTTAACTGGGTGAGGGTTCAAGTCCCTTCAACTGCAATGATTACAGCCGTTGCAAATAATGAATTTAAAATCATGTAGCCAAAAATGTAGCCAAGGATTATATAAAATGTCCTTGGCTATTATTAATTCAATTCCTATTTTCAATTATCATATTAACCGCGTCCATAAATCCTTGCTGATAGCAAATTCTTTCAGCGATTTCTTGCAATTCATCCTTGTCAAAGTCTTCATCTTTTTCTTTTCCAATATAATTTTTATTGCTTATTAAAACCTTTTCACATCTCTTTGCCACGTAATCATCAAATTCTTTATTCATAGCTTCGCTTCTCCTCTTTAGTTAATAATGTTTATATGCAACGCTATTCATTTTTCTGATCCCCCCTAATTTTATGTGTAAATATTATGTAACCTATATTATAACAGAACATCTGTTCTATTTCAATGATTTATATTATTACCTTTCGCGAATTTTTAATTATATATCGTTTATAACAATATATTATCATTTATGGCAATATCTATCAACCAGATATTGTCTGGAATAATATGGTATGATATTATCGTGCTTGAGGTGTATAGCATGTATAATAAATACGATATAGCTGATCGCATATATATAGCAAGGACTAAAAAACGCTTGAAACAACAGGATGTATGTAAAGTCCTTGGCATAGGGCAGCCATCCTATTCTGCTTTGGAGACAGGCAAGAGGGTGCTTAATGTCGATGAGCTTTTTAAATTATCTGAACTCTTAGGCGTATCCGTGGAATGGATACTCGGCACCGATGGTAATAATAATTTTACCAACGAAGAGCGATTAGAAATTGAAAAGTTTAAGCGTTATATAAAAAGTATTCGGGAAATGTGACTAAAATTTAGGGGCAGTGACAATATTTTATTGTTATAAACGATAATGCCATACGCATGGCTATTTTACTTGCAGAATATGCCATATATATTATAATAGGTTTAAAAACTAAGGAGGAACATTATGACGTATGATGAGGATGATATAAGTCCAAAGAGCCAAATGATAACATTGTTTTTACTGATATTTTTTGGGCCTCTCGGCGCACATCGTTTTTACGTGGGCAAAATTTTAACCGGAATATTTTATTTGATTGCAGGATCAACGACGATTATATTAAAAGTCTTAGGATTTAAGTGGGAATTGATAGCTATAGTAGTACTTATCTTTATTAATGCGCTGGATTGGTATGCTCTGTACTCTGATAGTTTTACAGACAGTAAAGGTCGGCTCGTGATTGGCAAGTCAAAACACCTGGTTTATGATAGTCTGAAAGAAAGAGAAAAAATAATCTTTACTGAAAAATTAAATACCTTTATGCTTGTGCTTGCTGGCATTGCTTTTTATATCCTGCTTATTTTTGTTTTATAATATCCTGCCCTGCTCGTCTGTGGATGCGCGGGGCTATTATTATGCATATTGTATAGATTATCTTTACATTTTTGTACATAATTTAGCTTAATTTAACTCATATTTGTATTGACTTTGCGCATACTCTATTGTATAATGAGTTTAAAGATAAGGAAAACAAATAAATCAATCGGGGGTAGTAAAAAATGAAAAAAACGGAACTTACCAAAAATTATGAAAATTACACATTGACGCTCTTAACAAGTAATAGGCAAAGAGCATGGCTGGCGGAAGTAGTCGGGGTTAACGAAAGGTACACCTTTAACAGGAAGTTTTTGGAGGTTTATGAAGATGGGGGCAGATGGTTAGACTTTATGCTCGAAGACAACAAACTTTACAACTGGTTTGAGAGTAATGAACAGCAATTTGGGATAGTCCAAAATGGCAAATTGTACGAAATCAACAAACAGGATGCGCTTGAATTGATAAAATAAATTACATCTGCCGCCCCTGCCCGGCAAAAGGCAGGGAGAAAGAAGGTTAAAATGAAAAAAGTAATTGAAGGAAGATTGTATAACACGGAGACAGCTAAATGTCTTGGAGAATGGTCGAACAACATAGGATACGGAGACCTTAATTATTTATGTGAAACACTTTACCGTACAAAGTCCGGAGCATACTTTTTATACGGCGAGGGAGGAGCTAATACAAAATACAGTATATCGGAAGGTAACAATAGCTGGTCTGGTGGCGAACACATACAGCCAATGGACCTGGACGCGGCGAAAGAATGGGCAGAAGAATACTTATCCGGCGATGAATACATTGAAGCTTTTGGCGAACCAGAAGAAACAGATGACGCTAAGGAACCGCTAAACATATCTATAACTATCGGGCTTAAAAATAGATTAACGCGGATAAAAGAAGAGACAGGGAAGAGCATATCTCAGATTATCGAGGATAAATTCAGCGAATAACGCATTAGAGGGAGCTATCATTAAATAACTCCCTCGTTGTCAATATAAGATTATATGATTAACCTTGTATTTTTACGATTTAAGACGTGTTTGATATTAGGCTACCACTACCCGCCTTTTTACTGCGCTACTCATCCTTTACATATTCCAAAATGTCCCCAGGCTGGCAGCTTAATAGCTTACATATTGTATTTATATTTTCCCACGACACTAATTCAAAACCACGTAATTTTTGTATAGTTGCCTCCCCAAGTATTTTATCTTTGCGCAATCTATAAGTAGTAAATCCAGCGTTTTTTAGTGCCTGGAGCACATCTATTTTATATTTAATCATTATAACACCTCCTGCCTATAATATATCAAAGTTATGCACCTATTGCAAGTGTACATATTATACAAAATATACACACAATGTTTGTGCATATTAGCTATTTACATACACATTTATTGAGTGTATAATGTACTTATAAAGATAAGGGAAGAAAATAAAAGGAGGAAACAAAAATGAAAAAGTTAAATCTTAATCAAGCAATGGAGTTATTAGAGGGAAACGGGTACTTTGGATTTAGAGGATTAAACGGAATTTATGGAAAAGCAGAATATGAAGAAAACGAAATTTTGCCATGTTCGCTGGATGATTGGGAGGGAAGAGACATTGAATATGACGAAAATTTAGAAGAACTTGACGGAACATCAGCTATCGGAGTTAATGAGTATATGAGCGAAAAAGAAATTAAGGCAGCATATGAAAAGGCTTTGAATTATAGCGATTGCGGAAAAGTAATTTTAATAAATGGTGATAACGAGGAATACGGCGCAGACGAAGGCGAAACAGTGTTATCCTATATGGGGGACGGAGCAAAGTTTTTGGGTCAAGTTATTTTATAAAAAATTATTTAGCTGGGCTATCGGCAGGACGGGCAGAAGGAGAAGTCATGGAAAAACGTAATCCTTGGATACCATCAAGTGCAGCGCAAAGAGAATGGGCCACAGAATGGGCACACGAACAAATAGTTTGTCAAGAATGTGAAAAACAAGTGAAATGCACCGCAATGGGCAGGCAAAGTAAAAATATATGCCAGCTTTTATGTGAAAGGTCATAAGCCCCGTCTGATGATGGCTGTCTGGGTAGCAGCCGAAACCGGCACAATGGCCGGTAACGGGAACCCCGTCGGCATAGTGGATAATCGCCGCCACTTTTATATAGATTATAACTAAATATTAGCAAGCACTTCACGGGTGGATTTACCAATTCTGGTGCCATCGTCTTTCATGTGTTTTCCCCATCCGAGAGAATTCCACAAAATTAATACGGCGATTCTGGTCTTCGGGCCATAGTTTCCGTCAACTTTTAATCTCGGATACAAATCCGGCAGTAGAGCATTAAGATGCTCTTGCGCCCATTTGATATCTTCCTTGGGCGATTCCGGTGTAATAGCCTTATTGGGCATGTAATCTTCCGGCATATACTTTATCCCGGTATATTCGCAAATTCCCCGGCAGATTTCACGCGCACTCTCCATCCAATACTTTTCATTGGCCATTAATTCCGTGGACTCTCTTAAATTTGTCATAAATGCAAGCTCAACAAGGATTGCTGCCTTAACGTCCATGCTGCTACAATTGCACATTGCAAGGCTTGCTTTTGTTACTCCACGGTTAGCTTGCTTAGTACCCTCTGTGAGCTTGTCTAACACGATTTTAGCAAGTTTAGCGGATTGCCCTGGGTGTATGTCATGTATGTAAATTCCTGCCCCATTTGCGTTGTTAAACGTGTTGCCGTCACCGAAAGCATTAAAATGGATGCTAATACTATAATCGCATCCGGCTTTTGCTATTGCGCTCTGCCGGGTTTTAAGAGCCGTGTCTGAATCGTCAAAAGCGTTGCCATCATCCCATCCGGTACGCATGGTATCAAATCCGCAACGTTTCAATTCTTTTTCAAGATAAACCGCTACTCCTACATTGGCAGTGTGCTCTTTAAACTGATCGCCCTTTTTGATTGTGATTTTATCGTTAACCTTTATTTCAAATGGCATGGGCGGAGTGCGCTTCCCCGCCGTGTTGCTGCCATGCCCTGTATCAAGATTTATCTTTATCGACATTCTTTTTATCCTCCTTTAAGTCTGCTTTATTTTCAACCTGTTTCTGAATATTTTTAATAAGTGGTTTTAAAAATGGCGGCAGATTTACACCTATGTCAGATATGTTTTCGAGTATACTTATAATCTCATTACATATAAGCCATATCGCAACCACACAAGCCACCAAAAACGTAAATGGCAATATGATTCCGACAGTTTCGCCGGCATATATAAGCAGCTGATCAACCAATGCGCCTATCACTACTAAGAGCCACATGCAGATCTTTTTTGCAATTCCTCTAAAACTTTTGTAGCTGCTGATCTTTTCGTCTCTATACTTACTTGCTACGATGCCAGTAGCATAATCAATTACATTGCAGGATACCAATATTAATATCGGTATCGCAAGCACGCCGAGTAGGCTTGCCACAAAAGATAAAAATGCTGTAAACCACGCTTTAACCTTATTCATTTAACTACCTTCTTTCTTTTTTAATAAAATAGGGCTATAAGCATTACGCCTATAACCCATTGCTTTACTCTGCAAATGTTTCATTCAGATGTTCAAGTGCTTCCGTTGTTTCCTCGCTTGTTAACCATCCATTTAGGTTCCACGTTGCGATTACCTCTTCATAGTAATCTTTTGCAAACGCTTTGGTTGAGATACTTCTTTTAATCACATTTAAAAAACTTTTCATACTTCTCACTTCCTTTCTATTTCATCGACATCATAGCTACAATGTTAGTCAGATCATCAATGCTTGTATTTAGCCTTTGCAACTCCTTTTCAACCGCGTCTGTGCCTACGGATACGATATAGATATCTGTGATAGTCTTATCGTCTACCTCTACACTAGGTACAAATGTAAGCGCCTTAAAGCTCGCACAATCGTTATATGTAGCACCAACTGACCCATCCGCTAAGATGTGCTCAATTACCGCTAAGTTGTCGGAGTTTTCAAATTCTGCTAAAATATCGTAATAATTGAGGTCTGACGTAAACTTAAAATATCTAAGTCGGTCTCTTTCTTCAATTCCCATTGGGATGAGTGTAAATTCTGTTCCGTTGCTTAATCGGATTCTTTCTATATTTTCCATAAAATCATCCTTTCTTTTTTATTTTTAAACACACAAAAAAGACACCCATAATTGGATGCCTCTTTGTTGTAGTATGTTTTTAGATAGACCCTTTTGCTTTGCCGGTATAAATATTATAGCAAACATTAGTTCTAATTTCAAGCGCAAATCCTTTTTTAGTTAGTGAGCTAAATAAGAATATTAAAGGTTTTAGATCACTCGGTATGTTGGGTGTTGCTAATTCCGAGGATAATATATCTGCATTGATAGATAGCATTACGTCTGTGCCACCAAATAATAGCTATATGTGCTTGATTAGTGTAGATTTCATCGGTAGTTCAATTTTTACCGCAATGGGGATTCCCAACACCGGTGGCGTAATACAAATTGTAGGCTTTTTTGCGGGTGACAATGGTTATGAGGCGCAGCGTGCGTTATCTTATTACGGGGCGCCAGTTTACCGGCAAAGGAATGCCGGCACTTGGGCTAGTTGGAAGAGATATAACTAGCTAATTATAACGTAGGAAATAGTGTTTGCCCTGAATATGATGATGCTCCTGAAAAGTTAGAATCAGCAGTAAGATATATGTTCCCGTTTTCATTTAAGTAAACTATATAATTAGCTTTTTTACCCTCCGTGCTAAATAATTGTATTGATATATTTCCCTCTGGACGATACGAAGAAGGAATATTTGCTACAACGGTTAACCCAGTAAGTACTCCAGGTACAATGCGTATCCATAGTTTTGCGAACCCATATCCATTTTTCGAATATTTTATTGTACCGGTCCATTCATTTTGCAATGTGGCAGTTTTCCAGTCCTCAAATTGCATATTCTTATTTAGCTCACTAACTGACTGCTTTATTTCGTCAAGCTCTCCCCGATGCGCAGCAGTTACAACCGAGCTAGGATATTTTGTCGCATCCGATATTGTATCACTTTGCACCATGTCGTTTTTGTTAGCCTTGCCGGTTTCCATTGCATCAATTCTGGATACAACATTTTCCGGCACCTGCTTTTCGATTTGATTCACCTGATCAATCAGCGTGCTGGTATCCTGCATTAATTGTGTGAGTACGGGAAATTCGTCAGTCGATTCAATTGTTTTATCATTAATCAGAGATTTCCGTACATAAAATTCAAATCGTGCGCTTGTAAGCAGGACTTCATCGCTCAAAACTCGCACTTCCGCAACCACTTTACCCGGACAGGCAATCGTATTTGTTTTAAGTGTGCACTGAATTTTCCCGTCTGGCGCATTTAGTATAACAACGCCTGTTTTCTGTGTCTGTTGGACGGTCGTGCTATCCGACTTATAAAATACAATCTCCGCAGTAGTGCCGGTGAGGTCATACGGTTCTAGCCCATCCACAAGATTTATATTTAATAAGTTAGATTGACTGTCACCTTGTACCACCTCAAAGGGCTCCTGCTCCGTGCTATTTTTTATATCTAGGACTATATCAAATTCTTTTATATACATTTCATCACTCCTTAACGACTATAAAACAGCCCGTAATCATGTAATGCTGTAAGTATTTCGTTGATTTTCTTTCGTCCGTCCTCCCACTCGGCGGATGTTCCCAACTTGGGGACACTCTTTTGCTGTGTCATACTCCCGCCGAAAAAAGCTATCGTAGTCCCGGTGTGGCGAAATTTATTAGTCGTTACTCCGCTCGCGTCTATATATCTTGTATTCATTTGATCCCCGCTAATGCTTGTCAGTCCAATTAATGCTGAATTTGCAGTTACGGAATCAGAGTTTACGTCTCCATTTGCAGTTATTCCCCCACGGGATGACATGCTGTCTGCTGACATAGCCCCTGTAACATCTGCGGCGCCTGTCACGTTTAAGTTTCCTGTTATGTCTGCATTCCCGGTAAGGCTCAATCCTTTTTTCATGATTACCTGTTTCAAATCAAATAAATACCGGTCTATTTCCTCCTCCACATCCGGGCTTACATCGTAATTTACTTTGCCTAAAATTATATATGTACCGCCCATGGCACCGAGTAAAACTCTACCATCTTTTGCGGGAGTGTATGAGCTTAAATAAGCATATTGTTTCTCGGATGGCGTTTCTTCCCCGTCAAATAGGATTTTTGCTGTGCCGTTTTCAAATAAATCTGCTACTGTGCCAAGCTTAAAATCGCTTTCTGCTTCCTGCGGTTCTGTTTCCTGCACTAACTCTTCCGCTGTTATCATATCTGTATCACTCTCCTTGCGCTGTGGCTCATCCGTCCCCCCGCTTTTAAGTCCATTTCCCAGCTTGTTTCGATGTGTTTATTTTTAATATCTAGGTCCGTATGCTCACAGTAAAGGCAATCCATATAAGTATGATGTGGCATTAAAGCAGTGCTAAAGATAAATTTGCCGTATACGTTAGATGCTTCGTATGCGATCCGCCTTGTGTATTCGTCTAAAATGGATTGATTGGCTATATCATCCACTTCGCGGTAATCTACTATGGTCCGCTTACGGTTAGTGATCGATGTAGGACTGGTACCGTTTTGGTTTACGTATCTTGATACTAGCGGATCCGTTTCCGGATTAGTCGCTACAACAACCCATTTGTTCGGCACATTAAATAAATCTATTTCTTCCGTACTGGACCCCGGGATAATCACGCTCATTTCGTCATTTTTATATACATACTCAATCTCACGGTCATTCGGTAGCACATAAGGATTTGATGTAAAGTTTCCCATCTCGTCAACCCATACCGAGGTATAATTTATCTCCTGCAACAGATCGTTTACAGCGTCAAGCTTGCTTGTGCCTATTTCAAATTCTTTATCTGTTTTTATCTTCGCATCCAGGTAAGGGATATTGACTTTTAAGATGCCTGCAGAGTTGATTATTTGCGTGATTGCGGTCGTGTAATTCGTACCCTTAAGTATCCGGTACCTTGCGTCGAATTTGTCCTCTAATAGCACCATAGAGGTGTCAAAGCACTCTACGTCCCTATAGATTGACTTCTTTCCCACTGTCCTTGTCGGCGAAGAGATCATTAGCACGCCGAGCGGAAATTCATACGTTTTATTTAAAATAAAAACTGGCTGAATTTTATCATTCAACCAGTCAATATCATGCAGCTCATTTTCCTTAAATTTAAAATTTCCTTTTCTTTTTATCTGCG